>MDTD01062897.1_pt1 | contig 42958 bp, 37 predicted proteins | sample 811221 | NCBI WGS metagenome assembly MDTD01 (sample SAMN05326646, study PRJNA326480) | marine metagenome | isolation source: seawater | place: Pacific Ocean: South West | collected 2011
AACTCCGCTGGCTTTAATTTACCGATCTTCGCTCGTGTCGCCAGCTCACGCATTTCGTTTGAAATTTCTACCAATCCCTTGGTTTCTGCCTTGCTTACGATAGGTGTTATGAGTCCGTCCTCCAAGGCCACAGCAACGGCAATGTCGGCGTGAGGCATTGAGGTTACATTCTTGCCATCAAACTGAATATTGACTTTCGGTGTTGCAGAAAGTGCCATAGCTGTAGCTTTAATGAAACAATCATTAATGGAAATGTTTGCATCAGTTCGCGAGTCATTGAGTTGCTTTCTCAGCGACAGAAGCGCATCCAGCTCTACGTCGATACAGGCACGAAAGTGAGGCGCTTCAAGTTTTGACTCTTGCAAGCGCTTGGCGATAGTGCGTCGCATTCCCGAAAGGGGCTTTGCTTCCAGAGGGGCCTCTTCCTTAACCTCTGGCGCCTTCGCAGCCGGAGCCGACAGGTCGGGCGTGGGGGCCAGCTTGAATGCGGCTAATTCAACATCAGCTTTGCTTACTCTCTGATGACGTCCTGTGCGCCGGCAGTCATTTAGACTGACCCCTAGTTTTTTTGCCAGTCGCCTAGCAATAGGAGTGGCCGGCACATCACTGTCATCGGCTGCACGTCCATCTGACGAGGTTTTGTAGCTTGCCTTTTGGGCTATTTTGAATCGCCCACCTGCTGCAATGACAGCGGTTCGTATGTCATCCAATGTGACGCGCTCATGACGTCCAGTGGCCGCGATGGAGTCGATAGCTACGTTATGTTGCTTCGCTACACGAAGAGCTACTGGCGTTGCAGAAGTAGCGTCAGTATTATCATAACCCAGAAGACTTTTTGGAATGACGAAATCAATTTTGTCATCTATTTCTGCAGGCGACACATCTGCAGTAGAATCGGAGTTTGCTCTTGAGATTTGATCAGAAATGCCTTCTTGGCTTGACGGCTTTTCTGAATATGTTGTGGCCAATGACACGACACCGTCATTAATCTCGGCCACGTATTTGTCTACTTCAGATTCAGTCGTCTCTTTTATAGCGATGATGGCTATGGGGGTACCAACATCTAAAAGTTCCCCTTCTTGTGCAAGAATGCGCACTAACGTCCCCGATTGATGAGATGTGAGAGTGTTAACTATTTTACTGGTCTCAATGTCCACAAGGTCTTGCTCAAAAGAAATAGGATCACCAACCTTCACGAGCCACTCGGTAATTGTTCCCTCCACCATCTCGAGACCCCATTTAGGCATAACGACCGCGACGAGTGAATCACTCATGATCAGGCCTCCAAGGTCATGCGAGCTGCTTGCTCAATGCGCTCAACGCTTGGCACATACAGTTTTTCCAAGGTTGGCGTGAAAGGCACCGGTGTGTGAGGCGCAGTCACCTTAGCGATGGGTGCTCTTAGGCTTTTAAAGGCTTTTTCTGCAACGATGCTGGAAATTTCAGATGCCATACTGCAACGCTCGCTCGCCTCATCCACTATGAGCAGTCGACCGCTCACTTCTACACTTTCGAGAACAGCACCCTCATCAATCGGCGAGACAGTTCGGAGGTCAATGACATCGGCGTTTATCCCATCCTTTGCCAGATTATCAGCCACTTGGTTGCAGTTGAGTACCATGTTGGACATCGAAACAAGGGTGATATCGTCTCCCTCGCGAGTAAATGCTGCCTGACCAAAAGGAATCAGATAATCTTCATCAGGAACTTCACATTTCATGTCGTACAGGAGCTTATGTTCAAGGAAAATAACGGGATCATTATCCCGAATCGCAGTGAGCAAGAGCCCTTTTGCATCATAGGCATTACTCGGTAATGCTACCTTAAGACCCGGAACGCTCGCTAGAAGCGGATGCAGCATATGTGAGTGCTGAGCGGCTGCTCCAATACCTGCACCGACCATTGATCTTATAACAAGCGGTGTCTCGCTCTTCCCTCCAAACATGTAACGAAATTTGGCTGTCTGATTGAAGACTTGGTCAAAGCAGACACCAATAAAGTCAACAAACATTAGTTCTACCACTGGCCTCAGTCCTGTGCATGCGGCACCAGCAGCCATCCCAATGAATCCAGCTTCCGTAATTGGCGTATCAATTACTCGCTCTCGACCGAACTCTCCCACTAGACCTTTGGTCACTCCGAATACTCCGCCAGCCGCATCATCAATACCATCTGACCCAGCTCCACCGGCCACGTCTTCACCTATTACAACGATCGTTGAATCGCGACGCATCTCGTTTTTCAGAGTTTCGTTGATGGCTTGTCTTATACTTTTAATTGGCATAGTGTTTCCTCAGATCAGTAGTTACTGTAGACGTCTGTTAATAATTCTTCTGCCGAAGGCCAAGGAGCAGACAATCCTTCCTCTACAGCGGTATCGATCAGTTGCGCAATTTCCTTGTCAACTGAGTTTAATTGGCTTTTCTTCAGCATCTTTTCAGATATGACTTTTTTTGAAAAGATCTTGATGCAATCATTGTCGCGTCGATTTCTTTCATGCTCCCCTTCACCCCGATATAACTGAGGATCACCGATGAAATGCCCGCCAAAACGGACTGCACTTGCTTCAATGGCGCTCGGACCGCCACCTGAACGAGCTCGTTCAACCGCCTCGCCAACAGCATCATACACGGCAAAAAAATCGAGGCCATCTACTCGTTTTGCCGGCATCCCAAAACCTGCTGCTCGACCGGCAATATCTCCGCTGCCCACCGCATATTTGGCAGCTGTGTGTTCTCCATAACCATTGTTTTCAAACATAAATATAGTTGGAAGCTGAAGAACAACTGCGAGGTTCATAGATTCGAAGACTGTACCTTGATTTGAGCCGCCGTCCCCTGTGAAACTGAGAGAAACGTTTTTTGTGCCAAGAGTTTTCGCGCTGAGGGCCGCCCCTATGGCAAGGGGCGGAGCACCGCCAACGATCGCGTTTGCTCCAAGCATACCTTGGTTGATATCTGCAATGTGCATCGAACCGCCTTTGCCGCGACAGAGTCCTGTAGATCGCCCCATGATTTCGGCCATCATACCTTTAATGTCACAACCTTTGGCGATGCAATGTCCATGACCTCTATGGGTGCTGCCCACATAATCATCTTTAGTTAGATGCATGCATGCGCCGGTAGCAACAGCCTCTTGGCCACTGTAGTCATGCACAAATCCTGGAATATTTCCTTGTTGAAACTCGGTATCCACACGCGACTCAAATTGCCGAATGGTGGACATTAGCCGATAAGCTCTCAGCAAGTCTTTTTCTTGAAGCGCCATAGTGACTCCTTTTTATAAAATCGCATTTAGTATCAATTCATCTTATTCTGTAGATGACTTAAAATTCATTAGGCTGCCACAGGGCCAGTGCTTTTGTCACCTGTCAGATCCTCCCAGTCGGGGGCTTCCTTTATATCTGGATCAAGCCCCACTGCCGACAGAAAATTCCTATGCATGTTTATCAGTGACGGTTCATTCTTTCCAAAAGTAGAGAACTTTCGGCGATTGGCGTTAAGACTTTTTTGGACATTTGCACTTACCCAATAGTCCTCTTTATCAACAACATAGACTATAAAGTCAAAATTTTCTTTGGCGCCTCCCCCAGACCAGCTTGCCCTATTTATGTCGCCGCGCCAGTATGACCGATAGCGAGTAATATGTTCGCCCACTTTTTTCCCGGGATAGAGAACGAAAAATTCAACAGCGGTCGGAGAAATCAAGAGACTCACATTGGGGTAAATGAAATGCACCAACTGAAAATGAGTTTGAATCTCCATTCCCCAATCTTTGTCGTCGGTTCCGCGCAAGTCGAGCATGGGTTTGTTAGGAAAAGTCATGCGATGATGCCGTTGCGGGCTGCCGAAGCGCTTGTATTGAGAAATATTCCCCAAGCTAAAATCACCTACCGAGTCCTTATGGAGGATGTCAAAGTGATAACCTTCACAGAACGTATCAAGTGCTAGTTTCCAGTTGCTCTTCAAGTCCCAAACATGCTCTCCTATAAGCTGTGTGTCGGCAAGGTCCCATTGTTTGAACCAGGGCGTCAGGTCTGCGAGATGTTTATCTATATTTACCGCGGAAGCTTTGTCAAGACAGATGTAGAGCATCCCATATTTTTCTTCGCAGGGGAGATGTTGAATGTTCTCACCACATTTGTTGAGGTCACCTGCGGAAACTTGACCGGCTTCAAGGCTTGAATTCAATAAGGCATGTGCTTTACCTTCGGAATCCCGAATCATTAACACGTTTATGTTTTCAAGATCCTGGAACATAAAACAGTCGCCAGGATTTGCTATCTCACAACTGAAACCAACTAACAGTGGTTCTTTGAAAAATATTCTCTCCTTCTCGATTTCGAAAAGTTGCTCATCGGTGTAGGTCCATGTGGGATGACGGTAAGGTGCCTCCGCACTGTCGGTCGTCCCTCGACCATGCAGATCGAGCATGTAGTGGACGATTTTTTTATACTCCTCAAGTTCGTTCATGTAATACCTCTTAGAAATTAGTCAAATCTCGGCCGACACCATTTGACTTATTTTATACGGTTTTCCTAGTAAATCCATATTTAACTGCAGCACTGACCTGAAGTCGAATTTGTGATTTTTCCAGAAAATTAGTTTTTTACCGGTCTCGCATGTTAGGGAGAGTTTTGAAAATCTTAGCTTAAATTGCTTGGTGGCATACAGTTTGTTGATTTTTTCTATTCCATATACTTGTTTAAAGATATCAATGCGATACCTAACTCAATGATTTTTTTGTTCGGGATCTACATCCAGGGTGTCAAAAATGCCATGGAGAATATTGGCCCGGGCCTCTTGGCTGGAGGGTGACAGAATGGATGGGCTTTCAGAGAGCCTTGTTTTAAGCTCAACGTCCCTGATAAATCGTTCCATTGCGGTATCGAGTGCTTCGCATATTTGATCAAAATGCAACTTCGCTTTGTTCTCTTCCACAAAACCGTTTTCATCTAACCGAACATAAGACCTCAAGCGCAGAATATGCTCATCGTTGCTTTCACCCGGATAGACAGAAAGGAATTCAACGGTCGATTCTGAAATCGCTAAGACCACATTTGGAAAAACAAAATGCAGCAGTTTAAAGCCGTCGATAGCTTTTTCTCCCCACTCCTGGTCATCGAGGTCTTTAAATTTAAAAATATTATTGTTGGGAAATGTCATGCGATGATGCTGCTTCATCGGCCCCAGTTGGTCGTATCCAACAGCCTGCCGAAGACGGACATTGTTTTCCGGAATTTCCTGCTGAATGTCGAAACAATAGCCATCACATAACGTGTCCAACGAGAGCTTCCAGTTTTTATCTATCTTCCACTCTCTCTCCCGGATGAAACGAAGCTCATTGAATTCCCAAATGTCCAGTGAAAGTGCCATATTGCCGAGGTGATTATCAATATCCAGTTGGTTATCTGAATCGAAGCATATAAAGATCATTCCATATTTTTCTTCACAGGAAATCTTGTCGAGGTCGTATTCGCATTTTTCAATGCTGCCAAATGAATCCTGCTTAAAGACTTTTCTTAGGGTGCCATCCAAACCGAAATTCCAAGCATGATAAGGGCAACTTAAACTTCTGGCGTTACCAAAGCCCTCTTTAAGTCTAGCGGCTCTGTGAGTGCAAATATTTAGAAGGGCATGAGCTTTGCCATCGTTATCTCGTGTAATAATTGTAGGGATTCCAAGGTCATCACGTGTAAAGAAATCCCCGGGTTTGGGGATATCGCAGCTTAGCCCTGCCAAGAGAGGCTGGCCGCCAAATAATTTTTTTTTCTCTAACTCGAAAAACTTTGGATCAGTATAGGCCCAAACTGGGTGCTTAACTTCTGGTTCCAGACTGCGCTCCTTGTCTGCCTCGAGGAGAGCCAGAATCTGATGAGTCATGCTTTTGAGATGTTCTAGCTTATTCAAATTTTTTCTCCTAAACGCCGAACATGATAACATTATCTCTGAATGACCTCGCCTTTCAATAATCCGTGATGTCATATGAGATAGTCTTACTTGCGCCGTCGCGCTATTTCGGAAACAAGCGTCAGACCGATTATAACGGATCAAATGGTTAGCAAGCAGGAAAGTTAGATTTTAATGGAGGGACAAATGTATGACTACAGTAGTATCGGCAAGATTCAAACTGCATCAGGATTCTTGGGAAGATTACCTAGAGGCAGCAAGAATCATTATACCACCGACCCGAGAGGAAAAGGGCTGCGTTCATTATGGAATAACCTTGGATCTAATTGAAGATCACGTAATTTGGATTACTGAAGAGTGGGAATCGGAGGAGCACTTGATGACACACTTGGGCACCCCGCATGTCAGTGACTTCATGAAAAAAGCGTCGGGTTTTCAGATACTCGATGCGGAGGTTAAAAAATATACTGTATCGGAAGTTGGAACCATAGAGGTTTGAACCGACGGATCTTTTATACGCAGTGATGTTTGTTGCCCCAGTTTTTGTTTTTAAATTAACTTGACAAGGCATTTGCCGCGGTTGGTGCCGCCGATCATGTCACTAAAGGCCTGGGGCGTTGAACAAATCCCTTCATAAATATTTACAAAAGATTTCAGAGAACCGCTTTTCATCATGTCAGCGAGTTCTTTAATTGCAGCGGGATACTGTGCTTGATAGTCGGAAAACATGAAGCCTTCGGCTCTTGCCCGATGGGTAATCAGTGGCCACGAATTGTAAATTGGCTCAGGGGAATTGTTTTCATATTGCGACATTGCACCGCACAGCACTATGCGGGCATTGTCTGAGATGTTTTGTAAGGCAGCATCTAACTGTGAACCTCCAACGTTATCAAAAAAAATATCTACACCAGTCGGACAAGTTCGAGCTATCTGATCGCAGAGAGGGTTGGCGTTGTAATTAATGGTGGCATCGATACCAATCTCTGTCTTAAGCCAGTCACATTTCTCATCACTTCCGGTCATACCCACCACGCGACAGCCTGCTTTCTTACCTAACTGGCATACAACGTTGCCCACGGCGCCTGCAGCAGTTGATACCAGAAGAGTATCACCTTGTTTCGGCTGCCCGATGTCAAAAAGTCCGAAGTAAGCCGTTAGACCGGTGGTGCCCAGTACCCCGACATAATGATATAATTCCATTTCGGGATCGACCTCGAGAAGTGAGCAAAGATCTCCACCATCAAGAAGGCTATATTCCTCCCATGCTGTTCGGGCAAGAACTATCGATGAAACCGGGAAGTCATCGTTATCAGATTCTACTACCTCACCAATTACGATACTTTGTATTGCCGATCCAATTTGCATGCCCGGAAGATAGCCATCGCCAGCATTTTCATTCATCCACTGCCTGAACCCTGCATCCATTGAGAGGAAGTGATTTTGAAGTATGAAGTGTTTGGGCTTAAGTTCAGGCAATTCGGCTTGGATAACATCAAAGTGATCAGCCGTTATCTCTCCCTCAGGATGTTGTTTTAGGATAACTTGTTGGTTTTTAGGCATTTGATGAATCTCATGTTGCAATAACAAAATTATAGACTAGTTTGTGCTCAATTTGGGCAATGAGGCTTGCATTATTTCGATAGCAGTTAGTCTTGGTGACCTAGTTTAGGTAAGATAACGCATATTTAGGTGCTTTTAGGAGTCAAATGCATGTCTAGATTGAATGATAAGGTTGTTTTAGTCACTGGTGGTGCCTCTGGATTAGGCAAGTCAGGTGCGACATTGATGCACGCCGAAGGCGCCAAAGTGATCATCACTGATATCAATGATGATCTGGGGAAAGTGACCGCTCAAGAGATTGGTGGTGGAGCACTTTTCGTTCATCATGACGTGTCTAAACTGACTGAGTGGGATCGTGTAATTGATCTGGTGATCGACCGCTATGGTCGTCTTGATGTGTTGGTTAATAACGCCGGAATTGTCGTGGTGGCTGATGTTGAAAAGACCACTCTAGCGGATTGGCGTTCAGTTCATGGTGTTGGTACTGACGGCACTTTCTTTGGGATCCAGAAAGGAATAGGGGTGATGCGAAATGCAGGAGGTGGCTCCATCATCAACATGTCCTCATTGGCTGGACTCATCGGATACCCTCTCATATTTGCCTATTCTGCTTCGAAGGGTGCCATAAGGAGTATGACAAAGTCGGCGGCTGTTTATTGCGCCCAAAATAGTCTCGGCATTCGTGTAAACTCAATTCATCCTGGCACTATAGCTACACCAATGGTAGCTGGTTTTGAATCCGATGTGGAAGAACAAGGCGAAGAGCGAATAAAACTCTTGTTAGGCGAACCCGACGATGTGGGTCATATGATGGTATATCTAGCCAGTGATGAATCAAAATTTGTCAGTGGATCAGAATTTGTCATAGATTCTACTGCCTCAATAACAGAAGGCTTAGTTCCGGGTTAGCCTGCTTAGGCTTATTATATATAAGGAGTGTTTCATATGTTATCGGTGACAAGGTCGCATGATTTCCGCGTATCCGCAGACCGCATCTGGCAGTTCTTTGGTGATTTCGGCAGTATTGAATCTTGGTGGCCGAAGGACGGTCCAGTTCAAATTGACCATGTTGATGTGATCGGCGACGGTCCAGGGATGTTACGCAACATCTATAACGTAGGCATGCCTGATTGTATCTCTGAAAGACTTGAAGCAATTGATGTTGAAAACCGCAATTTGACATTGTCAATTGTTGGTACATTGCCCGCTGGCCTTTTAACATATCAAGCCAACGCACATTTGGAGGCGCTAGACAAAGATACTTGCCGATTGACCTATGTGGGCACCTTCGAAGCTGAATCGGGTCGGGAGGCTGAGGCTGAAGAGTTCCTGATAACGGTCTATACCCTAATGTTCGCGGGACTGGAGAGCGCCTCATCATAAGAATTTCGCTCTGAAACCGGACACGAGTTTTTGGACATCATTCTGCGAAAGGTTCTATCGCCCAACTTATACCGCGCCTTACCAGTTCATACATAACCGGATTCTCCCAGCTACAGAGGTCGCGATCTGGCCAGACCTCCATTAGAGGTTGCATATCATAGGCTCTCCGACAGTGGCCTAGATTGAAGTAAAGCACCTGACCCGCATCATATGGGTGAAGATACATAACTAATCTTGGTTTTTCGTCATTCCAATCGCTGTCTGCAAATTCTGGCACTTCGCCGACCCATTTTGTTTCCAAGAGAGGCACACACTCCCCATGAAATTCGCATAAGTATATTTCGTCGGTCACCTTAAATGGCTCTATTCCAGCGACTAGAGGATGCTGCGGATCTGAGACCGTAACCTCAAATTCTTGAATTGGAGGGTGAGCCAAAAATTGGCTCCCCAGCATTTCCATGAGAACAGGCGCACTTCTCGGGGCCCCAACTCTCCCGTCATCCAGAAACTCGATAATGGAGTTCGTCCCATGCAGAGCAAGCCAACGTTTTCCTAACGCAAAGAATCCTTTGATCGCTTCTAGTGCATCGGCCGAGGGAACCACATCGCAGGTGTAGGCTATCAAAACATCTGCCGATTGAATTGCTGCGATGTCGGAGTAATCCTCGGAAACGGTTGTGTAAATCCTCTCATTTTCGTATAGCATCTGTAGTATTTGCAGCCGGGCAAATTGCATATCGTGAAATTTCCCACCGCAGATAAAATGTGCCTTAATCGGTTTATGACTCACTTCATTTGTCCTCTTCGAAGTTGGGTACATTTTCTGTCGTTGTCAGTGTTTAAGGATATATGTTCCGAGCTTAGATTCAACTTTTTTGTCCTTGGTAGTTTACTACAAACGGGTTTTACGCAATTATTGCGGGGGCGAATTCTGAAAAGAGGGTGTTTGGAGGTCCTATGGGAATGCTTGACAATCGGAAGACCATTGTGACCGGTGCTGCACAGGGGATTGGCCGTGCAATAGTAGACAGGTTTATACAAGAAGGTGCCTCAGTCCTTGCTGTTGATATGAAAGCGATGGAGAATTTAAAATCAGCCTATTCAGGCGCAACGTCTTTAACTTGCTTACAACTCGATATCACTGAGCAAGATGCGCCTGCGGTTATGATGCATGAGGTAGTAGAACGTTTTGGTGGACTTGACGTGGTTGTAAATAATGCGGGTATTGCTAATTATCTGCCTATTTCCGATACCGATGATCAAGCCTGGAATACCGTTATGGAGCTGAATCTTACTGCTGTTTTTAGGATTTGTCGGGAATCTTTAACCCTATTGAAGAAAAGTTCTGCAGGCAGAATAATAAATATTGGTTCAATAATGTCGACATTTGGGGACGCCGGCTTAGTCGCATATGCTGCCTCAAAGCATGGTGTTGCAGGTTTGACCAAATGTCTTGCCAGTGAATTGGGCGAGTTTGGCATTACGGCTAATTTCATTCAACCTGGAGCCATACTGACTGATATCACTCGGGATTCGATCGAAAAACACCCGGAGATGGAGGTCTTTTGGCGTCAAAAATCTGCCCTAGGACGTTGGGGAGAGCCAACAGACATTGCTCCGGTTGCACTTTTTCTCGCTTCTGATTTGGGAGCGTTTGTCAGTGGAACAGGGCTAGTAGCGGATGGCGCCGCGATGCAGGCGCCATAAAAGAGGCGGATGATCTAAATGGAAGAGACAAAACCCGAAGATATAGATTTTCTTTCGACCGCGGTAATCACCTGCCCGTTTGATGCAAATCAGGTGCTTAGGAAGCATAGTCCCGTCTATTTGGTCCCAGGTACTGACATGTACTATGTCTCTTCGCATGCATTGATAAAGGAAGCAATACGTCGGTCTGAGGAGTTTTCCAACCGATTTATGGCAGACATCGAAGGTAACATAGCGGAAGACAGCGAAATTCAAGCGATCATCTCAGCGGGCGGTGGTTGGCCAGAGCGTGACGCGCTCCTCACCAACGACCCTCCAGCCCATGGCCGCTTTCGTAATCTTGTTAACACAGCGTTTTCTAAAAAGAGGGTAGAAATCTTAGCCCCAGATATCGAGAGATTCGCTGACCAGCTTATCGATTCCTTTGCCGATGCTGGAAGCTGCGAATTCGTTCGTGAATTTGCGGCGCCCATGCCGCTTAAAGTCATCGCTAAACTACTGGCTTTGGAAGACCAACCCCTGGAGGTCTTGCGCACCTGGTCGGAGGCATTTACTGACCGCCTCAGTGGTATGGCGTCAAGGGGACGTTTGCTAGAGTGCACAGAGATTATCTTGCAATACCAACATTATATGAGCGGTAAAATAGAAAGCTACAGGGAAGAACCAAGAGATAATCTAGTATCAGACCTCGTCCATGCTAAAGTGGGCGGTGAGCGGGGCCTCGATATGCCCGAACTGTTGACGATTTGCCATGAGCTACTTGTGGCAGGTAATGAGACAACGGTAAACGCGTTGTCGGGTGGAATGTTACTACTTTTAACTAACCCTAACGAGCTAGAAAAGGTAATTGAGGACCGAAGTTTAATACCCAATATGGTCGAAGAAATACTTCGATGTACCACGCCAGTTCAGTCTATGTTGCGCATTGTAACCTGTGACTCATTACTTGGGGGTGTGAAAATTCCAGAGGGGGCGAAGCTGATGCTCAGGTATGTCAGCGCTAATCGGGACAGGGAAGTCTTTGGTGATGCTGAGAGTTTTAAGATAGATCGTGATGATGTTGACCGGCACTTGACCTTTGGCCAGGGTGGAAGGCATGTTTGTATTGGGCTGATGTTAGCCCGTCGTGAACTGACTGTGGCGTTTGATCGGATTCTCGAGCGCCTAACAATGATGCGACTGGATATTGATGAGCTTGATTTGGAGTACCATCCAAGCATGTTACTGAGAGGGATTAAAGAACTCCCCATAACATTTAAAAAGATCTGACGTAAAGAGCGAACTATTGCGATCCAAACCAATCTATTTTAATTTTCTTTTTTAGTGGCCTAGGAATAATACAATGACTTTAGAGACTGCGGATGATTTTGATTTGTTATCCCCAGAAATAATTTCTTGTCCCTTTCAAGCTAATCAGATATTGAGAAAACAGAAGCCGGTATACCTGGTGCCTGGTACCGATATTTACTACGTTTCCACCCATTCATTGGTGAAAGAGGCTCTTAAGCGCACGGATGATTTTTCAAGCCGGTTTATGGCAGAGTTCGAAGGGGATGTTGCCGCGGATGAAGAAATTCAGACGATCATTCGAAATGGTAGAGGTTGGCCAGAACGTGACGCTTTATTGACTAACGATCCGCCTCATCATGCCCGGTTTAGGGGTCTTGTCAGTGAGGCCTTCTCAAAAAAAAGGGTAGACCTATTAACCCCGAGGATTTCTGCAATTGCGAATAAACTTATCGACCAATTCGTAGATAGCGGGCAGTGTGAATTTGTGAAGGACTTCGCCATACCATTGCCCCTGAAAGTTATTGCGGAGCTTTTAGCTTTTGAGGATGATCAGTTAGATCTTTTGAGACGTTGGTCAGACGCTTTTGCCGATCGGTTAAGCGGAATGGCTTCGCGGGAACGTTTGATTGAATGCACTCATACGATTTTAGAATATCAGCACCATATGAGTGACAAAATCGAAGGATACAGGAAGGCTCCGGAAGATAATTTGGTTTCCGATCTGGTGCACGCCAGAATTGGCGGGGAGCGTAGTCTTGACATGTCAGAATTATTAACGATATGTCATGAGCTTTTGCTCGCTGGAAATGAAACGACCGCCAATGCGCTCTCAGAGGGCATGTTGTTGCTTCTAAGAAATCCTAATGAACTTAAAAAGGTCATAAAGAACCGAGAGTTGATCCCCAATATGGTAGAAGAGATACTTCGCTGTAGTTCGCCGGTTCACTCTATTTTGCGAATTGTCACACGCGATACTGTTCTTGGGGGAGCAGAGATTCCCCAAGGCAGTAAGGTGATGCTTCGATATATTAGTGCCAATCGTGATGAGCAGATATTTGACGATCCGGAACGATTTAAGGTGGATCGAACAGATGTAAATCGTCATCTAGCCTTTGGAGAGGGCGGCAGGCATGTTTGCATTGGATTAATGCTAGCTCGACGTGAACTGAATATCGCCTATGAGCAACTCCTCAATCGACTTAGACCAATGAGGATAAGTCTTGATGAGGATCAAATTGAGTATATGTCGAGCATGATTTTGCGGGGAATTAAGCAACTCCCCATTCGTTTTGAAAGTGTTGGTTGAGGCTGGATTGATTATTCTGATTGGAATGCTAACTGTTAAAGGAGACCGGGTATGAACCAAGAGCAAGTGGAACAAAATAGGAAAAGTGTTCAGGACTGGTACCACGCCTTGGCTGAGGGGGACAGTGCAAAGATGCTTGGACTGCAATGGGAAGATGTTATTTATAATATCCATGGGACCACCCCCGTTTCGGGGCGCTTTCAGGGAAATGATACGCTAGTTCGAGAAGTTTTTCCCAAGGTGTTCGGGCGTTTGCAGATGAATACGTTCAGGTTCTGTACAAGGTGCAAGATTATGTGTGCTGATGAGGAACGTGTTGTTTCCTTTATGCAGGCGGATGGGCTTGCTATGAATGGTGTTCGCTATAATCAGACCTATTGCCATGTTTTTGGTTTTCGTGGTGGCAAGATAGGAGAGTTCTGGGAATTCTTTGATTCAGTCTTGGCAGAAGCAGCAATTAATGACAATAATTTGATGAAACCGACCCAACAACCCATGGAGCCCTTCAGTTTTTAGCTTTCAATGGCTTCCATCTGTTGTTGGAAATCATGCATATCAAAGTAATCTCTCCACTTGACAATGAGTGTTCCATCAACATGAAAAATCCCCATGACAGGTAAGCTGAGAACCCCACCGTTTGGGAAAATAAATGTGTCTGTTCGCTCAGTCATGACAATATCGTTATTGCAGGCGATGTGGTGAGTTACCCAATCAATTTTTTCTACGTTTTCAAATGACTTAAAAAAGTCCCTAACGGCAATTTTTCCTCGTAGCATCGGCATGGGGATATTGTGATATTCAATATCCTCGCTGAGGAGTGCATCGATGTTTTCAAAATCTCGCTGGTTCCAATTTTCAATAAAAGTTTCTACAACTTGAATTGGATGCATCATTAATACCTCTGTAATTGGGAATGTTAGGTTTATTATTGGGGGATGTTATTCTTGTCGTGTCGCATAGTAAAGCCGGCGGAATAGAGTTTTTGGATACTATCTGCTATATCAGAGACATTAGAGCTTTTTTCGAGGGCTAACAGTAAGATAGGCAATTAAACTGGGAGGGAAAATCATGAAAGTTGCTTCAACAAGTCTAGAAAATAAGGTGGCTATTATTAGCGGCGGTGCGAGCGGGATTGGAGCAGGCATTGCTAAGTTGTTCGTGGACAGCGGATGTTGCGTTATTATCGCTGACATTGATGAAACAGCCGGCTCTGATCTGGCAAGTGAGTTAGGCGATCTAGCCCAATATTCATACCTTGATGTTAAAGAGGAGTTGAGTTGGGCTGCTCTTTTTGATAAAGCCAGGCAAAAATGGGGCGACATTGATATCCTCGTCAATAACGCTGGAATTGGGTCAGCTGAATCCATAGAAGACGTCAGCATGGATGTTTGGCATGAAATTATCGCTATAAATGCCACTGGGGTTTTTCTGGGGTGCAGAGTAGCTATCCGGTACATGAAAGAGAGCGGTGTTAAAGGAAGCATAATTAATATTTCCTCCGCTCTAGGATTGAGACCTTTGAGCAGCACACCAGCCTATGGAGCAAGTAAGGCGGCCGTGGTGAATCTTACGAAAAGTACGGCGCTGCATTGCGCCGAGAACGGCTATGATATCCGTTGTAACGCTATCAATCCTGGCTTTATCAGAACTCCGCTATTGGATAACGCGTTAGATGTTGCGGAGGACCCTGCTGGGATGCTGAAGGGGTACAGTAATTTGCACCCGGTTGGCTACATTGGTGATATTCAAGATGTAGCCAGCGCGGCTCTTTTCTTGGCGGGAGATAACTCTAAGTTTATCACGGGCATTTCTATGCCGGTGGATGGTGGCATGACAATATAAGATGGGACAGGCAGTAAACCAATCTGGTTGGTCACCAACCAAACAGCGCACGCTAGCTAAAACTATACTTTGACCATCAACTTGCCATCGTTGGTCCCGTTAAACAGTTTTAGGAAGGCCTCTGGAGTATTTTCAAGCCCCTCCACAATGTCTTCTTTAAACTTAATTTTGCCTTCTTTCACCCAATTGGCCATGGTTGGCACTCCATTTTCGAAGTCACCAAAGTAGTCGCTCACTAAAAAGCCCTCGAGGCGCGCGGTTTTGGCTAAGATCTGCCACATGTTATGTGGTCCAGGGAGGGACTCGTCATTATTGTATGTGGACATCCACCCGCAAAAAAGGATCCTAGCATTCTTGGCCAGGTTTTTAAGAGTTGCGCTCAATATCTCCCCTCCGACATTATCAAAATAGATGTCGACTCCGTTAGGACAAGCGTTAGCAATGGCTTGCGACATGTTATCAGTTTCACGATAGTTGATCGCGCCGTCAAAACCCAGATCTTTTGTTATCCAGTCGCACTTGGCTTGCGTTCCGGCTAGGCCAACCACATGACATCCGCTGATTTTCGCAATTTGTCCTGCTATAGAACCCACTGCTCCAGCAGCCGCACTGATCAATACCGTCTCTCCAGCTACGGGTTTGCCGACGTCCAGAATGCCATAGTATCCTGTCATGCCGACTGCCCCAAGAACACTGAGATGGTTATTAATCGGCAGACCAAGAGTCATGTCTGCCGGGAAAACATAATCCTCAGGTGCTATAGAATAGTCTGACCAATTTCCCATGCCCCAAACAGTGTCGCCAACTGCATATTTGTTGCTTCTGCTTTTAACGATTTCCCCAATAACAGTGCACCAAACAGGATGACCCAGTGGTATGGGAGGTAAATAATTATTATCCATATCGCTCATCCAGACACTTATTGCTGGATCAAGCGAAAGGTACTGATTTTTTATTATGATTTGCCCCTCATCTATTTGGTCGAGAGTCGTTTCAGTTCTTTCTATATCAGACTCTTTAAGAAGCCCTTGAGGTCGCGAGGTCAGCAGGATTTGTCGTGTATTGAAGGTAGACATAATAGGTTCCTATGGAGTCTTATTTGAGGGTATACATGGCGTTGCATTTTATGTTCTCCGTAGTTATTCTTCAACTCAAATGCTGACTGCTCAGCTTGAGTCTGTTGAGTTTATTTTTTCAAGCTAAGAGCGACTCTTTCATTCGTTAAGTGATGACTGTTTAATTGATTCTAGGGCAGCGGCACACCATTCTAGTAGAAGGGCTTAATCATGAAAGTAAATCGTCAAGTGCTCCTTGAATCACGTCCGGTTGGAACGCCAGTAGAGCATAACTTTAAAGTTGTAGAAAATCCCATTCGTCAAATCGCGGATGGTGAGGTCCTTATACAAAACTTGTATATCTCGCTTGATGCTGGTTTTAGAAACTGGATGAAGGAAGGTAGCGGAGACCACATATTGCCAGCGATGGAAATTGGTAAGCCAGTGATGGGTTTGACATTGGGTCGGGTGGTAGAAAGCAAAAACCCGAAACTACCACTTGGTGATTTGCTTATGATTAGGGTTTCTTGGGAAGAGTATAGTATAAGCAACGGTATTGATGAGTGGTTTGTGCACTTACCTAAGGGCATTGACGCGCCTCTCAGCTATTACTTGGGCATTTTGGGTGATACAGGCCTGTCAGCCTATTTTGGGTTGACTGATGTGGGCAAGCTTCAACCCGGAGAAACGTTGCTGGTTAGCGGTGCAGGTGGCGCGGTTGGGTCTGTTGCCGGCCAAATCGGCAAAATCTTTGGCGCTCGCTCTGTGGGGATTGCCGGCAGTGACGAAAAATGTCAGCGACTCATGGATGAGTTGGGTTACGATGCTGCCGTAAATTACCGTGATACGGGGGATCTGAGTGCTGCAATTGGCGAAGCTTGTCCAAACGGGGTGGACGTTTACTTCGATAACATAGGAGGCTCGTTGCTCGAGGCCGCAATTAACAACATAAATGAAAAGGCTCGAATTATACTTTGTGGCGCCATAACTGATTATCACTTGGACGAGCCAGCGCCCGGGCCTAATAATCTCTTTAATCTATCTAAAAACGTTGCAACGATGACCGGTTTAATGTGCCATCATCAGAAAGATCGGTATGACGAGGCACGGCATCAAATAATGGATTGGATGGAGTCTGGACAACTTAGAAGCATAGAGTATATGTCGGATGGCATTCATCGCGTGGGCCCTGCTTTTTGCGACATGTTTCAGGGAAAAAATTTTGGGAAAACGATTGTAAAGCTTGCAGACTAAGATTCATCAAATACATTTTTTCAAAGAAGCAAGCGACTAGGCCAATGAACGGCGTTCTTGCTTCCAATCAAAATTAGGTTATGTGTTTGGAAGTGTTACCCCGGTCTAAAACCGTGTTATTTAAATGATCATTGTGCTCTAATAAATCAGCTAGTAAAAAGATAGGGATTATGGATGAAAGGCTACTAAAGCGAGAGATCTTTCAGAGCGCATGGGTAGTTGATGATGTGGAATCTGCGAGCTATTTTTGGGCCCAAACCTTTGGAGTGGGGCCATTCCTCCTGTTTGATTTTGTTGACGTCTTTTCCGACGTCTTATATCGAGGCGAACCCGGAGAGTTCAAGGTGTTACTGGCATTGGCTCAGTCGGGACAGACCCAAATCGAACTAATCCAACCCATGTCCCATCCGTCTGTCTATCGTGATAGTGTTGATGTCGGAAAAACTGGTTTTCATCATATTTGTGCGTGGACAAGTGACTTTGAAACTGACCTAGTGGACTTCGAGAGCATTGGTTGCCCGGCAGCGTTTTCAGCGAAAAGTGGAGAAACTCAATTTGCCTACTTTGATACACGAGATATGATTGGTTGTATGTTCGAAATTGTTACTAGAAATGAAGAAGTTGAGGAATTATTTAGGCGCGTAGAAGAGGCTGCCATTAACTGGGATGGATCAGATCCAGTCAGAAGGGGTAATTAGGTTTTGAAAACGGTTCATCAGGAGAAAATAATGTCATACCAACCATTCGATCGAAAAATGCTAAAAGGTAAGTCAGCCATTGTTACAGGAGGATATCGAGGCATTGGTCTGCAAGTTACCAAGGCACTGATGGACTACGGCATGAAAATAGTTATTTTTTGCAGGAATGAAACTGATGCTTCACCGGTGGTGGATTCTCTGAATGAAATCTCAAAACAAAATCGTTTAGGTGCTGAATTGATCTTGGTTTCGGGGGACGTCAATAGCCAAAGTTCTCGACAAACTGCCATCTCTGCCGCTAAAAATCTAGGGCAATACGCGGTCTTGGTTAACAATGCTGGGACGGGCGCATTTGGTGCCTTGGAAAGTCTCGAAGATCAGCAAATTTATGATACGCTCAATACAAATATTGTGAGTCCAATGCAGCTGATAGCTGCATCTTCGCGAGTCTTCAGGGCTCATGGTTTTGGTCGTATTATAAATATCGGAAGTGATGTTGTGTCTTACAATCTCGCCAACGCCGCGCCCTATGTGTGTTCGAAGACTGCTTTGCAAAAAATTACCGAGCTTACTGCGTATGAGGTGACCCGAGATCTAAGTGATTTTAATGGAGCTATGGTGGCCGGTGGACCGGTTAACCCAGAACTCGATATTCGTGTTAACTTTTTAAGACTTGGAGCTACTGCTACCGATATGATCCAAAGTAGCGTGGATCAATTTGAGACCGAGGCGGATTATATGGATATGATAAACCCTAAAGACACTATCGGGAGGGTTTTCCGTTTGGAAGAAATCAATGGGGTAATTAAATATATGCTTGAGGTTGCCAATAACGGTCAGATCATCCCGCTTAGCGGTGCAGCAAACTAAAGTCTCCCAATGTAAAAATGGTATATTGGCCCATTCGGCTTGTAGAGAAATAGCTAGGAGCGCGTTCACTTGATGAGCAGTGGGATGCTTAAAACATCGTGTGTTGACAGAGGCCAAATAGTCGTTGTGCGGCCATAACACTCTGTCTCATTGTGATTAAGAGCATATGCCGCACATTGACTGTAGAATCTTTGACTAGCAGTCAAAATTGAATTCCTTTGGTGAAGCCTCCGTCAATGACAATATTGGTACCTAACGTGTTGCCTGAGAGAGGACTCGCAAGCAGGGCAACTTGTGTGGCTACCTCGTCTGCTGTACCCATCCTACCGAGGGGTATGGAAGCGACCGTGCTCTCAAAAAATTCCGGCATTGCCTTGCTAATGTTGTCCCACGCCCCACCTTCGACGAATATTGGTCCGGGGCTAACACAGTTTACTCTGATACCTGAAGGTGCTACCTCTTGTGAGAGGGTTCCAGAGTAGTTGAGCAGTGCTGCTTTCATGGCACAATAGGGATCAGCACCAAAACCAGCTTCGAGCGCTGCGGTTGAGGATATAATAATAATAGAGCTGGAACCCGATTTCTCTAAGTGTGGTCTGGCGGAGTTGATGCCGACTATGGTGCCTAGAATGTCCACATTAAAAACTGTTTTCCATCCCTCTATTCCGGGTTGCCCGGCACCTATACTTACATTGGGGACAAAGATGTCGATACCACCCAATTGTTCAGCGCATGAGTCCACCCAGGCGCTTAAGGCGTCACCATCACTAATGTCAACGCTGCTGCCAACAACTTTCACTCCATGAGCGGAGAGATCGCTGATTGCTTCAGTCACTTCAGAAGCATTGCGCGAGCATATGCCTAAGTTGCATCCCTCAGCGGCTAGTGCTTCGGCTATAGCTCGGCCTATACCTTTGGTTGAGCCAGTAATCAGTGCATTTTTACCTTTAATTTTTAGATCCATGATAGTTTCCTTTTTTGTGATGGTATCAGTTTGAGCGAGACTTTTTACCAATAACCTTCCTAAGTCTGATGCTTCATTTGCCGTTTTCGATTCCAAAAACGTTGATCAATAACACCGAGTGATACACGAAAGCTGCGCAACTGTCGTTCGGCTTTAGTTTGAAATTCGAACTCCTTTATTGCCTCTGTGAGGCATTTTCAAGCGGTTAATTAAGAATGACTATTATGGGCATTATAGTGACGGTATCGTTCCAATTGGAAGTCAGCATTTCCAAATTGCTTAGCTATGACCGTTAGTCGTTTGAAGTAATGGCCTACTTTAAATTCATCGGTCATTGCTATGCCGCCGTGCATCTGAATAGCCCCGTAGGATATTTCGCGCGCAGATCTATCGACCCGAAATTTCAAAGCAGCCAATAGTTTATGGCGATCATCTGATGCGTTAGCAATAGCGTTCGTGGTTGCTATTAGAAGAGAATGCGACAATTCGGAGGCTATGTACATATCGACCATGCGGTGCTGGAGTGCCTGAAAACTTCCGATGGACTGCCCAAATTGTTTTCGTTGTTGGCAGTAGTCTATCGTCATTGATATTAATGCGCTCATCGCACCAACAGCTTCTGCGCAGACAGCAAAACAGGCGCGATCGAGGAGGGCATCAAGCTGATCAGCGTCAACTGACAGCAGAGCACCTCTTCCCACTTCCACTTCATTGAGTGTTATCTCGCTGGCTCGGCGGCCGTCTATAGTCAGGTAGTCATCACAGTGAACGCCAAGAGCATTTTTATCAACGACAAACAGACCAATCCCATCGCTATCATGTTTCCGTCCTTTGATTCTGGCGGTTAATACCAATAAATCGGAATGCGGTGCATTTGAGACAATACTTTTTACCCCATTGAGTTGCCAAGTATCTTTCGACTGCAGCGCTGTGGTGTTCACATAATAGCGCTCGGCTGTATGATTTGGTTCATGATGAGCAAAAGCGCAATGAAGATCTCCAGCAATAATTCCCGGCAGATATTGCTGCCTGATGCCCTCTGAACCAAGGGCCAGGGCACCACCACCTAGCAAAATAGTCTCTAGATACGGTTCCAGTACCAAGTGTTTTCCGAAAGCATCAAAAAGTATTGAAATCTCCTTCGGGCCGCCGTTTAATCCTCCATCTGACTCATCAAAAGGCATGGCAAGCCATCCCATTTCAGCAAATTTTTTCCAGTGAGGAGGTGCGACAGAAATTGGCCCGTTCGCTACCTTCCTCCGCGAGTCAAAGTCATATGTTTCAGATAGGTACTTTGATACCAGATCTGACAGCATTTGCTGCTCATCCGTGAGTTGTTGGTTGGAATCAAGGGACATAATTATCTCAAACCTAGGACTGCTCGAGCGATGATATTTCTCTGAATTTCGGCACTACCGCCATAAATTGTTGAGGCACGCATGTTTATATATTCTGCAGAGGTAGTTACTGCATTGCTGGGGCCTATTACAGTACCCGCATAGTCAATTTCTAGTGCTTCGGATTGGAGTGGCGCGATGTATGCGCCGAGAGCATCAACGGATAGTTCTGTAATTTTTTGTCCTAACTCAGTGCCCACCAACTTTGCAACGCTGGTCAGAGCGCCCGGGTTATCACTTGATTTTATGCGTTGCTCTGTGATTTCAAGGGCAAGAGCGTCAATCTCTAATTCTGCAAGTTTCGAAACGAAGAAAGGATCATCTTTGTAAAGTAGGCCAGTACTAGAAAACTGCTCGCCAGAAATATCTCGCACTTTTGCCAAAAGCTTCTGATGGTCATTTGAATAGTTATGCCCACCCCGCTCAAACTCGAGAAGATATTTGGCTACACCCCAGCCTCCATTCTCTTCTCCCACAAGATTGGCAGATGGTATGCGGACATCGTTGAAAAACACTTGGCACTGCTCGACGGTTCCATCTAGACCAGTTATCTCGCTAACGGTAATTCCATTTAAATTCATATCGGCTAGCAGAAAACTTATACCAGCTTGAGGCCTACCTTCAGTTGCTGTGCGAACAAGACAAAATATTTTATTTGCACGATGTGCGAAACTCGTCCAAATCTTGGAGCCGTTCACGACGTAATCGTCCCCGTCTCTTTCAGCTCGAGTTGACAAAGAGGCGAGATCGGAGCCAGCGCCGGGTTCAGAATATCCTTGGCACCATATGTCCTCACCCGAAAGTATGCGTGGTAGATAGTCAGATTTTTGTTGTTCAGTTCCATAATGCATGAGAATTGGGCCAAGCATCTGAATGCCAAGTGCCATAAGCGCTGGTGCATTTGCCAGTTTTAGCTCACGCTGAAAAATGTAATGTTTGTTAGGTGACCATCCGGTTCCGCCATACTCTTCTGGCCATTCCGGTGCTGACCAGCCTTTGCGGTGGAGGATTTTGTGCCACTCTAGCGCGCAATCATAGTCAGCAAAAACGCTAGTCATATTTGTTCCTGCGCGTCTTAACTTAGCCGTCAAATTTTCTTTAATGAATTGCCGGACTTCATTTCGGAACGCAATTTCTTCTTCATTCATAAAGAGTCTCACAAAGAAGTTTTACCATAATTTATTTTCATTGTCCGAGGTTTGAATTACAGCATGTAAGACAAGACCGGGCACAATTGTATCTGCAAAATTCATTTAAGCAACAGTTTGGATATCAGGTCTCAGTAATGACAATTCTCTCGATATTAATAGGAACGAGAGATCATTCATTTTAAGCTGATGGTGGGCTTATACAAACGATCTGTTTCCCAATATTGGTGCCTTCGAATATAGATATTAGAGCGTCAGGCAGGGCTTCAAATCCATCAGTAATAGTGGCTTTGTGCTTGAGTTGTCCAGAAGCAATGAGGGGTTTCATGGAAGTGATGGCCGAATTAAATTTTGATGCATAGTCGAGAACGATGAATCCCTCCATTTTCGCGCGTCGGAATATTAGATTAAAGTAATTCCCTGGTCCCGTTTGGGCCGCTGTCGAGTTGTAGCGAGATATTCCGCCACATAATACGATTCGGGCACCATCACTAATTTGGTCTAAAGCGACGTCAAGAACATCTCCTCCCGCGTTGTCAAAATATACATCTATTCCTCCTGAGCATGCTTTTTTTAGGCGTTGAGGCCAATCCTCATGGGTGTAATTAATCGCTGCGTTGAAACCGATCGAGTCTGTGAGCCATTGGCATTTTTCATCAGTGCTCGATATGCCCACCACCCAGCAACCTATCGCTTTCGCCAATTGTCCTGCAATTGAGCCTGTGGCTCCGGCTGCGCTTGACACGACGAAAACATCTCCGGATTTCGGCTTGCCTATTTCATTTACGCCGAACCAAGCAGTCATACCCGTTAATCCAAAAACCCCAATTGCTTCATCAAGTGATACCCCGTCAGGTATTATTTGGAGGGGTGCATCGTCTGATCTGTGGAGAAAATACTCTTGCCATCCAAAACTCCCAGTGACGCGAGTTCCAACAGGGAAATTGGTACTTTTAGATTCAATGACCTCTCCAGCCCCAAAGCCGCGCATTACGTCGCCCAGTTCCAAAGGGGCGATGTAGTCCGCCCGATTTTCCATCCATCCGCGCATCGCAGGCTCAATGCCCATGTACTGAATTTTAACGAGGCAGGAATCATCTTCAATAGCGCTAGTAGGCCTCTTGACAAGCTTGAAATCTGATCGCTTGACCATACCGTGTGGTCTTGCAGCTAGAAGAAATTGTCTGTTCATGAGTTGGGTTTCGAGTATGAATGCATAATTTTAGTCCTCTCGGAGTCCTTGCCTTAGCAGATCTTTACGAATCTTTCCTGAGGCTGTTCGCTCAAAATCGTCCAGAACGACAACTTTTTCCGGCCATTTTTGGCGCGCCAAACCGGCTTGCGAGAGAAAGGGACGCAAATTGGCGACGGTAAGTTTCAATGCCCCGAATTCACTGGATTGTCCGGTTAGAAAAGCACATACTCCCTCGCCAAGACGCTCGTGCGGCATGGACACTACTGCAGCCTCTCGTATATCAGGGTGGGCATGCAGTACATCCTCAATCTCTTTGGCTGATATGTTTTCGCCCCCACGGATAATTAGATCCTTTTTTCGATCAGTAATCACAACAGCTTTATCGGTGGTCACATAACCGATGTCGCCGGTGTGAAAATACCCATCAGTCATTGCGTGGTCTGTCTGTTGCGGATCTTTGTATCCCAGCATCATTGCAGGCCCCTTGACTAAAAGCTCGCCGTCAACACCAACACTCATTTTCGTACCTTTGTCATTGATGACCATGACGTCCCAATTAGTTACTTTGCCATCGGTGGTGGCGGCCAATTCTATTTCTTCAGGATTTATAAAGCCGGTACTAACAAGGGGAGCCTCAGTGCTGCCATAAACTCGGAAAGCGCAGCAGCGATCCATTATATTATGGACTCGCCTTATGAGCTCAGGAGGCACTGCAGCTCCGCCGCAGCCAAATAATCGGAGGCTTGGCAGCCCATCACCACTCCGTTCAGCATAATCTACAAGCTCCTGAAGGAATGGTGTGGCGCTGATGCATAGGGTTGCTTGATATTCATTTATCAGTTTTGCTGCACGATTAACATCCCATTGGGTCATTAGGAGCGACGAGATGTCGGTGTAGAAAGGAAGTTCCATTCCATTTGCGAACCCAGTGATATGAGTTACCGGTGACGGCATAAACATCATATCTCCATTATTTAAATTCCAGGCGTTAACGGTGTTATCGATCGCTCGACATAACGTATTCTGGCTGTGCATCACTGCTTTTGGTGTGCCGGTTGTTCCAGATGTATACATCAGCACTTTTAACCCATCGGCTCCAACTTTTTTGAAATTAAAGTTGCTTTCGGAAGTCTCAATTAATTTTCCATAGTTAAGCTGTTGCAAGTTTCCTACGCCTCTTACCACAATGACATGCTCAAGCTTGGGAAGACTGGATCGAATTGAGCCTATCATTTCAAGGTAGTTTGTAGATCTAAACTTCTCGGGAATAAATAACAGCTTCGTATTGGCATCATTCAAGATAAATTTCAGTTCTTTTTCTCTATATATCGGAATGATAGGGTTAACCACTAAACCTAGTATGGATGCGGCCAGATCAATGGCTACAGCCTCTCGCCAGCTTGGCAGTTGAAAGCTAATGACATCACCGGCGATCATACCCAACCTACGGAGTGAATTTGCTAGACAGCCTGCTTCCTCGACTATACTGGCGATCTCAATAGCGGGTTCATTCTCATGAAAAATGATTTCCTGTTCGGGCCTTTTATTTGCCTTTTCAAGGGCTACTTCCGCGATTGTCTGGTTCCGGAATGCATCCGAGACGATTTCCCTTAGCATTAAAAATCCCTAAACAGCGGCGCGGTAAAAATTAATTGATTATGCGTCATGAGGTGAATTGATGTCTGCCGGGTATGGCATGACATGCTCGGTTCTAATGACCCCTGGGCCATGGTAGAGTGGGTCAAAACGTCTTGATGAGTAGCGCCACCCGGATGGTGTGCGAACACATCTGTCATTATAAATACCAACGATACGCAAAGCATTTCCGTTTGAATCAAGAATATCTTCGTAAATATACCAACGGCAATTCGCTTCATCATCCTTGATTTCGATTAGACCACTATGGTGGGTATGAAATACGACTGGAAATCCTGCCATGGCCGCCTCCCAGCGAGCCAATATATTGGTTTGCCCCACGATTGACTCGCCCAAAAAATGCCACACGCCATCAGGCTGCCAAAGCGACCCCCAGAGTTTGCTGTCCCTCCGCATAACGGCATCACCGTACAACGCATTGAGATGGCGAATATCCAGATTGTCTTTTTGTGGATTTGTCATGAGCCTACTCCTGAGCGCTAGCGGCTTTTGTCGTGAAGTCTTCGATCTCAGAGGGTGTAGGATTTCTCCTAAGCGTCAAGCCCCCATTTACTTGCAAATTCTGTCCGGTCATAAAGCACTCGTCGGTTGCCAGAAAGACTGCAGCCGCGGCTATATCATCACAGGTGTTTAGACGCCCCATTGGATATTCTTTTATGAACGCCTCGGGAAGGCCGGGCACTGCAAAATAGTCTGTAGTCATGGGGGATTCAGTAAACCCGGGTGAGATGGAATTAGCTCGAATTCCCTTGACACCAAACTCGTCCGCAACGCCTCTTATTACATGATCAATACCTGCTTTCGTACCGATGTAAGCATGATGATTACCCACAAGAATGGTTGCGGTTGCTGATGATATCTGGATGATCGACGCACTTGTACTCATGTTGCCGACGAGTGTCTGCATAAATTGATATGGCCCTTTGAATTGGAGATTCATCATTGCGACAAGGTCATCCTCTGACGTCTCTTCGAAAGGTGTCAGAAGTCCCCAGCCTGTGCAGTTTATACCAACATCTATTGGCCCAGATCTAGCCACCGCATGGCTAACTGCAGATTCTATATCTGCTTTTACTGTAATATCACAGTAGACAGCTGAACCGCTTATGGATTCCGCGAGTGCTTGTAAATTTTCGATATTTCGACCAGCAACAGTAACGTCGGCACCCTCTGCGGCAAAGCGTCTAGCGATAACTTGCCCCATATTACCTTTGCTGGCGGCACCCAAAATTAGCGCTGACTTCCCTTTAAGTCTGGACATAATTATATTTTCCTATATTTATATTGTTTACATTATGGGTTTAAATTAAAGATAAATTCGCGCAAAAAGATACACTTTTATTGATGTAATATAGCATTTAAGCCTAAGTTAGGGCCACTGACAATGACACTATTATTCCGCATCATTAAACTGCTAGAAATAAACCCTTCAAAGATGAAGTGTAAATCGTCGCAGCTATTTTTTAATTAGCATATTCATAAAAATCAGTTATTTGTTTTATTAGCTTAGGGCCTTGATAAATGAGGCCGCTATAGATTTGCACTAATTTAGCCCCAGCTGAAAACTTCTCTGTCGCGTCAGCGGCACTCATTATGCCGCCAGCCGCAATTATTGGAATTTCATCACCAAGATGGGATTTAAGTGTTTTAACGACTTGTGTTGCTTTTTTCTTAAGTGGTGCACCACTGAGTCCGCCTGACTCTAGAGAGTGTGGGTGATTACATAGAGAATTTCTATCGACAGTGGTATTTGTCGCAATGACAGCATCGAATTTCCAATGCAGCAAACTGTTTGCAATTGCAGAAATTTCCTTTGCATTGAGGTCAGGAGAGATCTTAAGAGACAATGGGACATATTTATCATACTTATCGGATAGCTCGGACTGCTTGTTTTTAAGGTGATATAGAAGCTCATCCAGTTGATCACCATACTGCAAAGACCTGAGTCCAGGAGTATTTGGAGATGAAATATTTACTGTAATATAGTCGGAAACGGAATATATATGCTCCATACACAATAGGTAGTCATCCTTACCTTTTTCGATGGGAGTATCTTTATTCTTTCCAATGTTAACACCTACCAAAATCGCAGATTTCTTTGCTAAAAGATTTTCTTTGAGATTGTTTACTCCCAGATTGTTAAAACCCATTCGATTGATTATCGCTTTCGTTTCTTGGAGCCTGAATAGGCGCGGCAGCTTATTTCCTGATTGAGGCCTCGGAGTTACAGTTCCCACTTCAACATGTCCGAACCCCATGGCATGGAAGGCATCGATCGCTTCACCATCCTTGTCCAGACCAGCAGCTAGGCCTACTGGGTTGGGGAAGCGGAGCCCCATGAGCTCGATGGGTTTGGATTTGAGTGATTGCCGATAAAGTTTATCAACCGGGGTATTAGCGCTTCGTTTGAGAATTGAAAGCGTAACATCATGAGCTGTTTCTGCATCCATCCTTAGCAAGACTTTTTGAGCGATATCAAACAGCATGTGATGACTCATTAGTTGAGTTGATTGAAATCATAGCGATTCACAGGTGCACGAAATTGTCGGATGGATCAGTTCTTCAATTCCATTATAACTTAAAGTATTATTTAATCGTCACTTCAGGGGAATCATAATTGTTTTAACTAGCATAACTTGTGCACCAAGAGGGGCCTTTGTCAAAGCGAGCCAAAGGAGTTGGAAAAGAGAGTAATGCAATCATCTCGCTTCCAAACCGCATGGACAAAAATATAAGTGAATGAGTTTGCTATTCGGTTGAACCGAGCTCCCTATAGATTTGATAGTTTTTTGGGCAAACATGCCTGTTATACGGAAAAAACAAACAAAAAGGAGTGCGCTTTAGCAAAGCAATTAGCAAAGAGTGTCAGGTGGCCCTAGACTCGGGTTTTATTCGTTACTAGGAGCTCCATCAGCATCCATTGTTTTTCAGATTAAAGTTTTTTTTACGATAGAAGGAGTTTTTCAAATGATAGGATACGTAACCGTCGGTGTCAGTGACCTAGAGCGTGCTAAGACATTTTGGTGCGAGCTGTTATCAGAACTCGGCTGTGACTTTGTGGTAGGAAATGAACGGGTTTCACTGATTGGAAAAAGTCAGGACTCGCCCTTGATTGGTGTTTGCTTGCCATGGGATGGGGAACCTTGCAGCCCGGGCAATGGCAATATGATATCTATAAATGTCGAAAATAATCAGATGGTTGACAAATTGCATGCAAAAGCAATTGAGTTAGGGGCGACTGACGAAGGTGCCCCGGGAGTTAGAGTTCCCGACGTTTTTTACGGTGGTTATTTCAGGGATCTTGACGGCAACAAGGCAGCTTTTTTTAATTGGGGAGGGTAGGCGAACCAACGTTGCTATCTTCTGTTACAGCTGGTTTATACAAACAATTAACTGTTTCATTCCATGGTGCAACGACTCATGGGCTAGCTGGAGATTTATTCCTGTTCTCTCAGCAAGCCCTTTAAGTGAATACGATTACTATGTGATACTTTGCGCTATTACATCACTATGGAGAGAGCTTCCATCGTTGTTTCCAATGGTTTTCGCGGGCCATCGGCCGTCTTTAAAGATAAATAGCACCGTTACACCGTCTGGCCCTGCCAACAGAGGACCGTATCCGCGGTTGGCTAGACCAAGCCGAATGTCTCCTGCGCTGTGCCACTCTGCTCCCACCTTTTGAGTTCCCTCTAAAATAATTTCTGTGTAGTCGCATTCGTGAGTATGCGCTTCAATCAAACATTCGGGCGGATAAAAAACCCTAAAAACTGTGGGGGAGGAGGGATCTTTGGGACAACCAATTCGATACATCTTCGATATTACCCCGTTGGGCAGATGGATTGGGTCAATATCATCCCAGTTAAAGGCGGCGTGGCCGCGACGATTTAGTGAAGCTGACAGGGCATCCTGAGTCAGGTCTACAGCCTTTCTGTTTGTATTTTTATTCATTTACACGCTCCCAAAATTTGGTGAAGCAACGTTGGTGGCTCTACAAGGCGATTTTAGTGCTTGCTGACGAGGAGTCAATGGCGCTGTAGTTAGTAGCTAATTAATGGAATGATGATTTAGAATTATCGCAGCTAGTTATGTGGAAAACTTAATATGCAGAACATGAAATATATTGGCCTTCATGCCTCTGGCGGGGCAGATCAGATGTACCTGGCTGAAGGACCACTGCCAAATTGTGGGCCGGACGAGGTGGTAATAAAGGTGGCAGCCGCTGGAATCAATAGGCCTGATATCCTGCAGCGCGAGGGCTTATATGATCCTCCAAAGCAAGCGTCGCCAGTGATGGGTCTGGAAGCAGCAGGAGAAGTTTGTGAGATTGGTTTGGCAGTGGAGGGGTGGAAGGTAGGCGACAAGGTTTGCGCCCTTTGCAATGGGGGCGCCTATGCTGAATATGTGGCGGTTCCTGCAGGGCAGTGTTTGCCTATTCCGGGTGATCTTAGTTTGGTGGAAGCCGCATCGTTGCCCGAAACGTTTTTCACGGTTTGGGCGAATGTTTTTTTGCGAGGAAACCTCTCCCGAGGAGACAGCATCTTGATCCACGGGGGAGGCAGTGGCATAGGAGTAGCGGCTATTCAGTTGTCTAAGGCATTTGGGGCAACTGTTTTGGCAACCACTCGAAGCAGTGCAAAGTGCACAGCATGCGAAAAAATCGGCGCTGACTGGGCAATTGATAGCAAATCAAATGATTTCGTATCTCAAGTGATGCGGATTACTAATAACGTCGGCGTAGATGTTATTCTTGATATGGTTGGTGGCGATTACATCAGGAAAAATATTAAGTGTGCGGCGGTTGACGGAAGAATTATCAACATAGCTTTTTTGGCAGGTGCAGTCAGCGAAATAAACTTGATGCCCATCATGATTAAGCGACTCACGCTGACTGGGTCTACATTGCGCCCGCAAACCCCAGAATCTAAGCGAAAAATAGCGACAGACCTGAACAAGAAAGTCTGGCCCTTAATTGCATCAGGTAAAATCAGGCCGATAATCCATGACTGCTTTTCAATGAATGAAATTGCAGAAGCTCATCGTATGATGGAGGAAAATCAACACATCGGAAAGATTATAATGACAGTTGATTAGTTTGAATCTTTAGGCGATTCAGCTCTGGTCGACAACTACTCTGGCAGGATAATCAATTTGGGCTCCAAATATTCTTGCAGGCCTTCAAGGCCACCCTCTCGGCCAATCCCTGATTTTTTTACCCCACCGAATGGTTGCACGACGCACATATCCCAGGTGTTTACCGAAATTTGTCCAGTCTTGATCCTTCGAGCAATCTTCTCTGCAAGAGCAATATCAGAAGCATAGACTGCTCCGGAAAGCCCATAATCCGAATCGTTAGCGATCTCGACCGCATGGTCGATGTCATCAAACGGTATGACAGTAATGACGGGACCAAATATTTCTTCCTGTGCGATACGCATTTTATTGTCTACATCGGCAAATAGAGTCGGATTAACATACCAACCTTGCTCTAAGTGGGCCGGCCGGCTGCCCCCACACACAAGTCGAGCGCCCTCTTCACGACCGATCTTGATGTAGTTTTCGACGCGATCTCGTTGTGCTTTACTGATCACCGGTCCGATGGATGTTTCGGGGTCTTGAGGGTCGCCAACCTTCAGACTTTCGATCAACTCAGCCATCTTGGAAACCAATTCTTCTTGCCTATCTTTGCGGATTAAAACGCGAGTCAGAGCAGCACAAATTTGTCCAGAGTGTCCTATTGCATTAAACACGGTTGACTGGATTATCGGGTCTAGCTCAATGTCGTCGGCAATTATCGCAGCCGACTTTCCACCGAGTTCCAGAGTTACTCCAGCGATGCGTTTCGAACATTCACTCATCACTTCGGCGCCTCCTCTTGTCGAACCTGTGAAAGCGACCTTATCAATCCTAGGATCCGAAACCAGGAGTCGCCCTATATCTCGTCCTGCGGGTAATATACTGATCACTCCCTCGGGAAATCCTGCGGCCTCGAGCGCTTCGGCAAGGATCAATGTTCCAATTGGTGCCTCTGGCGCGGGTTTAACCACCAGAGTGCAGCCAGCAGCCAGAGCGGCTCCCATCTTAAGAGATGCTGTAGGAACAGGACCATTCCAAGGTAATATTGTGGCCAGAACGCCTACGGGTTCATAAGTTAAAATGCCTCGTCCCCCTTCCCAATTCCGTTCCTCTTCAAATTTAAACCGTGAGTGAAAAGTGGCTGCATCATTCCACATCTTTTGCGCTTGAACTCCCATAAAACTTGCCAGAGCACCAGGGCCTCCCACTTCTGCGGTAAAACTCGTCGCAATAACAGCATCACGCTTTGCCACTTCCTCAGCCGCCCTAGAAAGGTAATGAGATCTCTCAGTAGCAGACATTCTTGGCCATGGGCCGTTATCAAATGCTTGTCTCGCTGCGGCAATTGCTCTATCCATGTCGTCTGCTGTAACGACTGGGATAGTAGCGACAACCTCTTCTGTGGCAGGAGAGAAGACCGACAGAATCTCGGTGCTTGAAGGATTGCACCATTGACCTCCTATGAAGAGCTTCTCATAGCTTGGAATCGTTGAATTCACTATCTATACCCCGCGTTATTTTCATTGATTTCTTGGGCGATTCGCAATGCCTCGCTCCCCACATACCCTCTTATCATTTTCGACTCATCTGTTGTTATCGCGGCTGCAAAACTGACCATGCCGCGTTCATGATATATTCCATCCATCACAATAGCTTCCCAGAGTTCTGATTCAGTGACGGCGATTGATCGTTTTAAATCTGGCAAAACGCCGCTAGATAAGGTGCCTGTTCCGTGGCACGCAGCGCAGTTTGCAGCATAGAGTATGCGTCCATTCTCAATCTCCTCAGCACTCAAAGTCACTGAGGGCTGCTGCAATGGTCTAGGTGAAAGGTGGTTTTTTTTCAGTTCGGCCTCACCATCTAATGTGAAAACAAGCAATCTACCATTCGGGTAGTTTTTTGGGCCGTTAAAACTTGGCAGCGAGAGAGGGACAGCTCCTCCATCTCCTACCATCACCGCTACATATTGTTTTTCGTTGATGGCATACGACACTGGCGCTGCAAGGATGGGAATGCCTGCATCCATTGACCAAAGCTTCTGCCCAGTCGCCGCATCATATGCGTTAAAATGACCCTCCGCTGTTCCTTGAAAAACCAAATCTCCGGCTGTAGCCATAGTTCCGCCGTTGTATGTTTTTGGGTGGTCAACTGTCCATGCTGGTTTTTGATTTATCGGATCCCAGGCCAGCAGGCTGCCAGTCAATATGGACTCTATTTGGGAAATGCCTTGAGGGTCAGTAGGGAGCTCATCTTTGAATAACTCATAACCTAGGTTCAACTGATTGGGGCGAAAGTTAAAAGGTTTTTCCTGCTCATAAATGAAAGGCAGCACATGGATGGGGATGTAAACTAGACCAGTTCTTGGGCTATATGACATTGGCTGCCAATTATGCACTCCGGCTCCACCAGAAACAGCTAGGAAAGGGTCTTCTCGATACCTCGCACCCTCCGTTTCAACCGGTCGTCCGGTTGTTAGATCAATGTGTGAGGCCCAGTTGACCGGACCAAACTTTTCAGCGGAGAGGGGCTTGCCCGTTGCACGGTCGATAACATAGAAAAAACCATTTTTGGGTGCATGCATTAACACCTTAACGGGCTCGCCATTTAGAGTAAGCTCAGCCAGAGTCATTTGTTGAGACGCCGTGTAATCCCAAGTTTCCCCGGGCACTTCCTGGTAGTGCCAAATGTAAGCCCCCGTGTCGGGGTTTAAAGCAATAATTGACGATAAAAAAAGGTTATCGCCAACACCTTCGGATCGGAAGAAGTGATTAATCGGAGAACCATTTCCGACGCCGATATACAGCTGATCGAATTCCTCATCGTAGACAATGGAATCCCAAACGGTGCCACCCCCGCCATGTTTGAGATATTCTCTACCTGACCATGTGCTTGCCGCGATTTTTTCCAGTGCTTCATCGGACGCTGCACCATCTGGCCCAAGGTTTGGATCTCCCGGGACTGTGTAAAAACGCCAAATAAGTTTACCGGTTACTGCATCATAGGCGCTTACATAACCGCGAACCCCCAAATCCGCCCCACCATTACCGATAAACACTTTACCTTTGGCAACGCGTGGAGCCCCAGAGATGGTGTAGGGTTGTGTCTGATCAACGGTAAGGACGCTCCATAGCAGGTCTCCAGTTTTTGCATCGAGAGCAATAAGGCGGCCATCGAAGGTTGCAGAAAAAACTTTTCCATCAGCGAAAGCAACTCCACGATTAACAACGTCGCAACATCCTTTTGCTGCGGCTTCTCCCGGCACCTTCGGATCATGCGACCATAGTAATTTCCCCGTGGATCCATCGAGTGCAAAAACCTTGCTCCAAGCGGTTGTAGTGAAGATAACTCCATCTATGACTAATGGGGTGGCTTCTTGGCCACGGTTGGTATCGAACTCGTAACTCCAGCTGAGACCTAATCGATTAATATTCAGCTTATTTATGTGCTCTAGGGGCGAAAAACGTTGCTCTCTCGATGTCCTTCCATGGGAGAGCCAGTTCTCATCAGCAGAAAAACTCTGATTTTCATTAAGTGTGGGTTTGCATCCGAGTGCGAGGAGGATTAAAAAAAACCCAGAAAAATTTTTAAACATAACATCTATAAGCTCATTTGAAAGCAGAAATACTGCCCAAGTCGTAAATGCAATAGGTGCGAGATTTTACGGGAAATTCGCTCGCTATAAAAGGAGGAGCGACCCGGGCCCCATCTTACTTTGGGGCCCTGCTCGTCTCAAAGTTGCCAGCAGTTAATCAGAAAGCATAATCCAAGGCAATGCCTACTTGTCTTGGTGGCGAGTATACTGGTGAATCATTTGTTGGATCAAGCAGCGCACTAGTGAAATACTTTTTATTACCGAGGTTTCTCCCAAATAGTGATAACCTAATATCGCTGTTGGAGGGAGCATACGATACGGATGCATTTACAACTGTCCAAGCGTCTTGTTTGACTCTTTGTAAATATTCGAACCAGACATCATCGGAGTAACTCATGGATGCACTGACTTCAAGTTCGCCAGTGGGTAAAAAGCTCGTATGCGTCAGCGTTAAGCCATAAGAAAGCTCGGGAGCGATTCTCATTTGATCGCCCTTTACATTCACGACTGCTAATGGCATGGGCTGTTGCGACATTACACCGTTTGGTACCGCAGTGAGATGATCTCCATATTCTGAATCAAGATAAGAGGCCACCGCTCTGATTTGCAAATTTTCAGAAAAATTGTAAAGAAGGTCTAGCTCTATCCCCTGCATTTCAGCCTCTTTCACATTACTGAGAATTGCATATGTCCCATTCCAAACCTGATCTTGAAAGTCTTCGTAGTCATATGAGAATATAGCTGCGCTCATTCGATAATTATCACCAGTTGCTTTCATGCCGACTTCGATCGAAGACAAATCCTCGGGCCCGGCAAAATCGTTTGGAGTTAATGTAAACGTTGACATAACGGCGCCTTTCGATCCTTCAGTATATGAAATGTAAAAACTCAGTGCATCTGAATACTCATAATTTAAGGCGAGTCTGGGATCGAAGCTGGTATGCTTGACTGGACTACAATCTATGTTGGGGCTGCAGACCCCTTCAAGCCCTAAGTAAGCCAACCCCTCTGCATAGATTTCCTCGTCATTATATCTTCCCCCCAAACTCAAAGTGAGTTGATCAGAAATCTGATAATCAATGGATGCGAAAATGGCTTGAGACTCAATATAAGTGGTCGAACCCGAAATAAATCCAATCTTCGATTCTTTTCCGTCACTATGGCCGCCGGAGTTCAGGTTCAGGACGGGCGCCACATTGCCGATGTAGCCTGCGTCATTTTCATAATAGTAAACACCTGCAATAAAACTTACTTTTCCGAATTGGTCTGAGGTAAATAGGAATTCTTGTTGAATATCCTCACTAGGATAGCCTTGCCAAAAGTCGATACATGGAAATGGTGCATTACATGTTGGCGAGGTACCAGTATCGAGGTCAATAGTGAATTCGTCCTCATACTCGCTGAAGGAGGTCGAGGAGGTGAGCGTCCCGAATCCATCAAAATAATGACTTATTTTTAGGGAGAAGCTCTCCGACTCGTGGAAATGAGGATTTGTCCCACCCGTTAGGTTGGAGCTCACATGCCAAGGTTCAGAAGACCACCTACCGTCGTCGTAATAAGCGTTGATTGAATTATCATTTAACGTCTGGGTGGCGAGTGTTTCAAAGTCGTCGGCTTCTGATTTTACCAAGCTTAGCAGTATGCTTGTGTTGTTAGAGGGCTCCCAGAGCAGCTTAGCGCGAGCCGTATACTTTTCATGTTTTCCTGATCTGGAACCATCTCGATCATTGGTGAGGTAACCATCCATATCCCTGGTGTAGATGGATAGGCTATATGCCAGCACATCCTCAATGAGGGGACCGGTGGCGAACGCTGCTATGCTTTTATCTCCAGCGTCCTGGTCGCTCCCAGTGTAGACGCCATACTTTACAGATACTTTCCCTCGAGTCTCATACTCTGGCTTAGCGGTTGTTATAACGATAGCTCCGCCCATGCTATTTCTGCCGAAAAGTGTACCTTGGGGGCCCTTTAAAACGTCTATCTGCTCTATGTCGGCTAAATCCATCAAATTAACCCACATATTCGGTTGATAAACTCCATCCACATACATCGCCGTTGGCTGTTCAGTGCCCCCCGAACCGAGCCATGATTGTATTCCCCTGATTGCGGGAACACCGATGGATGATTGGCCCGCATACAAAAGGCCCGGCACCACATTCCCGATATCTCGGATGTCTATTATGTTGTTCTTCCTCAAGTCTTCCGCTGTTTGGACCGTAATAGCGATTGGAACGTCTTGAACAGATTCAGATCTGCGCTGTGCAGTGACGAGAACTTCCTCAATTGAGCTTACTCCCGCTTGAGACCATGCCATGGGACCCGAAAATAGACCCGCAAAGATAGATATTAGGCAGACTAAATATCCAGTGGAGTGATTTTTTGCACCGCGAACATGAAATTTTGGCATCTTCTAATCCTCTCAAATTTTGACAAATTATTGTTAAGTTGGTTTTTTCACTCAGTTACCTATGTCTAAAAAGTGGGGGCTATCTTTTGAGGCGCTCCCTATTTTGTGAAAAACAGAGAGATCGCCATCAAGCGCAGCTTCCTCTAGCATGACGGAACTGAACATAATATATTTTCTATAGGCTATACCCCACCTGCCGTCCCGCTTTTCAAAACGATCTTGATAAAATCCCAAGTACTGGCCAAGCTGAGAGCCATCAGTGGCATAGTCATCCATTGAGGTGTAAGAGACACCATAACTCTCCACATCTGCGGTTTCGTCATTAAGATCAATGCTTGCCTGTGATGAGTGATGCCATCGCCGTCCTAATTCGGTCTCGATTTGCATGACGAGGGGTTTAAATTCAGCGCCTGTTCCCTTGAAAAAACCATAGTCAATTTCCGCATCATCAAAAAAAACGCGGTCTAGTCTATCTGAATCAAGCCAGTCCAGTGCTTTTGCGTAACGATTAAGCACATCATGAATGGCTTGCTTATCTGCCGCTTGTGCAACCTGTTTTTCAAGGTTTTCGATTCGTGTCAGTGTGTTTTGAGCTCTTTGATCGCTATCCATGGCACAACCAACAAATGAACTAAAAATCACGGCGAGGGCAGAAAGTCTCGTTATTAAGGGCATTATTCATTTCCGTGGTTTTGGGCCTTTCTTGTTTAAAGAAGAGACGGCGTTGCTAATTAGCAATTTTAACGCCACAAATTAATCGGACAGTCGTCCAATTCGAATAATACTATCAAGGCGCACCATGTTAGTGCAAATAAAAATCAGACTATCTTGGCCACATTTGCAAATTTTATTTGAACGAGTGGCGGGGGTTGATTGGTTTTTTGTGAAAATTTGTATGACATATATAAAATGACAGCTAGAATAGTTAATGTTGAAAGAGCTGGATTGGGCAAGCGATATTTTTCCCGTCAGCGCATGTAAAAAGAACGATATTTTTTTGGAGGGACTAAATATGCCTTTTGCGATTGCACTGACTGCTGCAGCTTTTTTTTGGGGAGGTGTTTGGCTCCTAGTAGGGGGTCTCCAGTTGGCATTGCTTGGCGGATCGAATTACTACCTTTTGGCTGGCGCGTCGCTCATTATCAGCAGTATTTGGATATGGAGAGGGAACAATTTAGGCTATTGGCTATACTGCTTTTTTGCAGCTTTAACCCTTCTCTGGGCGTTGGTGGAGAGTGGGCTTAACCTCTGGGCCCTCTTGCCGCGTGTGGGGGTTCCAGCGGGGCTATTAAGCTTGTTTTTGCTGCCAAATGTTCGGAGATGGTTGAATATAGATTCGAAATCCGTCTTGTTTTCTCTCGGAATTTTTGGAGCTATTCTGGGTAGCTTGTTGGTGTCTTTGATGAATGCCCAGTTTAACCCGCTGAAAGGCAATGATTATGCTCAAGCAGATCAAGGCTCTAAACCGGCATGGACCCATTACGGGGCATCGGCTGAAGGTGACAGCTACAGTTCTGCTGCCCAAATCAATAGAACTAATGTCGCTAATCTAGAAGAGGCTTGGGTGTTCCATACTGGGGAAGATCCAGAGACTCGCAGTACCTTTCAATCCACGCCAATTGAGATAGATGGCGACCTATTCTTTTGCTCGCCCAGCAATAGGGTATTTAGTCTTGTCGGAGATACCGGAGAGCAAAACTGGTCATACGATCCTATGGTTAACCGAAACAAGATTCCTTTCTTCGTGTGCAGGGGGCTCTCTCATCACCAAGCTGAGGATTCTAGCGGAGTATGTGCTAGCCGACTGCTAATGGGAACGGTCGACGATCGGTTAATAGCTTTGGATTCCAAGACAGGAGTTCTTTGCCCCGAATTCGGAAATTCAGGTGAAGTGGATTTGACGGCGGGGCTGGGAGATGTATTGCCGGGGCATCACTATGTTAGTTCACCGCCGGCGATTATTGACGACATTGCGGTCGTTGGTTCGTTTATTATGGATAACCAGTCTAACTTCCAACCACCGGGGGTGGTTCGAGCATATAACGTATTTACGGGTGAACTAGCATGGGCGTGGGATGTTCTCACTGAGACTGCTCATCCACCGTTGGGAGAGGGTCAGACTTATCCCCAGAACACTGCCAACGTTTGGTCAGTAATGAGTGTTGATGAGGAACTAGGATTGGTTTATCTGCCTACGGGAAATGTTCCCCCTGACTTTTTTGGAGGGTTTCGGACTGCCGATCAAGATCGATATCCCAGCTCGATCGTGGCTCTTGAAGCGGCTACTGGCAATGTTCGTTGGAGTTTTCAGACCGTACATCATGATATTTGGGATTATGATATAGGGGCGCAGCCAGTGCTGCTTGATTTTCCTATGCAGGATGGGACCACTAAGCCTGGCCTAATAACCGCTACAAAGTGGGGTGAAATTTTCATTCTTGATCGTAGGACGGGCGAACCGTTAATAGAGGTTGAAGAACGACCAGTGCCCCAGAATCCTGCGGCAGGAGAGTTTCTCTCGCCGACGCAGCCTTTTTCAGTGGGGTTCCCAAGTTTTGCACCCGAAGACCTCACCGAGAGCCAAATGTGGGGTAGCACGATGTTTGATCAACTCTGGTGCCGCACTGAGTTTAAAAAACGTCGCTATGAGGGTCTTTTTACTCCCCCAGATTTAAGAGGTTCCATTCAGAATCCAGGTAATTTTGGGGCGATTGACTGGGGGAGTGTATCTGTCGATCAGCAACGCCAGTTAATGATGGTAAATACAACCGGGATGCCCTATGTTCAAATACTTTACACACGTGAAGATGCAGACAGGCTAGGTTTTCGTCTCTGGGGCACTGATGATACGCGACCCAGTGCTAAACCCAAGACGGATGAAAGTTCGACAATGGTATCTGCAGGGGCAGACATCTCTGGTGCGGCATATCCTCTTCTCGGAACGCCTTATGGCATTAGCAGTAATCCGTTTCTGTCCCCTTTGGGTTACCCGTGTCATCAGCCTCCGTGGGGTGAGCTGACAGCAGTCGACCTCAAGAGTCGGGAGATAATTTGGAGAAGGCCCTTGGGGACTACCGATGGTCATGCTCCGCTCGGTTTAATATTTCCGACCGGTGTTTTCAACATTGGGGGTACTGCAGTGACCCGAGGTGGTTTAACTTTTGTAGCGGGCACAATTGATAATTATCTGAGGGCTTTTGATACCGAGACTGGCGCAGAGCTTTGGCGCGGAGCACTCCCATCTGGTGGTCAAGCAGGGCCTATGACATTCATGTCTCCAAAGACAAATAGTCAATATGTTGTGATTCCCGCTGGTGGGCATGTGTCAATGGGTACAGACATCGGAGACGCCGTTGTGGCATTCAGACTGCCAAGATCAAATTAACATGATTTTCCGAGATGCTTGATTGTTTCCCGATTTAACTCAGAGGCAACGAGCTTAAAGCACTGGCGTTCATTTTCTGCTGCTTAATGGACCTTTCCTGTTTTGAAATAAACTTAACACTAAAATGCGCGCCATCAGATTTTTTTGGGCTAGCGATTTCTAACTTCTAATTAATCATTAACCTTTAAAAAGTAAATTACTCATGGCGCAGGACGCGGTTGCTAATGAGAGAACCAATTAAAAACGGTCACTAGAGACGCAGAAAAAAATTTTAGACGCTGCTGAAGAGTTGTTTGCCGAATTTGGGTTCCACGGAACATCGATGAGAGACATTCATGCACTGCTCGGCGTTCGCGTGTCGCTCAGCTACTATCACTTTGGGTCGGAGGAAGCTGTTTTGCAGGCAGCAGTTGATCGCCGCGCGGAAGAACATATGCAGGATATGCTCGGATCACTTAGACACAGTTTAACAATGTATGCCCACGACCCCTTGCCCTTGGATGTTTTAGTATAGACTTATGTGCGACCTTGCCTTGAACGTCGTTCATGCCATGGCGCTGGTTGGAAAAATTATATTAGACTCTTTGGCCACTTGGCCAGCGAGTCCGCATCAAGTAAAAACAAGGCACAGTCTTTTAAATATAACAAGGTCAATCAGGGGTTTATTGATGAATTCAAGCGAAGCCTACCTAATTAAGGTGAGGCTGAGATCACTTGGGGATTTTATTTTCTGCAGACTGCCTTGCTCAACATTTTACTGGATACTCGGATTGTAGATAACCAATCGGGCGGCCAATGTAACTCTGGTGCTATTGATCAAGTCATTGAGCAGATGCAGAGATTCTTCGATAGAGGCTTCGGTGATCCGACATAACAAGACCTTTGAAAGTGAGCGAATTTTTTGGTTCAGGGTAGTGCAGAGTGCGTATTCCTCCACAAAATGTGGTTTTCCAAAGACTATCTCTCAAATCTCACGATACGTTCGAGGATCAAAAGACTGATCCAAAATGGTGGGCTCAAAATATCTTTTGCCCGACCAAAATTAATATCAGAGCTGGGCACAAAAACTTAACGTAGATTGGCCAGAGGCTCCAAAATAGGGTTGCTTCCACGCCCTCATTGCCGCGTCGTAATTCTGCTAAAATAAGCTGACGGTGAAACACCCAACCTGCAAATAGACACAGAAACATGCTCAAAATTGGCTGACTCCACTCAGTTGTGATGGTAATTATCAAACCAAAGGTTTGCTCAAAGTTCATACAAATGCTCACGCTGACCGAGAAAATGAGTATCGCGATTACCCATGTGGCATGGGCTCGATTTAGATTATGGCTTTCCACTGCGTAAGACACCGGGACTTCTAACATCGATATAGAGGAGGTTAGAGCAGCGATAGACAACAATATAAAAAAAGCGAAGCTCACCAAAAGACCTGCAATTCCCATGGATTGAAATAGCGCAGGTAAAACTTGAAAAATCAGGTCGGGTCCGGCAATTAAATTCCCACTCTCAGCATAGATTTCTACCCCAAGATTTTGTGCAACAAAAATTGCAGGGAGGATCAATAATCCAGCGAGTACAGCAATCCCTGTGTCAGCTAGAGTCACGAATATGCCTAATCTAGTTATATTCTCGTGACTGCCTAGGTAAGAGCCATAAATGAGCATTGTCCCAACACCCAAGGACATAGAAAAGAAAGCTTGGCCAAGCGCACTAACTACTAATTCCGGATCAGCCATCTGTGAAAAATCCGGTACCAAATAATGTTTAAGTCCCTCTATAGAACCTTCTTGCAATAGAACATAACCGATCAGGCTAACAAGCAACATGAGCAATGAAGGCATCAACCTCCGAGACCACTTTTCAATTCCTTGCTCAACGCCGGCACTAATTACCAGCGCTGTCAGCATCATAAATAGCGCGGCCAAGCTGATATTTCGCCAAAGCCCAAACTCAGTGAACCACGCGCCCCACGTAGGCATTTTAAAAAACTTCATGACAGGCGCTATCATATGTCCCAGCATCCAGCCAGCAACGATACAATAAAAACATAAAATCAAACTAGCTGTGAGCAAGCCCGCGAACCCAACAAGACGTCCGACTTGTTTGGTGGCGCCGCTATTCGATATGTAGGTCAACGCATCGGCCATATTAGAACGTGTATGACGACCTATGATTAACTCAGCCATCAGCGCCGGATAGGCTAGCAAAAATGCTAGAATGAGATACATCAGTACAAATGCAGCACCGCCATTTTCCGCGGCATTGGTTGGGAATCCCCAGATATTACCAAGACCTACAGCAGAGCCTGAAGCCGCAAGGACAAATGCTAATCTTGAGGAAAACTGGCCGCGTTGCATAGAAATTCTCAGCTTGGTCGTTTTGTTGGGGATCATTAAAAGTTTATGAAATGTCTAAAATAATCTAGAGCTATGAGTCATTGTATGTTGAAATAGTTTTAAAAATACTGCAATGATTTTCTCAGTGCAATAATAGCGTGGTAGACTTGACCCCATGGGGGCGTTCTGGATTCGACGCCGGTTACAAAACCTGTAGTGCATGCCGAGATGGTGACCAATCTCGTTAATCCAAAGTCACAACCTTATAGTTGCCAACGACGACAACTACGCACTAGCTGCTTAAAAACCAGTGTAGTGCCGTCTGACTGGAGCCGTGCTTATGCGTCCAGAGTTTGAAGTCCTCTGGGATTGATAACATTCAGGCGTCATATTTCATAAGATCGTAATGAAACTTGTTCGGGGTCGATTTACTAAACACTAACCGAAATCGCTGGTGGCATTTCCTGACAGTCGGGTTGCAAACGGTTAAATTTAATAGACTGCTCTAAGCATGTAGAGCTATTGGCAGAGGACTGACGGACGCGGGTTCAATTCCCGCCGCCTCCACCAAATACTTATAACCCCTTGTAAAACAGGGGTTTTTATTTCCAAAGCTTTCAATTGTACCCACTTTGTCACACAAGGTGTCACACAATGCGAAAGTTATCGGTTCCTTATACTATCCGAAGAAACGGTGTTTACCACCTCAATATGAGGTGGCGGAACAGTTTCATAAGGTGGTCTCTGCGCACAAAAGATCCCATGGTTGCGTTTAAATTAGTCAACGAGATAAAACCGGTTCTGGCCAATTCAAAACTGTCTGAGTTTCAGGTTCGCCAACATGTATTATTTCTTCAAGGACTAGGGCAATCACAGTTAGAGGGAGAAAAAGTAAGTCTTCAGTCTTTGGAGCCCTCAATAATATTAT
>MDTD01062709.1_pt1 | contig 42906 bp, 35 predicted proteins | sample 811221 | NCBI WGS metagenome assembly MDTD01 (sample SAMN05326646, study PRJNA326480) | marine metagenome | isolation source: seawater | place: Pacific Ocean: South West | collected 2011
ACAGCATCTTACCATCGGCGGCGCGGACGTGTCCGAGAACCGGAAAAAATACCTGGGACAGCAATCAACGGCGATCAGGGGGTCGGGCGTTGTCGATCACGTCGCCTTTCGGGCGACCGGACTGGCCGAGATGATGGCGCATCTCGATGCGAAGGGCATCGAATACACGAATCGGCAGTTGGACGACCAGGAACTGTTCCAGCTCTTCCTCATCGATCCGAACGGCGTGAAGGTCGAACTCAACTTCGAAGCCAGCGAGGCATGGGATATTACGGCCGACGTCCGCGCGGTCGAACTTGCCGACTGACATAAAATCCGATAATCCAAACGCTGAACCGAGGGGAAACTACTCCTTGATCGATCTCTACACTTGGTTTACCCCGAACGGCCGCAAAGTCTCGCTGATGCTTGAAGAATGCGAGCTTGAGTATACGACGCATGCGATCGATATAGCCAACGACGAGCAGTTCACGCCCGAATTTCTTAAGATCAGCCCGAACAACAAGATCCCGGCGATCGTCGACAACGACAAAGGCAAGTCACTCATGGAGTCCGGCGCGATCATGATGTATCTCGCGGACAAGACCGGAAAATTCTGGCCCACTGATCTGGAAAACAAATGGTCCACGGTGGAATGGCTGATGTTCCAGATGGGCGGAGTTGGGCCCATGTTTGGCCAGTGTCACCACTTCACGAAATACAATCCCGACAAGGCACCTTATGCTCAGGATCGCTATCATGACGAGACCAAACGCCTTTACGGCGTGATGAACGAAAGGCTGAGCAAATCTGGCTTCCTTGCGTGCGACGAATATACGATTGCCGATATGGCAGTTTGGCCCTGGATCGCCCGCTTCGACTGGCAGTCGGTCGATCTGAACGAGTTTCCAAACGTGAGGCGCTGGTACCTGGAAATTCTCGACCGCCCCGCGACGCGGCGCGGCTGGAACGTGCCGGAGAACGAACAGGAAATACCGATGCCGTGACGGCTTGTGTTTTAAATTAGCGGTCGATAAATCATGTACACTCATTCAACGGATGCCGGGTGGATATCCAGATCTCACCGGGCTATTTCACCTTTCCGGCTTGTTCGGCCCAGCACGCCCGAAGAAGCAATCGAGGTGTTTTCCGACCAGCCAAACGCAACTTTTATCGCGGGGGGAATAGATCTGGTGCGCCGTATGCGCGGCGGTGACAAGTGGAATACCATGATCGACATCTCGTCGATAGACGGGTTAGGCGCGATAGAGGATGCGGGTGACGTCGTCAGGATAGGGGCGCTCGCGACGCACTGGGACGTTGAGACCAGCGAGGTTCTTGCCGCCAGATTGCCCGATTTCCAGACCGCATGGATGACAATCGGTAATGTCAGGGTGCGGATGGCCGGCACGGTCGGCGGCAATATTCTGGCCCGGGAAGCAGGTTACGACGGAGGGGTCATTCTCGGTGTTCTGGGGGCGGAGCTCGTGTTTGCCTCTGCGGAGGGGGAGGTTTGCCTTCCGGCGGACAGCGCCGGAGCAGAGTTCCCGGCAGGCGGATTACTGAAGAGGGTCGATGTTCCGGTCGTCCCCAACCGAAAACTCCTATTCGACCGAAGTCTGAAACCTATGGTCAGCGCCGCCGTGTCGGTCGAAGGCGACCGGCATGCGGTAGGCATCGGATGCGCATTTCCGGAACCGGTATTTCGGACCGGTAACGGCGCGGTGGAGGCGGAAGAGCTCTCGGCCGACCTGCCGGAGCCGACAGGAAATCCGATGGGCAGCTCGGCCTACCGAAGGCGCATGGTGGGCGTGATCGCCGCGCGCGCGTACCGAACTCTAACCGGCGGGATGCATTAAATGTCGAGCGATTTTGTCTTCGTAACATTCCGGTTGAATGGAACCGAAACTTCGTTTCACGTTCGTGCCGAGGAAATGCTGATAGATGTATTGCGGGAGCGCGCATATCTGACCGGCACGAAATTATCCTGTGATCTCGGCGCCTGCGGCGCCTGCACGGTCCTGCTGGATGGAAAGCCGGCGGCTTCCTGTGGCACGTTTGCCTGGCAGGCTGCAGATCGCGAAGTGAGGACCGTTGAAGGCTTGGCTGATAAGGATGGGAATCTCGATCCCGTGCAAGCGGCGTTTGTAGACAACAGCGCATTCCAATGCGGTTACTGCACGCCGGGGATGGTTGTGCTTGCACGCGCCCTGCTCGATGAAAACCCCGATCCCAGCCGCGATGAAATCCGGCGATGGATGGGGGCCAATATCTGCCGTTGCACCGGTTATGAGATGATAATAGAGGCCGTTCAGGATGCTGCTGGGCGCCTGCTGGAGGCAGCCGATGAGTGAGATTTCCCTCAGATTGCACGTGGTCGGCGCCGATCTGCCGCGAACCGACGCCGTTCCAAAGGCAACCGGGTCGGCAACCTATGCCGTCGATGTCAGCTTCCCCGGCATGCTCCATGCCAAGGTATTGAGGTCGCCGCACGCCCACGCCCGGGTCGTATCTATCGACGCGGCCGACGCACGGACCATGCCCGGTGTTCACGCCGTCCTGACGCGTGACGAGCTCGATGGCCTTAGCCCCGTTTACGGCTATTTCATCAAGGACCAGCCGATCGTGGCAATGGATAAGGTCCGGTATATCGGCGATGTGATTGCAGCGGTTGCGGCCGAAACCGAACAGCATGCCGTTGCCGCGCTTGAGACAATTCGGGTAACGTACGAACCTCTTCCCGTCGTCGCCACTGTCGAAGAGGCTATGGCCGATGCGGCGCCAGAACTTTTCGAGGAAGAGCCCATGGGCATCGTGCCCGCCTATGGACAGGGCGCGAGCGGTTACAGGCGTATCGGTCGTAACAACTGTTACCGTTTTTCATACGAGACCGGGGATGCAGCGGCATTCGACGGTTGCGATCAAGTCTTCGAAGACCGGTTCGTCTTCTCGCGGGATCAGCATTTCCATCTTGAACCCTTTGTGTCCGTCGCCCGCTACGAGGGGGATGTCATCGAGGTCTGGACCAGTTGCCAAAACCCGTTTCCCCTGCGGAAAGAACTAGCGCGGGTTTTTCAGCATCCCGAAAACCTGATCCGTGTGCAGGTACCTTACATTGGCGCCGGGTACGGAGCGAAGAACAACTGTAAGGCGGAACCTATTGCGATCCTGCTCGCTAAACTGTCCGGTCGGCCAGTCCGGTTCTGCATGACGACCGAGGAAAATTTTCTCACCCAGTGTCAGCATGCCGCTATACTAGATGTAAAGTCCGGGGTTATGTCGGATGGTACGTTCGTCGCGCGCTCCGGCAGCATCCTGCTTGACTCCGGCGCCTATTCGGATGCCAGTCCTCTTGTTGCGGAAAAAGCTGGGTACCGGTTGCCGGGACCCTATAAATGGCGGCACCTCGATATCGACTGTGACTGCATTCTTACCAATACGACACCGGCTGGGCCCTACCGAGGGTTTGGCGGCACTCAGGCGACGTGGGCATCGGAGTCGCAGATCGATATCATCGCCCGTGCGCTGGGCAGGGACCCTATGGATTTGCGCATGCAGAACCTGAAGGATCTGGGCGAGGAATACGTGCCCGGCGAAAGCGCATTCGATTCCGATCTGCGCGCCGGTATGAAACTTGTCGCTGACCGTATCGGATACGAAAATCGCCAGTGCGAAAACGGCCGGGGCATGGGGCTTTCCGTCGGGTTCAAGGATGCCGGCGGTGTGAACAAACCGGCTCAGGCCCGTGTGAGGATCACGACCAACGGCGGCATCTATCTGCAATGTGGGACGGTCGAGATTGGACAGGGGGCCCATACAGCATTGTCCCAGATCGTCGCGGAATTGCTAAATTCACCGCTGGACCGGGTGAGTTACCCCGCGCTCAATACCGACTATACGCCCTTCGACCAGGGGACAAACGCCAGCTCGGCGGTCATCGTCATGGCACAGGCGGTCCAGCAGGCGGCGCTGGAGGCGAAAGCGAAGGTGATGGATTTTGCCGCTGATCAGCTCGATTGTTCGGTTGATGAAATAGAGCTCGATGACTGGGCGATCCGCAAAGGCAATGAATCCCATCCGTTGCCGCTGATGATCATGCGATATTATGGCGGCACCGGTTACGAATTCACCGGCGAAGGATTTTTTAAACCCGAGATGGATCATTCGGCACCCCTGGAAACCCAGTGTGTATCATGGGAATTCGGCTGGGGCGCCGCGGAGGTGGAGGTGGATACCGATACCGGCCTAATCTACCTGAAGCAGCTGGTCGTTTCGGGTGACGCGGGACGTGCGATCAATCCAAAAATCTGCCGCGGGCAAGACGAAGGATCGGCCGTCATGGGACTGACCGGCGCACTATTTCCCTGCATGGTCTATGACGGGGCTACGCTAATGAACGGCAACGGGCTTGATTACAAGGTGCCGGTGGCAACGGATTTGAATGACGGGTTCATCTCTATCCTGCAGGAACAGGGGTATGGCCCAGGGCCTTACGGGGCCAAGAGCATCGGCGAAGGATGCATGCTGCCTGTCGCCTCGGCGATCGCAAATGCAGTCGAAGACGCGATCGGGGTTCGTATAAGGGAATTGCCCCTGACCCCGGAAAGGGTACTGGCCGCGATCGACGCTGCCAAATAACCTCAACCTGAAATGCAGACATGAAAAAGGCGGGCCATAGCCCGCCTTTTTCGGTTGTTTCGGACGTGTTATTCGCCGCCACCGCCGGCTGTGGGCTGGGTAGCCTTTCCGCGGCGGTTACTGATGTAGTCCTTGCTGAGCAGGAGGATGCCGAGGACAAGGCCAATGCCGTTGATGACCAGGCCATACGGCAGTGCATCCGCTGGCAACAGGAGTAATATACCCGCAACGAAGAAAAGGAGCCGGGTCAGCGCCGAAAGCGGACCGAACATGAATCCGATGACACCGCAAGATGCAATCCAGACACCCATAAAGGCAGTGACGGCCGCCATCAGGATATCGGATGAGTTTCCTTGCCAAAGCAGCGATGGCGACAGGACAAACACGAACGGAATGACATATGCTATCCAACCGAGCCGTACGGCTGTCACGCCGGTTTCCATCGGCTTTGCCCCTGATAACGATGCCGCCGCGAATGCCGCTATCGCAACCGGTGGCGTGATCATCGACATCAAGCCGAAGTAGAGTACGAACATGTGCGCCGCGATAGGGTGAACACCGAGTTTGATCAACGATGGCGCTATCATGGTCGCCAGTAGCAAGTAGATTGCCGATGTCGGCATGCCCATGCCCAGCAGTATCGAGACCAGCGCCGTCAGGATAAGGAGCAGGAACAGGCTGTCTTCGCCGACCGCGGCCAGAATCAGTGTCAGCGCCTGGCCCAGACCGGTTCGGTCAAGAATGGCGATGATAATGCCCGCCATGGCGCCGATGACAATAATTTCAGCGGACGCCCGCCCGCCGCCGGAGATCGACTCCCAGATTTGCTTCGGCGTAATCCGGTGTCCCTTGTATCCAAATAATATGCTCACAATTGCTACGCTTATGGCCGCCCAGAATGCCGATTCCTGTGGCGGCAGGTTCAGCGAGAACAGTGTGTAGATCAGCGCCACATACGGCAAGACGAAGAACCAGCCCTCTTTTAGCACCCGCACCAGCGGTGGAATACGGTCCTTTGGAAGCGGTGCTATACCGTTCTTCGCGGCTTCCAGGTCAGCCTGGACGAACACCGCGAGGTAATAGAGCGCCGACGGAATTAGTGCCGCCAGAATGATTTCTGTGTATTCGAGTTCGAGTAATTCCGCCATCAGGAAGGCGGCAGCTCCCATGATTGGCGGCATGATCTGGCCGCCCGTCGAGGCAACAGATTCGATCGCTCCCGCGGTCTTTGCGTCATACCCTGCCTGACGCATAAGCGGGATGGTGATGACACCGGTCGAAGCCACATTAGATACCGCAGAGCCGGAAATAGAGCCGAACAATCCTGAGGCGACAACGGCGATCTTTGCGGAACCACCCCTGGAACGGCCCATAATGGCTGCGGCGAGATCGGTAAACCATTCCGATGCGCCCGTATGTAAGAGCAACTGACCCATCCAGATGAAAAGGACCACGGTGAGGACGATAATTTTTGTCGGCAGGCCCAGGATCGCGACGTTGGTTACGCCCAGCTCCGCGATTGCGCGCACGAATTTCTGTTCCTTACCTTCCAGCATGCCCGGCATCAGATGGCCGACGAAGACATACGCCACGAAAACGGTGAATACGACCGTCAGGCTCCAGCCCGTTGTCCGGCGCAATGCCTCCCAGACCATCGGGATCAAAATAATGCCGATATTGAACATCGTCGGTCGCATAGCGAACGGATTTAACTCGATGTCGCCGTACATGTAGACGAGGTAGAGGCATGTTCCGAGACCCAAAATCGCCAGAAGTGCATCGTACCAGGGCAGGTTCATGCGTTCCCGTCCGCCGTTGAAGGGATACCGGATGAAGATGATCGCCAGCGTCAGGCCGAGACAGGTCGCCATGGCCTGTTCGTCGAACCACTGCGCCCCCAGTCTCAACGGCAATTCTACTGCCCAGGCCAGAACGATTAATGTGATCAGCGATCCGAGCCCTAGTGTCAGCTTTGCGACAAGGGGGGACTCCTTGCGCTCGGCGAGGAGCTTAGCGCCTTTCTCGTTAATGTTTGTATCTTCGCTCGCAGACATATTGTCGGCCACGGTCGGACCTCCGCTCAGTTTCCCTGTGTGATCGCAGGTTTTCCCCGCTTATCTGCACATTATTGATGAAAGATCGACGGCTTGTCTAAGTGTTTATGTACTCGAAACCCATCGAAATTCAAAAAAAACACCCGCGTCCCGTAGAGGACGCGGGCGGGATTTTTCAAGATGTCGGCTTCACGCGATCAGCGACCGCCGAAGCCGAGAACTTACATTAGGCCTGCTTCCTTATAGTACTTCACGGCACCCGGGTGATATGGGTGACCCTGGTCTTTTACCAGGCGCTTATTGGAACTGAAGGAACGCCACAAAGGACCACCCTCCTTGAGCTGTTTTTCCTGTGTATGCATGACTTTAGCTACCTTATAGGCCATGTCATTTGAAATGCCCTTATGGGTCCAAAGCAGGAAGTCGTATGTCACGAAGTTGGTGGGCTCAACAACCGCCGTTAGTCCTTTTCGCGGATTTACCACCGACCACTCCGACTTTGGGAACCATTTGTGCATTCTCTTCAGAGCCGCTTCATCCTTCGGGAAGCTGATGTGACGAACCCCTCCGTCGATCTTTGCGTTCATTTGTTTCACAAAGCCTGACCCGGCCGCAGCAATCGCGAAGTCGATCTTCCCGGCCATAAATGCGCGCCAGTGCTGGACTAGCCCGACCTGTGGTACGGGTTTGATGTCGGCTGGCGTCAGATTGGCCGTCGCCAAAGCGCCATTGTGTATGTTCACAAAAAGCGGCGCACCTTTGAAGCCAACCGCCATACGTTTGCCTTTTAGGTCAGCAACTTTGGTTATGCCAGATTTTAGACTTACAACCGGGCTGACCGTAAATTTCATAATGGTTGCGATCAACCTCAAGTTTTCGTGTTTGGTTCCCTTCGACAACCCCGTGCCATTGCGAGCCATATCGTACTGGGGAATATTAGAGATACCGAACTCAAGTTCGCCTGCGTTCACAACCGGGATATACTGTTGCGTTCCACCCATAGTCTGTTTGCGCATCTGAAGGCCTGGAGCATGCTCTGAAACGGCCTTTGAGATCGTTGCGGTGATCTGCGATACCGCGCCCGCCTTGGTGGAACCGATACCAACTGTCTGAGCTGAGGCGCTGGCTGCGAATGCAATTCCGGCGACACTGCTAAGTGCTAATTTTACGTAGTTCATGGAAAAACCTCCCTGTAAAAGGTCTGTTAAATCGATAGTTCGATGAAGAGGTAATTAGCATAGCCGGTTGTTTGTGTCGATTCATTGCAAGTTTGGAGTTAATGGCGAAATCTTCCAAAGAAACTGTCATTTTCCCTTGCTTGACACTTGTCTCGATCTCTTCCGATAGTGAGGTTCCACCCAACGTCCCCTCGGGGCCTCTTTAAGGAAACAGACGCAACATGACCTCTGAACAGGAAGGCCTTATCGGCAAACGGATCAGCCGGCCCAACGCCCGGCGCCTCGTCGTGGGGCGGGGACGCTATTCCGACGATCTGCAACTGCCTCGAATGGTGCATGCGGCCTTTCTGCGTTCGCCCCATCCGCACGCGAAAATTGTGTCAATCGACACGTCCCGGGCCAAGGCGCTTGATGGCGTCGTTCATGTGATGACCGGCCGGGAACTCTCCCGGATCTGCACCCCCTGGCAGGGTGGTGCTGCGCATATCCCGTCTCTGAGGGTGCATGACCAGCACCCGATGGCGGTCGATACCGCACGCTGGCAAGGCGAACCCGTGGCCGTGGCCGTGGCGACCAGCCGGGCCGTTGCTGAAGACGCGGCGGAGATCATCGATATCGAATGGGAACCCGTGGCCGCCGTCTCGGCGGGGCGGGATTCGCTGTCCGGTGTGCATTCACCGGTTCACCCCGAGGACGCCGATAATCTGGCATTCGAAGCGCGGACCGGCGACGGGGATACATCGGCACCCGCCGCCATCAAAGTGTCCGCGGAATTCCGGTTCGGGCGGCATACGGGCGTCCCGCTGGAAACGCGCGCCGCCATAGCCGACTGGAATCCCGGGGACGAAACCCTGACCGTCTACGCGTCGCATCAGACGCCCTGGCAGCAGCAAGACGTCTACAGCCGGCATCTGGGCATCGACGAACACCGGGTCAGGGTCCTGTGTCCGGACGTCGGCGGCGGTTTCGGGATCAAGCTGCACGTCTACGGCGACGAGGTCACCGTCGCGGCGCTTAGCCGGTTGCTCGGGCGGCCGGTGAAATTTATCGCCGACCGTCTCGAATCCTTCGTCAGCGACATGCATTCCCGCGATCACTTGGTGACGGCGTCTGCTAGGGCAGATGATGGCGTGCTGCGATCGATCGAAGTCGACGCGATAGGCGGTATTGGTCCGTACTCGGCTTACCGGCGGGTGTCGATCGGCGAAGGCATGATGAACATGAACCTTACTGGCGCTCCATATGCAATGCGCGCCTATGCCGGGCGTTTCCGGGCCGCTTTCCAGAACCGTCCGACGGTGGCGATGTACCGTGCCGTCGGCCAGCCGATCGCCACGGCGGTGACGGAGCAGCTTGTCGATCTGGCGGCTGCGGAAGCGGGCACGGACCCGGCTGAATTCCGGCGCAACAGCTACCTCCGCGCCGAGGATTTTCCTACCCAGACCCTATCCGGTGTGCCGCTGCCGAGACTGTCGCTCACTGAATGCCTCGACCGGCTTCTGGAGATGATGGATTACGATGTCCTGCGCGCAGAACAGTCGGCGCTTCGCGGTCGGAATGTCTGGCGCGGGATCGGGCTGGCGACTTTCGTCGAACTGACCGCCGTCGGAGGCGGATATTACGGCCCTGCGCAGGCCCGCGTATCGACCCAGGATGGCGCGACCGTCAAACTGGAACCATCGGGTAAGGTGCAGATCGTCAGTAGTGCCACCGACCAGGGGCAGGGGACATCCACGGGTATCGCCCAGATCGTCGGCGACCGTCTGGGCCTTACGATGGACGATATTTCCATAACCTTTTCGGGGGATACAGCGGTTACACCCTATGGCGGCGGTGCCTGGGCATCGCGCGGGCTGACGATCGGCGGCGAGGCGGCGTGGCTTGCGGCCGACGCACTGGCGGAAAGTCTGTGTACGCTTGCGGGCGCGATCCTGCAGACGGATCCGGCGAAACTGGAAGTGTCGGCCGGTGGGATTTGCGAGCGGGAAACCGGTGACCGGCGGATGCGCCTCGCAGAGGTCGCGGAGGCGGGACATTTTCGCCACGATCTTTTGCCGCCCGGCACGCAGCCCGAACTTGCCGCCACGCGGCATTACGCACCCTCTGCGCCGTTCTGCATCGCTAATGGTATTCAGGGTGCGCTCGTCGACGTCGATCTGGATACCGGCATTGTCAGGCCGATCCAACACTGGGTCGTGGAAGATTGCGGCCGGGTGATCAACCCGCTGCTGGTCGACGAGCAGATCCGCGGCGGCGTGGTCCAGGGGATCGGCGGGGCGCTCTTCGAACATTGTATCTACGATGACGATGCAAACTTGCTGAATGGTACGCTGGCGGATTATTTGGTGCCGATGGCGGCAGAGATGCCGGATATTTACGTTGGGCATGTCGAAACCCCGATGGAAGGAACACAGCTGGGTACAAAGGGTGCCGGAGAAGCCGGCACTGTAGGCGCACCTGCCGCCATCCTGTGCGCTGTGAACGACGCGATCCGGCCGCACGGTGCCCTCGTCACGGAAATGCCCATCACGCCGGAAATCGTGTTGTCGGCACTGGGCCTATGATCTGCCGATGTTGATTGCGGATCTGCCCTTCCTCGATGAAAAATCGAAACGAAAGATACTGGTGAACAATGCTACCCACCTGTTCGGTCTTGGTCCGCGTGACAATTGAACAACAGCGTTCTCAAGCTCCCCGATGTGTCGCGGAGCGGCCTGGCATAAGTTCATGATGAGGAACTTCACGCTGCTGGGGGCCAGCATAGTTGTCGCTCTTTGCCTGCTGGAATTTTTGTGCCGGCTGTTTGTCCCGATGCCATCTCCCTATCCTGTGCCGCTGGAATTGATCGTACTGGACGACCGTGGTTTCTGGACTCTGGCGCCCGCGTTCAGGGGCGTTATGGACAACGGGATCGATTTTCGCGGCAAATCGTTGACAGTGGACGACGCCGGCACCCGGAGCGTGATGTGCCGTCAAAAGAACGCGGGTGTCCCGCGCGTGTTTCTGGTCGGCGACAGCCAAACGTTCGGACAAGGGTTATCCGACAGGGAAACCTGGGCAAGCATACTGCAATGCCAGTTGCGGGACGCGAAACTTTCCGGGCAGATATACAATCTCGGGGTGCCCGGCGTAAACATCGATTCCTATGTGCATCGAATGCGGCAGGTTGTTCCGGTGCTTCGAGATGGCGACCGGGTTATCGTCGGCGTGACATGGAACGATCTTCATACGTTTCACGAAGAGTCTGTGATGGAGTCCGCGCGCCGGGCTCTTGGGAATATTAAACAACCCGGTGGCGGTGGTCGGCTGGAAATGCGATCGGGTTGGGCGCCAAGATATCTTCACAGAGCGACTTGGCGGTATCGAACCTATCGTGCTACCGGGCTGCTTATCCCCAGTTTTGACGAGTTGAAAGGGTTTCTGGAATCGATGCAATACAGTTCAGCACTGTTCAAGGTTTCCTATAAGCGGCTGAAGGAACTGATTTATCGTTGGCGTTCGGCCGGGGCGCTCTCCAGCAAGATTCCCGAAGGAACCTTCGAACGCAATTTCACGTTGCTGCAATTGATGCGCGATCGGGTGGTTGCCGCTGGCGGGCGTTTCGATGTGCTGTTTCTGCCCAACCGGCTGTTCTTCGACGACATCTATTATGCCGCCTATTCGCAGGACGGCAGTGTATTTCCACAACAGGATTATCCTGGATATCTGGGCAAAAAATACTGTCCGAGCTTTGGTCTCGATTGCGTGTCCGCATTTCCCTACCTGCGGACATCGGAACAGGACAAGCACACCTTCGAATTCGACGGTCATTTCAATGAGGCTGGCGCGCGTAGTATCGCGCAGGGCGTTGCTTGGCAACTGTTCGGCGTCATGCGCTAACTGGTTTTTCCCGGGCCTGAGCCGGTTGACTTCCGGTTGGCAGCTCTTTTTTGACGCAAGTTTGAGTTGTGTAGAGGTAAGGGGCGGTCAGACCTTTACGCTTTTGTTGGATCTCTATTCCCGAACCGAATACGTCCAGGGATCGTTTGCAGCGTCGTCGGACCTCGGCGCGGATGCCTATGTAATGTGCGTCAATTCGATTCCGTCTTGGTACAAGGCCGGCGTTGCAACCTTGGGGACCTCGATAATCATGTTTGTGGTTGAGTCGAGCGGAGGACGTCTACCATCGGCGCGCAAACCATAGCTTGAAATGAGAACGATACATTCAAGTTTCCCATTTGACGTGGGCCAGTCATCAGGCACGGTCCAACGTCGATCTGTCTACCACAACCAATTGAGAGGTTTAGGAACGTCTATACGTGGCGCGGGAAGAGACCGCGTAAGTACTATTCCGCGGCGGCCGCCTGCGGCGCTGCGTCTAGTTCCGAAAATGCCTTCTCAAGCGCGTCGCCTTCCGGGTCGGCCAACGCGGCAGCACGCAGTTTAGAGAGAGCATTCACACCCCAGGCGGGATCTTTCGCAGCGGTCGAGCAGGGGACGCCCACTTTATCCATGATGCGGGTGAAATTCTGCAGCCCGCGTTTATGTGTGTCGGAATAGCCCTTGCGCAGATTGGCCAGTTCGGCAACCTCGACGGCCAGTTGATAGTGCAAGGCAGCCGCACTTCTAACGGTATTCAGCCAACCTTCGATGGCTTTCTGCTCTTCTTGGTAACGATAGGTTTTTGGGCGGTAGAACCGCAGCTTGGACAGGGTCCATAGCCGCATGAAGCCGTTGATCGTGTCGGTCCTGACGCGCATGGCGAAGTTGTAATTGTTCGCCCACTCTTTGCCGCGCGCCCAGTTCATGATCGGACGCCCCAACCAGCTGGGCATCACGGATGTCATTTCGTCGAAGCCGGGTTTCAGAAATTCTGTCACGTGGATCGGTTCGTCCGGCTTGGCAAGGACGTCAGCTCGCACGCGCTCCATCCGCGAGCGGCGCGATTTCAGATCGGCAACCCGGATAATGTCCTCGTATGACATCATCAGCGCTAGATACCGGCCAGTCTCGACCGTCAACGCCCAGCCGTTGCGCTCTCCACCGCGTTCGCGGTCGATGGTCAGGATTTCGCTCAGCCGATCGAGGTACAATTTCGCGTAGGCCGGGTTCTGGTAATCAACCAGCCGTTTGACGCCTTCCGATACGATCGCTTGTGCCTCGGCGGGATAGGTCGCAAGCACATCCGTGATCAGGCTTTCGGCGCTGGGCCGCGCTTTGGGGATTTTCTTTTCCGGCACGGCATTGGGGAGTTTAAGCTCACCGCTCATATAAGCGAGGCCGAGCTCAAATCCTTTCAGGTTGGATTCCACGGCGACACCAGATTCGCGGATCGACTTCCGGAAGTTATCGACTGGGATAGGCAGTTCGCCGGATCCAGCAATCACGCCCAGCACAATGGCGTTGAGCACCGTGCCTTCCTTTTGCGACAGTGTCGCCATATCAAACAATACCGCGCGTTTGGCGAGCTTCTGGGCGGCGTTATCCAGCTTGTCCGCCCGGAACAGTCCGTCGCCCATTGCCGATTTCTCGACCACCGAATACACGCGGTGGGTGGATGCAATCAGCGTCGTGCGGTCGGGCGTTACCATGCCGTTTTCCAGCATGCGGCCTGCTTCCATCAGTTCGGATGTGACCACGATATCCATGTTACCGGGGGCGGGGTACAATGCCATGACGAGTTCCTGACTGCCCAAGTCTTCGTGCGGCGCGGGAAAAATTTCGACGTAGTAGGTCGTCGCGCCGGTCCGCTGGGCGACGCCCGGGATGGATGTCGATTGAGTCGGAAAGCGGCACATTTCTGCTGCACGCACTACCCAGGTGGTCAGCACTCCGCCGCCTTCGCCACCGAGCGCGCCGATAACCATCGAGATGGGACGTTCGGGAAGCGCGCTCATTCGGCTGCGACCTTTGTGTCGGGCTGAATGCTCTGAGACGCAGCCGGTTCCCGTGTATCCAATTTTCCCTGAAACATGCTGATGACGGCGGCCCGCATCCTGTGGGCGATGGTATCGATCACCCCCGGGTTCTGCACGATTTCTGCCTTGAAGAATGACGGGCACAAGACCGCCGCGTCCGACACTTCGCCACACAGTCCGCAGCCGACGCAAGAGGTCAAGACGCTGGCGACCGGATCCTTGCGTAGCGGGTCAGGATTCGGTTTGACCGACAGCGACGGGCAGCCCGACAGGCGGATACAGGAATGATCGCCGGTGCATGTGTCTTCGTCGACGCCGAACCGCGTTCGAACCACGCGCTTGCCCGATTTTAGCAGTTTTGCGGCTATCGGTTTTTCACGCCGCTGCTTCGCGATCTGGCACTCGGCCTCGGCGATGATTACCTTCAGGCCCCTCTCACTAGAGGTCAGCGCTTCCTTGATCAAATTCCGCATGCGGCCGACCTTATAAGTGTACTGTTTCTTGATCCACTTGACGCCCACGCCTTTCAACGCGTTCTCGATCGGTACGACCGTATCCGGCGGCCGCAGGCCACCCGCCGTCGACGACGGAAGCTGCTGCTGGCCGGTGGCTGACGAATAGCCGTTGGCCATCACTATCAGCAGATTGTCGTGTTTGTTGTAGACGGCACCCGTAATTCCGGTCGACAGCCCGTTATGCCAAAAACCTCCATCGCCCATGATGGAAATAGTGTGGCCTTTCAGGGTGTCCTTTACACCGGCCGAGCTGGCGAGGCCAAGGCCATAGCCGGTGACAGTATTGCCCATGTTGAACGGCGGCAGGGTAGAAAAGGTATGGCAGCCAATATCGGCGGAGATATGCATCTTGCCGATTTCAGGATCTTGCTGGACCAGTTTCAGCGCGGAAAAAACGGGCCGTTCGGGACAACCGGTGCAGAAGCCCGGCGGGCGTTTCGGGATCGGCGCACCGAGCAGTTCAGCTGCGTAAGCCTTGTTGTCGGCGACGGCTTTCGTAACGGCCGCGACAGGGGCGAGATCAATCCCTTTCGGCACCGCGCCTTCGACGAACTTGGCAAGGCCGTTCATCATGACTTCGGATTGGTATTCGCCGGCCTTGGGGAAAACGTCCTTGCCGACGATGGTGGTATTCAGGTCGGCTTTACGCAGCGTGGCGTTCAGCGCCTGTTCGAGGTAGTCCGGGAAACCCTCTTCGACGATGCAAACGGACCGTTTGTTGGCACAGAACTCCGTGACTTCTTCAGGCACCATCGGATAGGTGACGTTCATGCAGTAAATTGGGATACGAGATTTGCCAAAAGGATCGGCGAGGCCGAGCTGCTGCAGTCCGCGAATGACGGAATTATAAAGACCGCCCTGGCAGATGATGCCGACATCGTCGCAATCGCCTTCGAAAAATTCGTTCATCTTATTTTCGCGGATGAACTTGATCGCCGCCGGGAAACGCTGTTCGACTTTCATTCGTTCCTGAAGATAAGTCGATGGCGGCAGTGCGATCCGGTCCAGGTCGTATTCCGGTTCTGGGATCGGATCGTTCATGGAAAATTCGGGCTTTCGATTGTCCTTGGTCGCGAAACGGCCAGTGACATGACACGCGCGGATGCGGAATTCCATCATGACCGGTGTATTACTGGCTTCGGACAGTTCGAACGATTTCTCGACCAGGTCGACAATGCGTGGATGGTTTACCCGCGGATCGACCAACCAGACCGAACATTTCATGGCGAACGCGTGACTACGCTCCTGGATAATCGACGATCCTTCACCGTAGTCTTCGCCAAGTACGATTAACGACCCGCCAATCACGCCAACCGAGGCGATATTGGACAGCGCGTCGGATGCGACGTTGGTGCCAACGGTCGATTTCCATGTCACCGCGCCGCGGATGGGATAGTTTACGGAAGCCGCCAGCATGGCACAAGCGGCCGCTTCGTTGGCGCATACTTCGGTATGAACGCCCAATTCGGCCATCAGGCCCTTTGAGTCGGATGTCAGGACATCCATGAGGTGGGAAACGGGCGCCCCCTGATAGCCGCCGACATACGAGACCCCGGACTGCAGCAGCGCCTTTGTGATGGCAAGGATGCCTTCGCCTTCGAAATACTCGCCGTCGCCCCGACGCAGCATTCCAACTTCGCGCGCGAATGTCCGTTCCATCAGATGTCTCCCGATCCGTGTAACCCGCCCCCCGCACAAGGCAGGGTATGGGACTATAGGACTTTCAGCGCACCCCGGCAAAGAATTCACCGGCTTGGAAATTTGGACACGGCTACTTTCGTACCTTTTGCAGTATGGCGACAAAGTCGTCCATATCTTCGGCTGGAAACGTGTTGGGTTCGCACATACCTTGGGCGAGTTCCTTATGTGCCTGGACGGTGAAGATGGCGTGTTCGAAGGTTCAGGGCGGCGTACCTCTGTTCGGCGAAGGCGCGCATGGCTATCGTGACCCGGAGATCGGCCGCTAAATTGGCGGTCTGTAGCCCGTAGTTTTGAACGCCCAGCGCTGGGTCGCGCTTCACCCGGACACCGGTCCGCGCCGCCCGGCGTCGCCATTCGATATCGATCCGAGCGCCTGTCACGAGCATGTTCGGCATGGAATATATCGGAGTGGCAGATACCCAATGGCGAGGGGGACGAACGCGCTATGGATTTACGATTAAAAAAAGGGTGACGGATCGACCCGGCACCAAAAGGATTACAGGGCGGCAATAGCTTCGATCTAGCCCCGAAACGATCGCGTTCTGCGTTTCCGGCATGCCCGGAGGCGGAGCGGCGCCTGCGTATACGATGCTGAAAAAACGCCCGGCGGCTGGAACTGGCAGCGCTTCCCGCTTCGTTGGCGCCTAATCGCGTGATAGTCGTCTTTCATCATCCCGGGCTGAACGCCAACTTCATCGATGTTAAGCGGGATAGCCAACCCGTTGGTCGCATACTGGTTTTTAGTTCGAATATTGGTCTTCAGATCGAGCCGACGGATACGCGCGAAAGCGCGGTGTTGTCTCTTGGCCATAAAGCGAACTATACCTCAGATATGGACTTATCCCATTTCAACCCACCCGGCGTCGGAGATTTAGTCGGTAAATCTGTTGCGCGGCTCGAAGACGATGAATTTCTGCGCGGAGCCGACCGGTTCCTCGACGACATCCGGATCCCCGGCGAAACGCACGCCGTGTTCGTCCGCTCGGAAGTCGCGTGCGCCTACCTTGACGATATAGACACGACGACTGCAGAGGCTTACCCGGGTGTCATCGCGATCCTGACGGGTGCGGATCTGGAGGCTGACGGCATTGGCGGGGTTCCATGGGAAGTGAAGCCGGTCGCTGAGAAATCCTTTGCTGGCGAAGCGGTCGAGCAGGGAGACCCGTCCATTGCCCGCCCGCAACCCGCGATGCCCGCCGGTAAAGCGGAATATGTCGGCCAGATTCTTGCTATGGTGATTGCGGAGACGCGTAATCAGGCGCTCGACGCCGCGGAAAAAGTCGTTGTCTCGTTCCGGGATCTGAACCCGGTCATCGATGTTGAGTCCGCGATCTCTGACGGCGCGCCTGTCGTCGACCCGGCATTCCCCGACAATATCTGTTTCAGGATCACTATGGGGGACAAGGCGGCAACCGCCGCCGCCTTTGCGATGGCAGCCCACGTAACTCGGATTCGCCATGTGCAGAACCGTGGCGTCGGCGCACCCATCGAAACCCGCGGCTATATCGGCGACTGGGACTCGGAAACCGGAAAATTCACTCTGCATGCGACGGCGGGTAAACCCCACCCGGTCCGAAATACGCTCGCCAAGTTTTGTTTTTTCTGCGAGCCGGAAAACATCCGAGTGGTTGTCCCGCGGCTCGGCGGCGGGTTCGGCGCGAAAAATATCGTCTACGGCGAGGAAATTCTTGTTCTTTGGGCAGCGCGAAAAATAGGCGCGCCGGTCCGCTGGATCTCGGACCGGACAGAGTCATTTATCAGCGACGTGCATACCCGGGATCTGGTTTCGGTTGCTGAATATGCTTTCGACAACGACTACCGGATTCTGGCGATGCGCGTCCGTAACCTCGGAAATCTGGGGGCGTATCTTGGACCCAGGGCTGTAAATCCGGTACGCAATTCGATCAAAATCGCACCTTCGGTCTACGATGTGCCGACAGGCTATCTTGAGGCCTGCGGAGTTCTGACCAACACCGTGCCCACCTGCCCGATCCGCGGCGCGGGCGAACCTGAAGGACAGTTCACGCCGGAAAGATTGATGGACGAATCCGCACGCCAGCTCGGGGTCGACCGGTTCGAGCTGCGGCGACGGAACCTGGTTCGCGCGAACCAACTTCCCTACCGAACGATTTCCCATCTTGAATATGACTGCGGAGATTTCGCCGCAAACTTCGAACGCGCTCTCGAACTGTCCGATAGGGAGGGTTTCGAGGCCCGCAAATTGGCATCTGCGCGAGACGGAAAACTTAGGGGCTTCGGTCTTTGTAATACCATCGAGGCGCTCGGCTTTGGTCTCGACGAAGAGGCCGATATCCGCTGTGCGGCGAACGGATCCGTTGAACTGCGGATCGGATCGATGTCCAACGGCCAGGGGCACGACACTATATATGCACAGATTGTGGCTGGAAAACTGGGACTTCCAGTGGGATCTGTTCTCGTGATCCAGGGCGATACGGACGATATTGCCTACGGCACCGGGACAGGTGCCTGTCGGTCGATCATCGTCGGCGGGTCCGCCGTTGTCTGCACGACCGACAGGTTGATCGAGGCGGGGATGGAACCGGCCGCCGGCTTGTTGGAGGCCGCAGTCGAAGATGTAGAATTCGTTGACGGGTGCTACCGCGTCATCGGCACCGACAAATCGATGGCGTTTTCGGACGTCCTTCGCGAGGTTGGTGGGTTAGATGCACGCGACCGGTTTATGCCGCAAGACTTTACATATCCCAACGGTGCCCATTGCTGCGAAGTGGAAGTGGATCCCGAAACTGGCAGCGTGGAGATCGACCGATACATTATGGTTCACGATTGCGGTACGCCGGTGAACCCCATGCTAGTCGAAGCACAACTGCAGGGTGGGGTGGTGCACGGCCTCGGACAGGCGTTCTCTGAACATCTCGTCTATGATCATGACAGCGGTCAAGTGCTGTCCGGATCGTTCCTCGATTACGGCCTGCCGCGAGCCGACGATGCGCCGGCGCTGGCATTCGTCTGCGAGTTGCGGCCCGTGCCCACCGCGACTAACCCGCTGGGCGCGAAGGCCGCGGGGGAGGCCGGTGTCGCAATATCTCCGGTCGTTGCGGTGAATGCAGTTCTTGATGCACTGCACCCACTTGGGGTATCAGAGATTTCCATGCCGATGACGCCCGCCCGAGTCCGCGCCGCTGTCGAGCAGGCGCAGGGCTGACGATCGGAAGAATGGCGACACATAGGACCGGACCAATGGCGGGATACAGCAACGACCACATTGCCTCTCTTGTTCGACCGGACCAAGTGCACCGGGACGTTTATGAAGACCCGGATTTATTCGATTTGGAGATGGACCGGATTTTTGGCCGGTCTTGGGTATACGTCGGTCACGAGAGCCAGGTCCCGGAACCGGGCGATTTCTTCTGTACACGGGTCGGCCTCCAGCCGGTTGTCATGTCCCGCCATTCAGATGGCACGGTGTATGTTGTTTACAACCGGTGCGCCCACCGCGGCGTGAAAGTCGTCAACGAGGAATGCGGGAATGTCGGGCGTTTCATGTGCATGTATCACGGCTGGACATACGATACGAATGGCGACCTTGATTTCGTCACCCAGTCCGAAGGATACCCGGATTTAGAATTCGACAAGTTGGAACACGGTATGGGCCGGGTTGCCCGATGGGAGTCCCATCATGGGTTCGTCTTCGCCAATCTGTCCCCGGACGGGCCGGGGCTTCGCGAATGGCTCGGCGAAAACAGTGACTTTCTGGACGATGTTGCTGTCAGCGCGCCGGATGGAGAGGTCGAGGTGACGGGAGGAGTGCACCGATATCTCTATCACGGCAACTGGAAAATGCAGGTCGAGAACCTGATCGACATGTATCACCCTGCCTATAGCCATGAATCGTCCAGCGCCAAGGGTGGTCAGCAGTTCAGCAGGCGCGAGGGCGATAAGGGCGGGATCCAGTTCTTCGAGAAACGCGGCAAGGTGAAATCGATGGACGGTCTCGGAACGCATGCGTTGCCGAACGGGCACACTTGGCAGGGTGGATTGCCGCCGGTGGAAAACATGTCGGAGGATCACCGGGCCTATGTTGCGCTGCTGGAAGAAAAGCACGGTCCGAATAGAACCCGCGAAATCCTGATAAAGAAACGTCACAACGTCATCTTTTATCCCAACATGGCGATGCAGGAATTAAACCCCCATATCCGTGTCATCCGCCCGCTTGCCGTCGATCGCACGGAGATTTTCATCTACCCCGTGAAACTGAAAGGCGCGCCCGAAAAAATGTTTCGGGATCAGTTGATAAATCTGAACCGGACACATTCCCCGACGTCGCTCGTTCAAACAGACGATGTCGAGGCGTTCACCCGAGCCCAGGAAGGCATGATGACATCGGGCAACGAATGGGTATTGCTCGCGCGGACCGGACCTCAGGAAAGTCTCGAGTCCGGCCGTATCCGCACGACTGGGACCAGCGAGGAGGGCATGCGCAACCACTATCGCGCGTGGCTTGAATATATGTGTGCGGATCGGCCGGAATGACAAAGAATAATAGGTCGGGGGACAATCAGTCGGCCTTTGGAGAGTTGCTGTTCGTCCGAGAGGTCGAGCAGTTCCTATTTTACGAGGTCGGCTTGCTGGACGATCGCCGTTTTGAAGACTGGACCGACTTGTTCACGGAAGACGGTTACTATTGGGCGCCCGCTGAAATCAACCAGCCCGATCCCGCGTCCGGCGTATCGCTGTTTTTCGATGACGTTCCGATGATGAGGATCAGGTTCGCCCGGTTGCGGCATCCGCGCGTCCATTCGCAGATACCGCCGTCGAGAACCAGCCATTCGATTTCGAACGTGACTGCCAAGCGAAGCGGCACCGGCGACCGGGTCGAGGTGGAGGCGAGGTTTCAGATGCTCGATTATCGCCCCGGTCACGATCAACGCGCGTTTGGTGGTAAATACGAATATGTTTTGAGTCGCGGCGACGGGGGCCGTTTCAGGATAGCGTCCAAAAAAGCAGTAATCATCAACTGTGATGACGTACATCTTCCCGTCGCGGTTCCGTTTTAAATTCGGTGCCTACAACCCCGGGCAGTAGCAGCGCAATTGCCGCCCGCCCCATACGCTCACGTATGGGGCGGGCGTATTTATCTGACAAAACCCCGCCGGCGGTCAGCGCCTAGTTTTGTAACTCCTTGAATTTGATGCCTAAAAAAAGAAAACCCGGAAGGGCGAGTGGAATCACCGCCGAATTGACATGATAAAGTTCAATCGGCACTATAAAGATGAACAAGAGGGTTTGGGATCCCCCCAACTCAGCGAAATAATTGTTCTAGGGAGACACTTATGACTAAACGAATTCTGGGTGCTGCTATCACGGCGGCGGTTGCTCTCGCAGTTGCGCCGGTGCAGGCAAAAGAGTTGGGTGCTGTGACAGCGCTACAACAGACCAACACTCTAGCTAAAAGCTTTTTGGTAAATTTCTTGAAGCCTGCCAACGATGCTGGTGTGAAAATTAAATATATTGGCGGTCAAGAGGTTGTTCCGCCGCGTAAAGCTGCCGGTGCTCTCAAACGTGGCACGTTTGATGTCTTGAGCGCGCCCACCGCTTATTACATCGGTACGGTGCCAGAGGGTTTTGCGATGCTGGCAGCAAACCAGGGTCCGGCTGCGATGAGGAAGAACGGGGCCTGGGAAATCATGGAAGAGGTCTACATGAAAAAGGCCGGCGCCGTGCTTCTTGCTTGGGGCGAAAATATGACTTCCTACAACACGTACCTTAACATGATGCCGAAGATGGGAGCCGATGGTGTTCCTGATCTAACAGGTGTTAAGATGCGGGCCACCGGTACGTATCGTCCCCTTTTCCGGGCTCTTGGCGCCTCGACAATCAACATTAAATCGAGCGAGATCTTCACAGCTATCCAACGTGGGACTGTTGCGGGCTTTGGTTTTCCCGATGTCGCCGTGGTTGCTATTGGGCTTCACAAAGCGATCAAATACCGGGTGACGCCAAACTATTACCAGACCAACCAAGTGGTAACGGTCAACCCTGCCAGCTGGAAAGCACTCAGCTCTGATGATCAGAAGAAGCTCAAGGATCTTGCGATCAAGTATGAAACATCCTCAGTGCTTTGGATGGAAAAGCAACGCGTCAAAGAGGAAAAGCAGCTCAAGGCTGCGGGCGTGAAGGACATCGCTCTTACCGGTGCCGCTGCAGCGAAATATCTTGATATCGCTCACCAGGAAATCTGGAAGCAATTGAAAGCGAAGTCAGAATATCACGATAAGCTGAAACCTCTGATGTACGTCCCCGGCAAACCGAACCGACAAGCCGATCTTGGGCGCGCGCTCCGAGACTAATTTACCGTCCCGGAACTGACTGAATGGAAGCCTTCGACAAAGGGCTCGAAAAAGTGGTGACGGCGCTGGCCTATTTGGCCAGCGCCATCATTCCTTGTATCTTCACGATGATCGTAATCGATGTGTCCATCCGGACCATTGGCATCACGCCTCCGCTTTTTACGTCCTCTATCGTTGAATATGGCTTGCTTTATGTCGCGATGTTTTCCGCGCCATGGCTGGTGCGGCAGAAAGGCCATGTGGCGATTGAGGCCCTGGTGTCAGTATTGCCGCCAGGTGTCCAACTCACGCTTGCCAAGTTCATGTACCTGATCTGCTGCGTCTCGGCCCTTCTTTTTGCCTATTTCGCATTGCAGCTATTCATCGACGCCGCCGAGAGTGGACAACTCGACGTTCGCGGGGTCGACATGCCCTACTGGGGCCAGTTTCTGCCGATGACCATCGGGTTCTTTCTGGTGTCATTGGAATTCTTTATGTTTCTTTTAGGCCTTCGCCATTACTACTCGTACGATCTCAGTGAAATTAAGGACGAGGTCTGACTATGGAGTGGTACTGGGCGGGTGCTATTCTTCTGGGTTGCGTCATGGCAGGCATGGCGCTCGGCATTCCTGTAGCATTCACATTCCTTATCACCAATATCATCGGGACCTGCGTTTTCGTAATCGGTCGGCAGGACTCTATAAGCGCCTTTTTCGACAGGTTCATGCTTCAGGTGCCTCAGGTTGTCGATAATGCCCCGCAGTTAATTACCTCATTCACTCTGTCACCGATCCCGATGTTTATTTTGATGGGATCTTTGTTTTTCCATACCGGCCTAGCGATCAAAGTCTTCGACGCGCTAGATAAACTACTTGGCAAGATACCGGGTCGACTGTGTTACCTCACTGTTATAGGGGGCTCGCTGTTCTCGACACTGACCGGCTCAACCATGGCGAATACCGCCATGCTGGGTTCGCTGCTGGTTCCCGAAATGCAACGCCGGGGATACAGCAAGCACATGTCCATGGGTCCGATTCTGGGCACCGGCGGGCTCGCGATGATCATTCCACCTTCGTCGCTGGGCGTCTTGTTGGCCAGCATTGCCAGCGTGGACGTCGGCGCACTGTTGATTGCAGGATTGCTGCCCGGGTTCGTTCTGGCGGGATTATACGCCGGGATGATCACACTGATGCTGGTGCTGAATCCCGATTCGGCACCCTCATACGACGTGGAACCCACAACCTGGTCCGAAAAGGGTTATCAGGTTCTCGTTAATATCCTGCCGATGGGGTTCGTAATTTTCCTCGTTATCGGTTTCATTGTGCTTGGCTGGGCCACGCCATCGGAATCGGCGTCCTTCGGCGTGGTTGGCGTTGTGATCCTGGCGGTAGTTCGGAAGGCCCTTACCTGGGAGGCCTTTAAGACATCATTGATCGGCACGATCCGCGTTGTTGGCATGGTATTTTTCATTTTGATGAACTCGACTGTGTTCAGCCAGCTTTTGTCTTTCTCGGGCGCGAGCCGCGGGTTCGTTGGCTGGGCGACCGGCTTCGAAGTAGCGCCGCTGGTTATTCTTGGCGCAATGTTCCTGGTATTGATCCTGCTAGGTATGTTCATGGACCCGGTATCCATGATGCTGATAACCGTTCCGATTTTCTATCCGATCGCGAGTGAACTCGGCTACGACCTCATCTGGTTCTCTCTAATTGTCCTGATGTCACTGGAAATGAGTGCGACGACTCCACCTTTCGGATTGTTACTTTACATAATGATGGGCATGGTCAAAGGGACGACCCTGGGACAGGTGTCTCTTGCGGCCGCCCCGTACCTGCTCTGCGATCTCATCCTGATCGTAATTCTGATCATTTTCCCGATGCTGGCCTTATACCTTCCAGGATTAATGGCTGGTTAGAGGAATCCACAGGCGGAATCCGTCTGCATTCTCTCGCTTAAATATTACAGTACGTATTTCATCGCCGTTGTGCGGCATGTACACTCGCGACACGCCCACTTTGAAGCGAGGAACCAACCACATGGTCATGAGACCCCGCGATCGGATTGATTATTCGGCGATGGCGGACCGGGCGCTGCATGAACAATTTCGAGCGGCTTTACCGGGAAGGCCAACACAACGCCCGGGTGATGGCGATCGCCGTGCACCCCTACATTTCGGGTACGCCGTTTCGGAGCAAATATTTCGAACAGGCGCTGGATGAAATTTCGAAGCACGACGATGTTGAGCTGTGGACCGGCGGTCAGGTGGCCGACTGGTATAGAACTGTGACCTGACACAGCCGCTGCGTAAGTGGCCAAGGAGGGACGATGACGGTAAAGCTCGGCGACTCACCCCAGCGAAAAGAAGATTTGCGTCTCCTCACCGGACGAGGGCGATTTGCCGACGACAATACCTCGGAAGGGCAGCTTTACGCCTTCATGCTGGCATCCGTGCATGCCCATGCCGAAATTGGGAACATCGACACGTCAGCGGCAAGAGCCGCGCCCGGGGTTGTCGATGTTTTGACCGGAGAGGACTGGCTGGCCGACGGCTTTGGGCCCATACCGCACAACATGGGATTTTCCAGCCCGCCGGACATTGTGCTCGAAAACCGCGACGGCTCCGAACGGTTCGTCGCACCGCATTATCCGCTACCCGCCGACCGGGTGCGTCATGTCGGCGAGCCGGTGGCGATGGTGGTTGCAGAAACCTTTACACAGGCGCGCGATGCCGCTGAACGGATAGAAGTCGACTATTCGCCGCTTGAACCCATCATCGATACCGATGTCGCATCATCGAAAACCGCGCCCGTAATCTGGCCAGATCATGGGACCAATGTCGGGATCGACGCCGATGTAAACGATCCCGCCGAAACCGTCCGGCTGCTGCGCGATGCCGATCACGTTATCAGCCTGAAGACACGTCTTACCCGGGTGTCGGGTGTTGCGATGGAACCCAGGTCGTCGCTGGGCGAATACGATATGGAAGGCCGCTATACGCTGCAGACCACGGCCGGAAGCATCTATCGTTATAAACGTGAACTTGCCCAGTTGCTGTGCGAAGACGAAGAGAACGTCCGCATCGTCATCAGGGACGCGGGTGGATCGTATGGGCCGCGCAACGCGCTTTATGTGGAACATGCCTTGGTTCTGTGGGCGTCGAAGCGGCTCAGACGGCCTGTCAAGTGGACGTCGGATCGGACGGAGTCCATGCTCACCGATTATCAGGCACGCGACTTGGTGATCGACGCGGCGATCGGCTTCGATGCCGACGGCCGCATTACTGCATTACATACCCATAATACATCGAATATCGGTGCCCACTCCGCATCCTGGATTCCGCTCGTCAAAGGCATCGAAATCACCACGGTGCTCTATAAAATTCCTTCAGCGTCCGCACGTGCTGTCGCGGTTCAGACCAACACGCCGCCGACCTATCCCTATCGGAGCGCCGGCCGCCCAGAGGTTATGTACGCGATGGAACGCATGATGGACATGGCGGCAGCCGCGACCGGGGTCGATCGGATCGAAATCCGTCGCCGGAATTTGATCCGGCCGGACGACATTCCCTACGAGAATAATTTCGGGCTGACCTACGACTCGGGCGACTATCCGCAGGCTTTGGAAGAGGCGGTCGCGCTGTCGGACTGGCACGGGTTTGAAGGACGCCGGGAAGATGCTGCAAAGCGCGGCAAGCTGCGCGGTATCGGGATTGCGAATTATGCCGATCTGTCGACCGGTTATCCGCGAGAATGGACAGAGATCGAGGTGTGTCCGGGAGGGGTCGTAAATGTGCAGATCGGCACCATGCCGACGGGTCAGGGGCATCAGACTGCATTCAGCCAGATGGTCGCGGAGGTTCTGCAGGCGCCGTACGAGACGATAGAGGTCGGGTACGGCGATACAGATTATTTGAAAGACGGCGGCGGCACGCATTCGGGGCGCAGTATGCGCATGGGCGCTATCGTGCTTTCAGATGCCAGCGCAAAGATCATCGCCCGCGCCGGCCGGATCGCCGCGCACGTTCTCGAGACCGCGGACACCGATATCGAATATGCGGATGCCATGTTTTCTGTGGCGGGCACCGACCGGTGCATCAGCCTTTTCGATGTCGCGGCGGTGGCGCGCGACCGGGATGATCTGCCCGACGATCTGAAGGGCGAACTGAAGGAAGACGCCGACGTGTATTTCCCCCGTGCTGTGATCGGGTCGGGTTGCCATGTCTGCGAAGTGGAGATCGACCCGGAAACAGGTGTGGTGGAGATCATCGACTGGACAGCGGTCGACGATGTCGGCCGTGCGATCAATCCCATGACTTTAGACGGTCAGACCCATGGCAGCGTCCTCCAGGGCGTCGGGCAGGCTTTGATGGAAGACTGCGCCTACGACACTGGTTCCGGCCAAATGATAGGTGCGACATTCGCGGATTACGCGATGCCCCGCGCCGATACCTCGCCGCCGTTCCGCACCAAACTGCTGGAAGTTCCCAGCCCGTCGAACCCGTTGGGTATAAAGCCGGGCAGTGAGGGCGGTACCGCGGTTGCACCGGCGGTGGTGGCTAATGCGATCGTCGATGCGATGAAGGAATTCGGCGTCGATCACATAGAACTGCCGGCGACGCCCGAACGCGTCTGGCGTGCGATAAATTCCTGATAGCTAATTGTCGAAGCGGATTTCCCGTTTTTCGAGGAACGCCTGCATGCCTTCCTTCGCGTCGTCCGACGCCTGGGTGAGAGCAGACGCGAGCGACTCCACGAAGTAACCCTCGCTTTCGCCCATCCGGTCAATGCGCTGGATGGTGTTAAGCATCATCTTGTTGGCCAGCGGTGCGTTGCCGGCAATGGTCTCTGCCAGTTCCATCGCCTTGTCGAAAGCCTCGCCATCCCCGACCAGATGATGCGATAGGCCAATATTTTGGCCTTCTTCGGCGCCCACACGGCGCCCAGTCAGCATCATCTCAGTCATACGGCCGGGCCCGATGACCCGCGCCACGCGAATGCTGGCGCCGCCGCCGACATAGATGCCCCGACGCCCTTCTGGCAATTGGTAGATCGTTGACGGTTCTGCGACGCGGACATGTGCGGTTGTCGCAAGTTCGAGTCCGCCACCCATTACGGCCCCATGCATCGCGGCGACCACAGGCAGTCCGCCGTATTGAACCAGATCGAATGTGCGGTGCCAGTAACGGGAAATTTCGAACGCTTCGTCGACGTCCCGTTCCTTGTGTTGCGACAGATCCAGCCCGGCACAGAAATGATCCCCGCTCGCCCCGAGCACGACGGCCAACGCCTCCTGTGGGGGATTGCTGAAAAACCGGTTGATATCTTCGATCAGCGTTTCATTGACTGCATTACGTTTTTCGGGTCGGTTAAGCGTCAAAACGGCGATCTTGCCGCGCATTTCGAAGTTGATCAGATCAGAAGAAAAAGCAGTCACAGGGTCGGCTCCGCAATGGGCTGGACGGGGTCGGTAACGCCTCTATAAGTGGCTGGGTACGCGGTGTAAACTCTGAGGACCAGAAGAATAAAAAGGGACAAACGGGATGGATGTGAGCGGACATGGTGCCATTGTCGCAGGCGGTGCGTCGGGCCTGGGGGCCGCAACCGTCCGTGCCCTAGCAGCAGCCGGCGCGAAGGTCGCGGTTCTCGACGTTAATATTGAGGTCGCGCGGAAAACAGCCGGGGAGATCGGCGGGGTCGCCATCGAATGTGACGTCACCAGCCCCGAGAAGGCTGAAGCCGCGGTCGATCAGGCGGTATTCGAGATCGGAGGCCCCCGGGTTCTGGTGAATTGCGCCGGTATTGGGCCGGCGGAGCGGATACTAGGTCGCGAAGGTCCGCAGCCGCTCGATCACTACGCACGCTGCATCAATGTCAACGTGGTTGGCACGTTCAACATGTTGCGGTTGGTCGCCCACAAGATGAGCCAGACCGATGCCCTGGACGACGACGGTGAACGAGGCGTGATCATAAACACGTCTTCCGTTGCCGCGTATGACGGCCAGGTTGGGCAGGCTGCTTATTCATCGTCCAAAGGCGCTATCGCAGGACTGACGCTGCCTGCCGCACGCGAACTTGCAAGGTTCGGCGTTCGGGTCGTTGCCATCGCGCCGGGCGTATTCGAAACGCCCATGCTACGGGGGTTGCCGCAACCCGCGCAGGAATCCCTCGAGGTAGCGACACCGTTTCCCTCGCGGCTCGGGACGCCGGATGAATATGCGAACTTCGTAATGTGCATTCTCGGCAACAAGATGCTGAACGGCGAAGTGGTCCGCCTGGACGGGGCGCTCCGGCTCGCGCACGGTTGAGGTCTTGCCCGGTGACCAAACTCGCACAGGTGAACATGAATACGTTCGGCGTCAATGTCGAGCGGCGGTCCGACGGTACGGTCGTTCTCACCTGCCCGGAGCCGCTTGACGAACTGCCAAGCAGCATCATTGCCATGTTGCGGGATCATGCGGCGCAGCATCCCGATCGCGATTTTCTGTGCGAACGCGACGGATCCCGCGAATGGCGCCGGGTGACATATGCCGACGTACTGAATGCGGCCAATGCCATCGGTCAGGCGCTTCTCGACGGTGGGCACGGGTCGGATCGTCCGGTGGCGATCCTGTCTGACAATTCCATTGACCAGGCATTCGTCACCTTCGGGGCAATGACCGTCGGGGTGCCGGTGATGCCGGTATCGCCAGCCTATTCGTTGATGAGCAAGGATCACGAAAAGCTCAAAAGCGTGATCGCGCATAACGACCCGTCTGCGATTTTCATCGAAAACCCGGAACCGTTTGCACCCGCCATCGCAGCGCTCGAACTTTCGGGGCGAACCCTTGTGACGAGCACGGGTGCCGATGGCATTCCAGGTGCGGTGTCCTTGTCCGACTGGCTGTCCGTGTCGGCGACAGATGCGTTGGACGAAGCGGTATCGCGTATTGATCTCGATACCATCGGCAAGATCCTGCTGACGTCCGGGTCAACAGGGCTTCCAAAGGGGGTGCTGAACACGCACCGCATGATGGTGTCCAACCAAGTGTCTCTATCCCAGATATACTCGTTTCTCCGCGACGAACCGCCCGTTCTTCTGGACTGGTTGCCCTGGAATCATACCTTCGGCGGTAACTATAACCTTAACATGGTGCTGCATAACGGTGGGACCATGTATATCGACGAAGGACGCCCTGTGCCCGGCCGCATCGAGGCGACGATTGCGAACCTGCGCGAAATTTCGCCGACGCTCTATCTGAACGTCCCGCGCGGCTACGATCTGATGCTCCCGCTGCTGGAACAGGATGCGGCGGCGCGGGATAGCCTGTTCCGAAACCTGAAGAAGTTCTTCTTCGCGGGTGCCGCTCTGCCAGCGAATGTTTGGGAACGGCTGGATGCACTTGCCATCGCGGAGCGAGATGAACGGTTGCCCATCACGACATCGCTGGGTTCCACTGAAACGGCACCCGCGGCGACCTATCTGAACTGGCTGCCGCAGTCTGCCAGCAATGTTGGCCTGCCGATGCCGGGCCACGAGATCAAGCTGATCCCCAACGAGGACAAGCTGGAGATCCGCATGCGCGGACCGAACATCACGACGGGGTATTATAAACAAGACGATCTGACCCAAAAGGCCTTCGACGAGGAGAATTTTTTCTGCATCGGAGATGCGGGAAAATTCGAAGATGAAGACGATCCGTCGAAGGGGATCGTTTTCGACGGGCGCGTCGCGGAAAATTTCAAATTGCTGTCGGGAACCTGGGTGCATACCGGGCACCTTCGGCTGCAGGCGATCGCCGCTGCATCTCCAGTGATCCAGGATGCAGTCGTAACCGGGCAAGATCGGGAGGATGTCGGATTGCTTGTATTTCCAAGTGTTACGGGGTCTCAATCGGTCGCAGGCGGGAATGCGGAGCTTGATAAAATCGTTTCTAGCGCCCCGGTTCACGATCATATTCGAAAGTGCCTTGGCTTTCATAATACCGACAATCCCGGTAGCTCTACGCGGATCCGCCGAGTACTCCTGATGACGGAACCGCCGCAGATTGACGCAGGTGAGATCACTGATAAAGGTTATATCAATCAGCGGGCTGTGCTGGCCCGCCGTGCGGAACTGGTCGAGCGTCTTTACAAAGGCGACGGCGACGATATCGTTGTAACAGATTAAAGAAAGAAACCGCGTTTACGCGGAAGGGAGAGAGCATGATTAAAGTTGCTGACATTACATTCGGACGACTGCAGTCGCCGGACCTCGATGTAGCCGCAGAATTCCTGACGGATTTCGGTATGGTCAAAGTGGACCGCACCAGCGACAGACTGTTCATGCGGGGAACGGGAACCGATCCGGTGATCCACATCACGCACCTGGGGGACCCCAAGTTCATTGGTCTTGGATTTCGCACAAACAATATGGACGACCTGGAAAAAGTAACCAAGCTGGACGGTGCGTCCGGGATCGAAGATTTCGATGCACCCGGCGGCGGGAAGGTCGTGCGTCTCACCGATCCGCACGGCTATTCTGTCGAGATCGTTGGAGGACAGGAACAGGCCGAAGAAATCATCGTGCCGCGCTTCAAGGTCAATGATGTCGACAACAAAGACGTCCGCGCCGGCGAACTAACCAGGATTCCGCCGGGGCCATCCCATGTTAAAAGGGTCGGTCATGCCGTTATCATGACGACCGATATCCAGGGCGGCACCAAATGGTATCGCGATACTCTGGGTCTCGTTTCATCGGACGAAGTCTACGTCGAAAATGATGAGGATAAGGTTATCGCGACATTCAACCGGATCGACGCCGGTGACGAATATGTCGACCACCATACGTTCTTGTGTGTGCAGGGTGAGAAAATCGGGCTTAACCATATTTCGTTCCAGGTGCACGATATCGACGACGTTGCGATGGGCCATGCTCACCTGCAGTCCAAGGAAAAATACGATCATATGTGGGGCATAGGCCGCCACGTGCTCGGCAGCCAGGTTTTTGATTATTGGTGCGATCCGTGGGGCCGGGTGCACGAGCACTGGACCGACAGCGACCGGCTAAACGACAAGAACCCGCCAAACATGGTGCCAGTCGAGGAAGGCTTCAGTTCCCAGTGGGGGGAGCCCGTGCCCGAGCGCTTTATTACCCACGCCACGCCATAAGGCAGTAATTCAAGGGAGAACGATACGATGAAGGCGACCGTCAACGGCGTCGAGCTGAACTACGAAGTATCCGGCAATCCGGAAAAGCCATGGCTGACTTTTTCCAACTCGCTGGCGACCAATCTGCATATGTGGGACGACCAGGCGACCGCGCTGGCCGACGACTTTCACATTCTGCGTTACGACAAGCGCGGGCACGGTCAGTCCGAGCCGGTTTCAGGTGCCTACAGCTTCGACGATCTGATTGCCGACGTGGTCGGTCTCTGGGATCATCTCGGGATTGAGAAAACGCATTTCGTCGGTCTGTCGATCGGTGGGATGACCGCCCAGGGCATCATGCTGAAACACGCTGACCGGCTTATGTCTGTGGTGATTGCGAATTCGATGGGCAAGGTTGCCCCTGAATTCGTCAGCGCCTGGCAGGATCGTATCGATTTGTCGCGAGAAAAGGGAATGGACCCGCTCATTCAGCCGACGATGGAACGCTGGTTTACCGAGGAATACAGAAATCAGGGTACTGCCGAGGCGCAGGCGATCGCCGATATGATCGCGACAACTTCCGTCAACGGTTATGCCGGCTGCGCGTCGGCGATCCAGAACCTGAGCTACCTGGACAGCCTCGATCAGATTACTGGCCTGCCCGTCCTATTCATCGCGGGGGCTCAGGATGCAGGTACACCACCGGCCGGTATGGAGGCGATGCACGCCAATATGCCGGGATCGGAATACGTATTGCTCGATCCTGCGGCGCATATTTCCAACGTCGAAAGGTCGGCGGATTTCACGCAGACCCTGTCGGGTTTTTTGGCAAAACATTAGGTCCCGCCGCGGCCCATATCGCCGCCGGGTGAGAGGATAGATCAAGTGACCGACCTGTTTTCACCGATAACCGCTGGACCTTTCGATCTACCGCATCGCGTCGTGATGGCGCCGATGACCCGCAACCGGGCGGAAGAAGGAAACGCGCCGCATTCCTTAAATGCTAAGTATTATAAGCAGCGCTCTGATGCCGCGCTGATCATCACCGAAGCAACGCAGGTGTGCCCGGAAGGAATGGGCTATCCGGGAACACCCGGCATCCATTCTGACGCGCAAATCGATGGCTGGCGGGCAGTGACGGACGCAGTGCACGAAACGGGCGGACGGATTATCCTGCAGCTCTGGCATGTCGGACGTATTTCGCATCCCGATTTGCAGCCGGGTGGTACAGAACCGGTTGCACCGTCCGCCATACAACCGGCGGGCGAGGCGATGACGCTGTCGGGTATGAAGCCGTTTGTGACGCCGCGAGCGCTGGAAACCGCTGAACTCCCCGCGTTGGTGGAGACGTATCGCACAGCCGCCAAAAACGCCGATATGGCCGGCTTCGATGGAGTCGAAGTGCACGGTGCCAACGGATATCTGCTGGATCAGTTTACTCGAGATTCGACCAATAAACGGGATGACGTTTATGGCGGATCGGTCGAAAACCGCTGCCGCCTGCCGCTGGAGATCACCGACGCGGTGGTGGATGTATGGGGCGCCGACCGGGTGGGGTACAGGATATCCCCGTTCCAGCCCTATAACGACATCTCCGACTCAGATCCCGAAGCCACGTTCTGCTACCTGACCACGGAGCTAGCGAAGCGGAATCTTGTTTACCTGCACATGGTGGAAATGGGCGGAAACGAGGAAACTGGCGATTTTCTGTCCGGCCGAAACAAGCTCTTTGCGAAACTGCGGGACCTGTGGCCGAACACCCTCATTACGAACGGGGGCTATGATCGCGCGAAAGCGGACGCCGTGATCGGAGGCGGCCTAGCGGACATGGTATCGTTCGGTGCTCCGTATCTTGCCAATCCGGATTTGGCGGAGCGTTTGCACAGCGGTGCCGCCTATAACGAGCCCGATCGGGCAACGTTTTATGGCGGGAGCGCCAAAGGATATACAGATTACCCATTTCTGGGCGACTGACTCCCGAAATCCGTCGATCTGCGACCCGTTGCCGGCGCTAAGAGAAGCTAACCGTGACGGCGCAGAAAACTTGTCAAGATCAGGTTGCCCCAGACATCATTCCTCGTAAACGGGTCCCTCTTGATGAATGACTGGATTCCGGCCTCGTCGGGTGTCTCGATCAGAAACATCTAACTAATCATGGTTTTGCCGTCTTCCGCCAGCGACGGACCCGAGAGGGTGATAGCGATCCCACATTCCTTCCGATTGGTGCGGTGTTCGTTCACGAATTTCGTCCGGGTCTCGACCCAGTCGGGTTCGTCAATGCTGCGCAGGCAGAAAAGCACTCGGTGCGTCCTGCTCTTGAAAGCTGTCTCCATACGGGCTCGAAGCCGGTTACACAAATCTATGAGGACGCTTGGCTTGTCTGGCGTTTATCCCGTCTATTCGGCTCGCGCGATGCTGGATTACGTATACCAAGTTTTCGACGCCCGAATTGTTTTTGGGCCGGGATGAATAGCCCTGATCGGAGAAGAGGCCGAGAAGCCCGATGCATCCTCAATCCTGCTTGTCTAACCCAATTCCCAGAAAGTAGCTGCCGATGCGGCGTCCAGAACTCAGCCTCGCGTTGCTATAGCAAAACCGCGCGTCTATCCTAATTCCACGACCAGTTTGGGCATGGGGAGCAAGACAGACGAATGGTTCATCAGGTAACCGTCCGGCAGGAAATAATTGACCGCGTCCTTGCGCGGCGAGGACGGCACCACTTATACGAAACTCTGGATCCGGCAGAGACTGCCTTTGTCGTCATCGACATGCAGAACATGTTCTGCGAACCGGGCGCGCCGGCAGAAGTCCCGGCTTCACGGGGTATCTGCGAGTCGATAAATCGCCTGTGCGACGAACTTCGGGAGATGGGTGGGCTGGTGATCTGGATCACCAGCGCGACCACATCCGCGAACGGCAAGAGTGACTGGGAACACTTCATACGCAACTTCGTGGCCGAGGATATTCAAGAACGAACCATAGAGGCGCTCAAGCCGGGTGGTCACGGCGAGCAGATCTGGAAGGACTTGGAAGTCAGGGATAATGACCTGATCGTTCGCAAGAACAGGTATTCCTGCTTGACGCCGGGCTCGTCAATGCTGCAGAGCGTGCTGTCGAGCCAAGGCATCCGCAATGTGCTGATCGGCGGTACCAAGACCAATATCTGCTGCGAAAGCACCGGCCGCGACGCCATGATGCTGGATTACAACGTTGTCATGGTCGAAGATTGCAATGCCGCACTCTCAGACGACGAACATCGTTCGGCGCTGGAGAACGTCATCCAGCAGTTCGGTGATGTCATGACCGTGGACGAGGTCACCGCCGTGTTGCGAAACCGTCAGAACTGACGAACCATGAATCTCGATCCCGTATTAGTCCGAAAGATCGAAGTCTTTCTATACCACGAAGCCCGTTTGCTCGACGAACGTCGGTTCGAAGACTGGATGGCACTGTTCGCCGATGACGGGATCTACTGGATACCTGCCACCCCGGATCAGGAAGATCCGCTTGGCGAGGTTTCGATCGCCTATGAAGACCGGCAGTTGATCGATGTCCGCGTCCGCCGGCTGCGGCATCCGGAAAACTATGCCGACCAGCCGACCGTCAGAACCCGGCGGGTAATCGGTAACGTTATGATCGTCTTGCCGGAAAACGGCGTCGTGGTCGCGCGGTCGAATTTCACACTTGCCGATCTGCAGGGCGACGAACAGCGTATCTTTCTTGGGGAATACGTTCACACGCTCCGGCCCGCCGGTGACGATTACGAAATTGTCCAAAAACGTGTCAATCTGCTGAATTGTGATGCCCCCATGGGCGGCATTGTCGTGCCATTCTGATGGCGGATCAGGGAGCCGCGGTCGTGATCGGCGCTGGGGATGCGCTGGGCGGGGCGATCGCCCGACGGTTCGCAAAAGGGGGACTTGTCGCCGTTCCGTCTCGCCGAAAGATCCAACCGCTCGGTGAACTGGTGGCGCAGATTGAGGCGCAAGGCGGCCGGGCCGAAGGCATACCGTGCGATGCGCGCGACGAAGAAGCCGTTATCGAGATGTTCGACCGTATCGAGGCGGAAATCGGTCCCGTGGAGTTGTTTGTGTTCAACACAGGTGCTCAGCACCGGTCTTCCATTCTGGACATGACGACACGCATCTACCGGCAAGTCTGGGAAAGCGCGACGTTGGCGGGTTTCGTTACCGGCCGCGAGGCGGCGCGCCGGATGGCTGCGCAGGGCAGGGGCACGATCATATTTACCGGCGCGACTGCGAGCGTCCGTGGCGGCGCGAATTTCGCGTCTTTCGCCAGCGCGAAACACGCACTTCGCGCCCTCGCTCAGTCGATGGCCCGGGAGCTCGGGCCGATGGGTGTCCATGTAGGTCATATCATTGTCGACGGCATGATCGATTCCGAAGCCGTCAGAACAAAATTTCCAGACGAGACGGATGCGTTGCCGGACGGCGGTATGCTGGATCCGGACCATATCGCGGAGGCTTATTGGGCGATGCACACGCAACCCAAGGACGCCTGGACGTTCGAAATGGATATCCGCCCGTCGGTAGAACGCTGGTAGCCGGTGTATCCGCCGACGATGGCCATGTCCTTCTTGCGGTCGTGAAAAACAGATATCCGACATCGTCGAATTGCCCTATATCGCCGCTATGAAGACAGCCGTTCCGCAGGGTCTGGGCGGTTTCCTCCGATAGGTACGACAACCTGGCATGATTTGGGGGCCTGTCGCGCTGTTTTCTCCGACCTCACTCGGGGGCGGGGGGGCTTTCGTCGAACTCCAAGTTGAGGATCTCGACGTCGCTCATCGCTAGCGGGACGTCGACCGATCCTGATTTCCATGAACCACGCGCCGGATTGTCTGTGAGAACTCGGCTGGCTAGCCCGTCCTGCTCAGGGTGTAGAAATCAGGGTTGCCGCACGCCCGGTTACCAGCCCCCGTTCTATACGCTCATGCAGGGCTTCGGCACCCACCATGTCTGCCGTTTCGGTCACTAGCGGCCATACCTCGCCCCGTGCACATAGCTCAAGCGAATCCATTACTTCCTGGCGGGTAGCGTACCGGCTTCCCATCAGGACTAGTTCCTTTTCCAGCATGGTATGGGCGTGGGCGGAGAAATTTTCACCGGATCCGCCAAGTGTCACCATGCGACCGCCGCGTCCGAGGCACTGCACCGCAGTTTCCAGTGTCTCCCGCGAAGAAACGAAATCGATCGCCACGTCGATACCGCCACCGCTTAGATCCACCAGCGCTTCGACGGCGTTGCTGTCGCCTGGATTCACGCATTCATCGGCACCGGCCCTACGGCAGGCATCAAACTTGTCTGCGGCGATATCAACGGCGATCACTTTGGCATGCGCCCATTTGGCAAGCATCAGCATGTGTATGCCCAAACCTCCGCCGGCACCGAACACGGCGACGGTTTCGCCTGCCTTGATTCCCGCGTGACGCACGACCTTCAATGGCGTTGCGATCGCATCGGTGATAACGCCGATTTCCGCAGCATAATTTTTCCAGTGAAGATTTTCCGGAAACTTCAGAAAATTTTGGGCGGGCAGCTTCATCAGTTCGGCGTAACCGCCGTCGCAGGCGCGGCCAATATACCCGCCAAAGTTTTCGCATAGTGTTTCCCGATTGATACGACACCACTTGCACTCACCGCAGGTAAGATAGAAATAGGCGGTCACCAGATCGCCCACCGTGACATTGCGAACGCCTTCGCCAACGGCTTCGATCACGCCGGTGATCTCGTGACCGATAATCCGTGGATAGTCGACCTTAGCGCGGCCCGCCTTCACATGCTGGATTGTCAGGCCGGCGCCGCAGGCGATCACTTTTGCGATCGCTTCACCCGGTCCGGGGACCGGGTCCGGGACAGTTTCCAGCGAAAAAGGTTCTCCCGGGCCATTCAGAACAAGAGCTTTCATCAGCTAAACGCCGTGCCCCCGTCGACGATAACGATGACGACCCGGCCCTCGACGCTGTTTGACGTATCGACGTCTACCATCACGCGGCGTCCCGGACTTCGACGACCGCCGCCATCGAGCTATCGCCGGCTGCACAACCGTTGAACAGCCCGAAGCCACCGCCCCTGATGACGAGTTCCTCGATAAGTTCGCAGATGGCACGTAATCCGGTGGGGCCCTGCGGGTGTCCCCAGATCAGCGAGCAACCGTAATTATTCATCTTGATGATGTCGTAGCCGGTTTCCCGGCAGAACACGATGTCGTTCACCGCAAAGGGGTTATGGGTTTTTACGGCGGCGACGTCGTCAAGCAATATGCCCGCATTGTCGAGCGCGCGTTGTGATGCGGGGACAGGTGCGTGCGGCATGAGGGCCTTGTCGGTGCGCGCCTGGCCGAACCCGGCGAGGCGGATTTCGACCTTCGGATCGGAAGAAATCGCAGATGCCTTTTCGCGGGTGGTGACGATCATCGACGCGTTGCCATCGGCCGGATGCGTCTGGCTGCCGAACGTTACCGTACCGTCCGGCAATACCGGTTTTAACTTGTTCAGCCCGTCGCGCGTGGTCTCGAATACACCTTCGTCGCTCGTCATGGTCGCGACAGTTTTTCGATACTTCTGATCCGGCACCTCGAACGGCAGGCGCATGTATCGTCTCTGGAAGGCGTGGTTGTCGGCGGTCGCATCGCAGTATTGTTCGTAGCGCTGTGCGACGACATCGTGCTGTTCTTCCGTCGAGATTTGCCACTTGCGCGCCACGTTTTCTGCGGTGCCGACCATCGCCACCTTGGCGTAGGGGTCGTGGCCGAAACTATCCAGCACCCAGTTTTCTGAAGTGCCGGTGCCGCCCGGCGCCAGCGGATTGGGATAGTACACGTTTGGTCCGTTAGATGTCCGGTCGGTGGTAACGACGAGCGCGGATTCGGCGGTTTCGCCGATTTCCTGCGCCGTGTTTTGCAGACAGCGCGCAGACGTGGCGCAGGCTTGGGTTACCGTAGGGCCGGTGACCCGCTCGGCGCCCATCAACGCGGTCATCCAGGGGGCACCGTAGAAAGATTTGTGCTGCGGAACAGTGATGCCTAGAACCGCCATGTCGAAGTCCGCGGGGTTGATTTCCCGCTTGTCGAGTTCGTCTTTGGCGACATGGGCGGCTAACTCTACGCTGTTTAGGTGGCTGAGGGTTCCCTGCCACTTTGCAAAAGGTGTGGACCAGTATCCGCCGTAGGGAATGTAAGCCTCGGTCATCCTGTTTCCTTTAAGTATGCGTATCGTTCCCAAGCTTCGCTGTGTGGCACAAGATGGTCAATACATACGGGGATCGGAACCCGTTGGCATGCCTGCATGACGATGGCAGAATAGGAGCGACATTGCCGGGGTTCCCCCGGGAACGGAGGAGGAAGTCATGACAAAGATGCGCCTTGAAACCACGTCGCCCTTCCAGGGACTAGCGGAACTTGTCGCCGACGACGAAGGACTATTCGCCGAAGAAGGCATCGAGATCGAATGGGTAAAGCGGGCTAACACCCCACGCGAGGTTGATCCCAAGATCACCACGCCTGACGGCCTATCCGCGTTCGGTAGCCATGGCGAGGCGTTCGAAAAGGGTGGCGCCGACATGTACAACGCCTGCGAGTGGGGAAATTATCGGCGCGTGCAGGACACTGAAGCCAAGGGCCGCCAGCTTGGCCGGCGGTCGATCATGGTGTGGGCAGGTATCGTCGTCGCACCGGACTCTGATGCCTATTCGCCGCAGCAGCTAGCCAACGTCCAAGTCGCGGTGCCGTATTATTTTGGAACGCATTACCTGACCTACCAGATGCTGGAAGGGTTCCTTCCGCGCGATCTGATCCAGACCTGCCGTGCACCAAACGGGTCTTCGGCGCGATACGATGCGCTGATTAACGGCGATGTAGCGGCGACGACACTGACCGAGCCGTACCTTTCGCTGGCGGAGAAAAACGGCTGCCGAGTCATTATCGAGGGCATGTATCACGGGACCGAAGTCGCGTCCGACGATATTGATGCCGATACCTACGCGGCTTTTAACCGCGCAGTAAAAAAGGCGGTGCGGATGATCAATGCCGACAAGCGGAAGTACATGCAGTATTTCATCGACCGGCATAAGGGTCAGCATCCAGGTATCGAGACGATGACGGTCGATGATTTTCGCCTGTCGCGCCTCCAGATGGTCGATCCGGCTCCGATACCCGAAGAAGAACTCCAACGCACCTACGAATGGATGAGGAGCTGGGGGATGATCGACGAACTTAGCCCCGACGTGCTGGTCGACGTTCATCGCCAGCAGGCAGCACACGAGGTCTCCGCCTAATAGGGCCTATTCCGGCGGCAGGATTTCCTGCGTGCAAACCTGATCGATCAGATGGCGGCGGCCGATATCGTCAAGATGCGCCCGTTTCTGGTCCGCAGTCAGCGGTGCGCCGACACCCTGGGTCATTGCGAGTACGACTGACGTATCGCCCATATCCAGCCAGTACATCCTTCGCACCAATTTTCCTGTGTCATCGCGGGCGAAGGGGTTTTCGGGGTCGGCGCCTAAGTCGGGGCTGTAGAAGTTGGTCATTCGTTGGTTTCCTCTAGTTTCCCGCCATTTACCACAAACGGTTCTATACGTTTTGTGCGGGCTTGCTGATGTGTAGTGTTGCCGGATAATCTGAGTGAGACAATAAGTATCCGAGATAGGTATGGGACCGTTTCTGAAAAATACCTGGTACGCCGCGGCGTGGAATCACGAGGTGTCAGTGGACAGCCCTCTGGCTCGTAGGATCCTGAACGAGCCGCTGGTCCTGTTCCGAGATACGGCGGGAAAGGTGGTCGCGCTGGAAGACCGGTGTTGTCATCGTCACCTACCTTTATCGCAGGGTAAAGTCCTCGGCGATGTCCTGCAATGCGGCTATCACGGCCTCGAATTCGACGCGACCGGCAACTGCGTAGCCGTTCCGGGCCAGACCCGGGTGCCGCCGGGCAGCCGGGTGAGGTCTTGGCCGGTAATTGAAAAATACCAGTATATCTGGGTGTGGATGGGCGATGCCGACAAGGCGGATGAAAGCCTGCTGCCAGACTGGCACGTGATGGACGATCCGGACTGGGCCGTGGTGAAGGGCGATCCGCCTTTTCAAATCCCGTGCCATTACGAACTTTTCAACGATAATCTGCTGGACCTGTCGCACCTGGCGTATGTTCATACCAAAAACATCGGTACAGCGGCGGTGCCGGATTTTCCGATTGTCACCACGAAGACCGCAAATACCGTGCGCATGATCCGTTGGATTCTCGATTCGCCGCCCGCCCCGCTTTATGCGCATTTCGGCGGGTTCACAGACAATATTGACCGCTGGCAATACGCCGAAGCCATGGTGCCAAGTTTCAATACGGTGCGCGTTGGCTGCCTGCCTGCCGGATGCGGCGCTCAACCGGGAGACCACCCAGATAATTTTTCGCCCAAATCCGGGGGTCGGAACGCGCAGGGGTTCGAATTCTACAATCTGAATGCCATTACTCCCGAGACCGAGAGCTCGACCTGGTACTTCTACGCCCATTCCCGGAATTTTGCGCAGGACGATCCGAACATGGATGAGGAGTTCCGGCACGAGTTGCGCGCCGCGTTCCAGGAAGACGTCGATATTCTCGCGGCCCAGCAGATGAACATGGCGCGCCATGCGCATGATCCAAAGGATTGGGTCGATATCAACGTCGACGGTCCCGGTCTGGCGCTGCGCAAAATGGTGATGGATGCAATTTCTGCCGAGCATTAACATTCAGTCTTTGTCTGCCCGAGTAGTTTGATTATTTTAATGGCCTCACAGGTTCGTGTTTCGCGCAAGGGTTATTGATCTGGTCGTGGGTATCGATGTTTCGTAGCTTTTGGTGACTGTTTGCCGCCAACATCGTCTTTTCGTCTATCGTCGTCTCCAGTGCGCGGGCGAGGCAGTTCCACAATGTTTGCATTCTTCTCGATAACAGCGGCAGCCTAGAGAAGGCAAATATCGGCGCACAGAAGCGGGCGGCGATCAATCTAGTCCAGGATTACTGGGGGCAATCCCAACAATATTGTTCGCTTTTCGATCATTCATTTCGCAACGACCACGACGCTTATTCAACGCCTGGAAAATGATCCATTGAACCTTGGAGAGCCACAGAACCATGCTGCCGTAGTGGCGACCTTGAACGGCCTTTCCCACACCGGCGGGGCGAGCGACATGCCGAGCGCTATTCTTTCAGCGGATCGATATCCAGCGCTGACTTGATCGCGTCCATGCGAAACCCACGGCGCTGCAGCCACCCGGCATCGCGCCGCCGCGATTTGTCATCCTGACCCGATGACCGAAACGGGCCGCGGCGCGCTCGTTTGAGGGCCACGACGGCTTGGTCGGTCGAGCTCTCCGAACTTTCCATGTCTAGGTGGTCCAGTTCCGGCAATGCCTGCGTGAGTGCGCTTTCCAGCTCGGTCTCGACTGTTTCCCGATCCACCATCGCGCCGCGCGCCGCGACGTTGATCGCGGCATTGGTGGCATATCCCGAGCGCAAGGCCATGCGCAACCGTGCCGATGCCGCTTCGCGGTCGTTCACATAACCGAGTTCCGTAAGGTTCGAAACGATACTAGGGATCAGTTTGGTGAACTGCATGCGTTCTTCCTCGTCGCGCACGTCGCGGTACAAACGTTTGTTCAGGTGATCTGCCAGCTTGCCGGACGAGACGAGATAACGTTCGCAGTACCAGACCGCGATATTGCGCAACCGCTTTTCTGACATCTTTTTCGGCGCGCGGCGCCTCGGCTGGTTCATGGATGAGTCGCGATCAGTCTCCGAAGAACATCTGGAACAGAACCCATCCGAAGAACGCCAGCCCGACGATAACGTAGAATTTTTCCACCCACGGGTTCTTCTCCTTGCGGGTCGCCAGAGATAGGAAATCGATCTTTTGCTTTTCTTTCGGAAACCATTCCATATCGACTAGTATACGACAATTCGGATCCTGGGCCACGCGCCTTCACATTTACTTTCATGTATCTAGGGGGAACTGTTCTTGGAACAGCCACCATTTCGCGCCGATCATATCGGTAGCTTGCGGCGGCCCGTTGCGCTTCAACTTCATTTTTATTTGCCCAGTCTACCATTCCCAAAATATACCTAACTTCCGGTATGCAGGCTCACGGTTCATTTTCATCCGCCACTGCTTTGTGTGCATGCGGTCCCTTAGCCGGAATATTCTCCGACTCCAAAAAGTCTGTGTATACGCACGCTGGGGTAACGATGATCGGCATTCCCTTCCCCTGACATCAGACACCACGTGTGGGCCAAGCCGATGTCACTTTCGCTATATGTTCCGTTTTCCAGTTCCCCCTCCGCTGCGCAAAAATATCCCGTGCGCAGAGGTTGAGGCACGCAAAGAACCGGACGGCATCGTGCTTCCCGGGAGAACGCGGGCAAGAACCTTCTCACCCAGACCCTCACCCCGAAGCCGTGGGTCATCGGCAGATTTTTGCTAAGCTATTGAAAAGATGGTGCCGGCTAGAGGATTTGAACCCCTGACCCCCTGATTACAAATCAGA
>MDTD01042627.1_pt1 | contig 42890 bp, 26 predicted proteins | sample 811221 | NCBI WGS metagenome assembly MDTD01 (sample SAMN05326646, study PRJNA326480) | marine metagenome | isolation source: seawater | place: Pacific Ocean: South West | collected 2011
ACGCGATACCCTGAAGGACCGTCTCGAATCTCTCGAGAAGCAACTCGATGGACGCGCCAAGCGCGTGAGTGAACTCGAGAAGCAAGTCGTCAAGCGTGACTCAACCATTGAAGATCTGCGCAAGGAGCTCGTCGACATGACCGCGGCACGCGATACCCTGAAGGACCGTCTCGAATCTCTCGAGAAGCAACTCGATGGACGCGCCAAGCGCGTGAGTGAACTCGAGAAACAAATCTCGAAGCGCGATGCGACGATTGAAGGTCTCCGAAAGGATCTCAGTGATATGACCATGGCGCGTGACACTCTCAAAGGACGTTTTGCGCCTCTTGAAAAACAGCTCGAAGTAAGCATCAACCGCGTGAAAGAATTGGAGCGACAACTTGACAAGAAGGATGTTGTCATCACCACTCGAGACGCAACGATAGAACAACTTGGCAAGGGAGTCGACGAACTGCAAAATACGGAAAAATCTCTTCGAAGCACGATTACTGATATGCAGGCGCAACTTACGGACGCGAAAGCAGCGAATAAATCAAGTCAAGCATCGTTGCGTTGGCAGATCATCATCACGCAGTTGCGATTCAGATCGCGAAAGGCGCGTTTCTTCCGCAACTGCAGAGATTTCGTCGGTGCGCTCAAGAGAGAGATCCAAGAAGCGGAGGCGTGCAAGTTCAAAGATATGATCGCTCTCACCGCACGTAACAGTCGAATCAAAACCCTCGAGAGAATGGTACAAAACTACCAAGAAGATGCGCACAACAGGCAGACGGCGTATTCGCAGGAACTCGAGGAAGAGGTCATGAAACTTCAGTCGAAACTGGCGGAAGAACAACAAGCTCACAAGTCTTCTCTTGATGCGGCAAAGACTCGTCAAACGTTGATTCGTTGGTCGATGCTCTTCAACCAAACGCAACTGAGACTGCGCCACGTACGATTCACCGAGACTTCGAAAGATTTCGCAAAATCGATGAAGACAGAATATCGTTTGCACGGTGAAGTCGCTACGAAGACGATTCACTCTCTCAACGATGAAATCGCCACCTTGAAATCCAATCTTGCCGAAACCGAGCGAGCCAAGGCAATCTTCGAGCAAGATCTGAGAAAATTGCGCAAGAAACGCGATGACAGACTCGCAGCGGCTGAAAAGCGGTTCGCCGACCTTGAGAAGTATCACGCTGAGGAGCTAAAGAAGTTGCGCAAGACTCACGAAGATCGGCTCGCGGAAGCGAGAAGGCAGCTTCAAGACGCAGAAAAACGTCAGAATGAGGAGTTCGAAAAGGCGAGACGACGCGCTCAAGATGTCGATGCCCGGCATTCCGAGGAACTCGATACCCTGCGTAAGCAAAGTGAGAGTTCTCTTTCGGCGATGCGCAAGCGCATGGAGGAACTCGAAAAGCGCAGCGAAGAAGAAATGAAAAAGTTGAGAAAGCAGGGTGAAGAGCGTCTTGCTGTGGTGCAAAAGCAACTTGATGCCACGAAGAAGTCTCTCAACGAAGAAATTGTGAATCTTAGAAAGCAACTTGAGCTTGAGGCGTCAAAGAAGCTTGCCGCAAAGCAAGCGGCGGATGAACGTATTGGCGAGTTGCAGCGTCTCATCGCTACACTTGAGGAAAGCTTGAAAGAACTTCAAAGCGCTGCTGACGCCACGAAGTCCCGTCTTTCACAAGAAGAGGCTAGATTGAGAAGTGAAGTGGCTGCGTTGCGCAGTCAACTCACCGACGTCCAGTCCAAGTACTCTGCGTTGAGCGAGTCTTCCGCGTCAATGAGAGCCAGTTTGCGATGGAGACTGCTCGTGACAATCGGTCAGGATCGCGAGCGACACGCGCAGTTCTTTGAAGTTGCGAAAGACTTCTCAAGAGCGCAATGCGCTGACCATCAAATCCATGTCGAATTCAGTAAAAAGACTGTCAAGGCATTGAATGATACGTGCAGTACGCAAAAGGAACAGCTAGGGGAAGCTGTCAAGCGAGAAGAGAAGCTCCAGGAGGACTACGATGAAATCAAGCGTCATATGTCTGTTGAACAAGCCAACTCCCAACGTCACGTCGCAGAACTTGAGAAGAAGCTCGCTGAAAGTGAATTGCAACTCAAGAACGCGCGACGCGAGCACGAACAAAGCGTTCGAAATGATAAGTCGCGTTTCGATGAAGCTCAAAAGATGGCGAGAAAGGAGACGGACGTGTTGCGTGAACGTCTTCGAGATCTTGAGAAGAAACTTGTCAACGAAGAACGAAACGGCAAGAAAATGTCCGAGAAGCTCAAATCGCAGCTTGAAAAATTGGAAGAGCAGAATGAGAAACTGAAGAAGAAGGGCGCGGATTATCGTAAAATCACTGACTTGGAGCAACATGTTGAAAGACTCAAGTCTTCGCTCGATGATCACGAGAAACTTCTGACCACTGCGCACCACAATCACAAAGATGAACTTGACGCGAAAGACGTTCGAATCAATGCATTGGAACTCGAATGTTCGCGTTTACAAACATCTGTGGGTGAATATGAGGCGACGCTGGAGTCCACACGAACGTCGTCCTCTGGCCAAGTATCACGTCTGCATGCCGAGCTACGAATTTTACGTGAGCAAGTTGACGATGCCGGTACACTGCACGCGAAAGAAGTCGTCCGATTCAAATCTCAACGGGCGCTTCTCCTTTGGTCATGGATGTGTCGCACCCTCCGTGCTCGCAGAATGCATCAGAAACATGTCAAGTTGGTACAGGCATTCACGTCATCAGAGCTCGTCGAGGCGCGCAACTGGGCTGCAACGTCGAACACGACAATCCATTCACTCAATGACCAGTTGTTGGCTGCGAAAACGAAAGCAAACGAAGTCGGCGAGCTCGAAGAAGCTGTTCGTGCGCGAGACAACCGTATTTCAGAGCTCACGCGCATGCTTCAAGACACCCAAACTGAGCTGGATTCCATCAAGACTGGCATTGATCACGACATGCGACGGCTTCAGGATGAGAATGTCGAACTTAAATCTCAGCTCGAGGCCTTGAACCAAAAGTTCTTGACCGATGCGGAGCGAGTGAAGAAGCGAACACAAGAGTTGAAGGCGAGCTATGAGAAGCAGATTGGTGAGCTTAAAGAGAAGATCAGCGTGGATGCCGACGAGGCAGCCGCTCGTGAGCACCAAGCGCAACTCGATTTCAAGTCGGAAATGGATGCGATGACTGAACGCTTGAAAACGAAGTATAAGACTGACACTACATTCAGTCAAGCGCGTCTCTCCCAAATGCGCGAAGATTACGAAACACAACTCAAGGAGCTGCGTCAGCGGTTAAAGACCGAAACTGAAGCAGCGGAACAACGCGCGCAGCAATCGCAAGTTGACTGTGAACAGCAACTTGCCGATCTTGCCGAAGTGCACAAGAAGGAGCAAACCGTCATCAAATTTAGACACGCGAGTTCTTTGGGACTTCGCGACAAGCGCATTCACGAACTCGAGGCGTTGCTTCTCGATGCGCAGAATGAATGGGAGTCGCTCAAGTCAAGTTCCACATCGGAGGCAATCGCTCTGCGCCGTGAGCTGTCCGAGGCGCGCACACAAATTGAAGCCATTCAGGCGCAATGGGACGCAGCCGAAGAAACGAAGCGGAGTGAGGAAGTGGTTGGCCTGGAGAAGTCAATTTATGAGCTCAAGAATTCGCTAGAGAAATTGAAGAACGAGAACAGCAAGTTGCTAATTGAGGTTGATTCGCTGAAGAAGATGAAGGACGAGTACCAAAAATCTGCTGACTCGCTGAAACAGTCCAACTCGATTTTAGAAAATCAAGTTGAGAATTTGAAGGCAGATCTTGAAGCCTTTTCTTCGAAGACTGCAAAGGCTTCGGATGCTGGTGCCTTTTTGCAGGCGAAACTCGATGCGGCTGAAAAAGCCCTCGAAGAAACACAGACTAGTGGACGCACTGAGCGAGCCAACTTGCGCTGGGTTTGGATGTGCCGCGTGCTTCGCGCGCGCAGACTCCATCAGCGTCACGTCAGTCTCGTGAAAGCATTCACTTCTGCTGAACTCACCGAGGCAAAACAAGTTGCAGACACCAACAACAACCTCATCGATGCACTGAGAACTGATCTCGCCACGGCAATTTCGAAGAATGAAGAGCTCGAAAAGGCCCGATCAGAGCTTGAAAAGGCCCGATCAGAGCTCGAAAAGGCCCGATCAGAGCTCGTTGCGCAGCACGAAGAGGATGCGAACGCATTGTCTGCCGCTGAGAAACACACGCGCGCTGAGCGAGCCAACTTGCGCTGGGTGTGGATGTGCCGCATGCTTCGCGCGCGCAGACTCCATCAGCGTCACGTCAGTCTTGCGAAGAAGTTTGCGTTTGCCGAACTTACGGAAGCAAATAAAGTCACAGAGACCAGTAAGAAGCTTATTGATACACTCAAAGGTGAACTCACCACGGCAACTTCCAAGATCGAAGAACTTGAAAAGCTTCAAGTCAGGCTTGACGAAAAGTTAGCTGAAGCTCTCGAGAAATTACGCACTGGCAACGCGGAAGCGGAGTCTCGAATGAAGCAGCTCAAGTCGGATCACGAATCTCGAGTAAACCAACTGAAGTCAGACCACGAGAAGCAGCTCGAAGATCTACGCCAGAGATTGCGTCTAGTATCTCAGGAAGCCGCAGAGCGCGAACAAGAAGCGCAAGCATCTTTCAAATCACAGTTGGATGAGTTGAAGACGCGACTGCGAACCAGGACTAAAGCCGAAGCGGGCGACGCAGAAGCACGAATGGCCCAAATGAAGGCGGACTACGAGACACAAATTTCGAGTTTGCGTGAAGCCATGGCGGCCGATGTAGCAGCAGCAGCAGAACGCGAGCAAGAGGCTCAAGCAAACTTCAAAAATCTTCTCGACAGACTCGGTTCTCGCCACAAGGCGAAGGTTAAATCTGACGCCGAGGACGCCGAATCTCGACACCAGCTCATGGTGGCTGAATACGAGCGCCAGCTGGAGGAAGCAAATGCGAAGGCTCGTAGTGAAGCAGCTGGAGTGGACGAACGTTTGCAGCAGCTGAAAAACGAGTATGAAGCACAGCTCGATGAGTTGCGCAAACGCATGGCGATGGATGCTGATGAAGCCAACGAGCGGGCGGAAAAAGCGCACGCTGAGTTTGCCGAGCAAATGACCGACGTGACAGAAATGCAAAAGAAAGAGCTCACTGTGCTAAAGTTCCGCCAAGCGAGCACTCTCGGGCTTCGCGACGCCAGGATAGAAGAGCTCGAGAAGCTTCTTCTTGAAAGTGAAAGGTCGCACGAGAAGACGAAGGCGTCCAACTCCGGTGACGGAATCGTTGCAAGGCGAGAGTTATCTGAGTTGCGTCTGGAGTACGATGAATTCAAATCCAAACACGCAGTGGAAGTCGAAGATGCTAAGCGCATTATTGATCGTCTTCGGCAAGATGCATCAAAGTTGCGTGCGAGGTGTGAGTCTCTGGAAAGAGCGTGCGATGAAGCCGCGATGCGTGGCAAGTCTGCACACGCGACACTCATGTGGCGTCACGTTTATCGGGTTGTGACTGTCAAGGAACAACACAAACGTTTCTTGAACATCGCACTCGGTCATAGCAAATCTGCTGTGCGCGAACTCTCGATGTACAAAGACACCGCTCAAATAACAGTGAATTCTTTGAAGAAGCAACTCAAGGATGCTTCTGATTTGGAGCAGAAGCTTCGTGCGGATGCTCAAGACAAAGAAACTGCATCTGCCGAAGTCACCAAAAAGCTCGAGGCAGAGATTGCTCGTCTACACAAGCAGTTTACCGAGCTTGAAAAAGAAAAGGTAAAGACTTCGTACGAAACTACGAAGCTTCGCTCTCTGGTGGAGCAACGCGACGGCACTATCTCTGACTTGGAGAAGATGCTACTTTCTGGCGGTGCTGAGCACAATACGAGACTCGAAGCGGCAAATCGACAAATCGACAGGTTGCAACAAGATCTCAATGAGTTGAACGGACGTGCTGCGGCAGAAGTGGATGACGCCAACAGACGTCTCACGCTTGCGCAAGAACGTAGCGCTGCGAGTCTTGCGGCAGCGAATGAGAAAATTGCAGAGTTGGAGAACGAACTCGAAGAGCTTCGCCGCACGCAAGTGACGGACGATATGAATGACTCTGCCAATCGACGCATTAAGAGATTGCAACAAGATTTGGACGAAGCATACGCGCGAGCCGCAGCTGAATCTGACGATGCCAACCGAAGACTTGCGGCTTCTCAGGAAAGAGACGCTGCGAAACTTGCAGCCGCAAACGAGGAAATCGAGCGTCTCGAGCGCGAACTCGACGAGCTTCGTCAACGTGTTGCGTCTGACGCAACGGAAGCTGCTACTCGACGCATCCAGCGCTTGCAGAAGGCCCTGGACGAGCTCAGTGCGCGCGCCGCAGCTGATGCAGATGCTGCTAACAGCCAACTCATGGCAGCTCAGCGAGATCAACAACGTGACGCTGCAAAGCTTGCATCCGCCAACGCGGAAATTGAACGGCTGGAACGTGAGCTTGATGAGCTGCACACTCGTCCGTCACTCGACACGATGGAAGCATCCAATGGACGGATCCAGCGGTTACAACGAACTTTGGATGATCTGCAAGCTCAAGCTGCGGTGGATGCAGAGGAAGCGGACAAGCTGCAGGCTCGAGTCGCGCAACTCGAGCACGAGCTCGAAGAGACCGAGTCCAAGCACATGGCTTCCGATTCAAAGGTCAAGGCTTTGCAGGAGAAGCTTGCTGATCTCATGGCTGAGCGATCCTCACTTGACAAGTTACAATCCACTCTTGAGGTCGCTGAAGCGAACGCAGCCTCCGAAAAGCAGCGCCTTGAACAAGAAATCGGTCGACTTCGAGTGCAGCTCTCAGACACCGAACGTGTCCAGAGCAAGCCACCCACCGACGACCTCGTCGACGGTTTGAAGGCGCGCGTCGCGCAGCTCGAGCACGAACTCGATGAGCTGAACAACGCGCACACAACTGCGATGGAGAAGGTGATCAATGAACACAATTTCACCATCGCAAAGGAAATCAAGGATCGCGAGAATGCGGCGCGAGACTACGCACGCATAATCGAAGACTTGGAAGGTGATCTCTCTGAGATGACTGATTCTCGAGACGTCGCCGTGTCAGATATGATGAAATTGCGCTTGCGCTTGGATGAACTTGAGCGCACGGCTCAAGCGAGATCCGAAGCCTCCGTCAGCAAAGATCCAGAATCCATGCGAGAAATTCATGTTCTCCGCACGAAGATTGAACACCTCGAAGCGGAGCTCGTCACTGAGCGCAGTAAGCGAGAACGTGAAGTTCAAACGTTACGAGATAAACTCGCAGTTCGTGAAAGAGAAGCATCCACCGCGACTAACGCTACCAACGCCGCTTCTGAAGAAATACTGCGCGTGAAGAATGAGATGAGCTTGAAGATTACGTCTCAGACGACGATAATTGAGCGGCTCGAAATTCAACTGAAAGAACTTCGAGCCGAATACGATGTCGCTCGTAGCGAACTCGGCGAAGAAGCCGCCCGCGTGAGTAAGCGAAGTGCGTCGTTGGTCCAAGCTGGGAAGAAAATGGATGATGAGAATCACTCACTCAGAGAACGACTCGACGACGCTCTCGCTGAATTGGAACGCTGTCGCGTGTCCAAAGACTTCATCACGAAAGAGTTCAACTTCTTCCAGATTGAAGCCAAACAGAACGCTGACCTCATTCAGCGCAAACTCGAGCGCACTCAAGAGCAACTCAACGATGCCGAAGTTGAGCTCGCAAAATTGCGCGCCCAAGTTCAAGAGTACGCCGCCGAGCAAGAAGAGCTCATGTTTGAAAGCCAACGCATCCAAAAAGCGAGCGACGCAAAAATCTCCAAACTTCGAAGCGAGCTCACATCGATGCGAGTCGAATACGAAGAGGATCTGCGCACTCAAGTGTCGACATTCCAAGAACAGGTCGATGGACTTCAGGATGAGTTGAACGACGAGCGCGCATCTTCGGCCAATGCCTTGCAGAAAGCCAAGCTCAGCGAGCTCAGCGCGAGCGAAGACTCTGCGGCTAAGATAAAGAATCTCGAGGCTCAACTTGCCGCTGCTCGAGATGAAGTATCCGTCCTCGATGAAGAAATCAAGACGAGTCAAGAAGCGGTCGAGTACGCCGAGCATTGGGCGAAAATGAACGACAAACGCGCCCAAGGCGCGGAGGAGTTCCTCATGACGCTCAAGGTGGAAATAGCTGAACTGAAGAAGGCTTTGGTTTTGGCCAAGTCTCAACCGGTGGAAGCGGATGAAAAGAACGCCGAGTTGCAAAGATCACTCGACGAATCGGATGAAAAGAACGCCGAGTTACAAAGATCGCTCGACGAATGTCGCGAAACGTGCAAATCACAGCTGAACGAGCTGAATGAGTTGCGAACCGAGCGAGACAAGCTTCGTGCGAAGCCCGCACCGGAGCCGAAGAATCCGACGACTGGTTCCGCGACGGTCAACTTTGACTTGGGCGACGAACCGACGTTCGAAATGCCCGATATTCCCAAACGGCTTTCCCCGGAACCCGTTGTGGCGGATCCGCCGACCAGTCGATTCGAGTACGACGTGACCGACACCGTCCAAAGAAGGTATCACACCAAAACGGAGACGGTGGTGACGTACGACGAAGAAGTCGAAGAACCTGAGGACGATTACGAGCCCCCGGTGGAGTACGGTACGATTGAAGAGACGGAAGAAATTCTTGAAATCGTGGAGTACGACTCGGACGGCAATGAAATCATAGTGGAAAGCCGAACGCTCGCGCCGGGCGAGGAAGTCGGCGACGACGTCCTCGACGAGATGGACGCGCGGGATCGAGAGGAGGAGGAAGAGAAGAAGGCGCCCCGCGTCGAACAACCAGTCGCTCGCAAGTCGGGACTGTGGGGTCGTATGGGCGCCGCGGCCGACGATATGATGGATTAACCGCCCGCGTCGCGTCGCCTTGTAATTGTTATTTCAACGAAACGAATGCATCCCTTTCCACACATCGCGCCCGTCGCGTCGAATCGACATGGAGTGGACGACGATCGAGAGCGATCCCGGAGTGTTCACCGAGCTGTGCGCCACCGTCGGCGTGAAAGACGTCGCCTTTGAAGAGTTGTACGCGCTCGACGCCGACGAACTTCGTCGCAACGAACCGATTTACGGATTGATCTTTCTCTTCAAGTATCGAGGCGATGACGTCGCGCAGGCGTCCAGCGTCGACGCCGATCCACCGAAAGAGTTATTCTTTGCGAGGCAGGTGATTCAGAACGCGTGCGCGACGCAGGCGGTGTTGAGCGTACTCTTGAACGCGGAGGACAGAGTCGATCTCGGAACGGAGCTGCAAAACTTTCTCGAGTTTTCACGAGATTTGGATCCGGAGATGAAAGGGACGGTCATCTCGAATTCAGATGTCATTCGCAACGCGCACAACGCGTTCGCTCGTCCTGAGCCGATCATGATGCAGTCTCGTCCGGCGCGAGAGGACGACGACGTGTTTCATTTCGTGGCATACGTTCCACGGGGCGGCAAGGTGTACGAGCTCGATGGATTAAAACAAGGACCCATCAATCACGGAGAATATTTGGATGAGAATTGGCTGGACGTCGCCGTGCCGGCGATTCAGAAGAGAATATCGGCGTACTCTTCAAATGAGATAAAGTTTAATTTGATGGCCGTGACGAAGGATCCGAGAGTCGTGCTTCGACAACGGCTCGGTGAATTGCAAGCATTAGGCGATGACTCTGTCGTAGCGGACATCGATGACGTTCGTGTATCGCTAGAGCGAGAAGAGGCGAAGTTTGAAGAGTGGAGGAATGAAAACATTCGCCGCCGTCACAACTACTTGCCGCTTATTCTCGCGTTGCTTCGTGAAGTTGGCGGGCGTAATGAGCTTTTGCCAGCCATGGAGCGAGCTCGCTCGTTGAAAACCCCTGATAGTCATTGAAATATAGAAGTTTTAGGTTGATTTTAACATCGCGAGCGTTCGCCGCCAGCACACTTCTTCTTCACCCAGCGCGGTTAACATTGCCGAGACAACTATTTTTATCGGAAGTTTCAGTCGCATGTTTCTCACAAGTGCGTGCGCCATGCGGCGCGCGCGCGCGCAAAATCTTCCAGAACTGAACGTCGACCGAGGACCGATCACTGTGTCCTCTCACACGGCGCGTTCGTCGACCGTGACGCGTTCACTCGGGATCAGGTTGACCGAGCTCCCAAGTGTGTATGTGCACAGAGCGGATACGTTCACGCGCTATCGCGAGGGGGGTTTCAGCGCTCGAAGTAACCACGCGGACGCGTCGACGAATCAGCAATGGCGCGACGCCGGTTCCTTTCGTCAGCTCAGGGTTGAACAACTTTCGACGCCCGTGTTCACGCCCACTCTCCCGACGTTGAGCGCAAAGTCTTCGCGCAGACACGGCGCCAGCGCGAGCGCGAGACGCTCGAGAACTCCAGCGAACGCGAAGCATCCTTCGGCTAGTTCGCAGATGGAATCTTCCGGAATGCCAGTCGCGGTGGCTATAAAGAAGTACTGGAAATTTCTGAGTCCGACTGATCGCGATAATATTTTGCGCTACAAATACGTGTGGTACGTTCCGGTGCCGAAATCGAAAGCGCATAAGTGTACCAACGTCGACGTTGACAAAATGGGCAAACGCGGCGGTGAACATAAATCGAGGGCTTTGACCGAGAGCGGCCATAGGGGACACGTCGCGTTTCGCTTTGAAAAATTAAGCGTCCTCGGCGCCGGAAATTTTGGGCAGGTGACACGGTGCCTCGATCACAAGCGTAAGAGAGAAGTCGCGCTGAAGATGATTTGCACCGACGAATCGTTCGAGATGCAAGCTCGCATCGAAGTCGCCGCTTTGGAGCGCACGAAAAGTGGATCTCCGTACGTCGTAGAAATGCTCGAACACTTTGTGTTTCGTGATCAAGTGTGCGTGGTGTTCGAGTTGCTACACATCAACCTCTACGAGTGGTTGGCGTCTAGAGAGTTCAAAGGATTAGACATGTCTATCGTTCAGCGCATAACGTGGCAAATGATGCATGCGCTTCAGTATTTGAAACGCATCGGCGTCGTGCACTGCGACGTCAAGACAGAAAACATTCTTCTGGCGCGTCCCGGTGCGCACGACGTCAAGCTCATTGATTTCGGGAGTGCCTGCTTTAAAGACAAGACCACGTACACGTACATTCAAAGCCGATTTTATCGCGCACCCGAAGTGATGCTGGGGATCGACTACGGGCATTCGATAGATGTCTGGAGCTTGGCGTGCGTCGTGGCGGAACTGTTCACGGGAAGAACGCTATTCACCGGAGACGACGAGGCGCAACAGCTCAGCGAGATAGCGAAAAAGATAGGACCACCACCGCGCTCGGTCATTCACGAGTCGACGAATTCCGATTCTCGAGTGGACGTCCGCGTGCTCACCGCGATAGACGACGACGACGCGCGCACCGGGGCGTCGACATCGACTCGCAAAGCCTCCGCGCGTTCGCGCGCCGTCGTCGAGTGCGACGACGCGCGTTTTAATTCATTTCTTCGACAGGCGCTGCGATGGGATAAGGCACGCAGGCTCACACCAGAGCGCGCGTTGACGCATAGATTTCTCAACCGAGTCGCTCTCCGGTGACACGCCACGGAGACGACGCGTCCATGATTCATCGCGAGTCCGAGTCGCGCGCTCGGAATTCGCCGTCGGCGTCCGAGACCCCGACGTCGCGTTCGCGTCGTCGGCCCGCAGTCTCCGACTCACGCCGCGGGTCGTCGCATCGCACGCGAGGGTACGATGAACGTCGGCGTCTCCACCGCCGACGCGCGGGGCGTCGTCGCGCACCACGCGCGCGCGCGCTCGACGTCCAGTCGGGCGGATAAGAAGCGCCCGGTGGCGGGCGCCGGACGCGCGTCGACGCGCCCGCGCGGGCGCGGTGTCGCGCGCGCGGGCGAGAACGTCGACGCGTCTTCCGACGCGACACCCGAGCGTCTCGTCGTCGCCATCACCGGCGCCACGGGCTTCGTCGGGAGTAAGCTCGTGGAGAGACTGCTCGAGACGGGGGCGGAAGTGCGCATCCTCACGCGGGATCCCGCGCGCGCGCGCCAAGCTCTCCCCGCAGAATCTTCCCAAGGGCGACGTCGCGTTCGTCGCGCCGGATATCTGGCGAAGAGGGCTCTCGGGGGCGACACACGTGGTGAACCTGGCGGGCGAACCCATCAGCACGCGCTGGGACCCAAAGGTGAAGGCGGAAATCATGGCATCGCGCGTGAAGACGACCAAGACGATCGTGGAGCACGTGAACTCGCTCGCGGAGTCGAAACGGCCGAAGGTGCTCGTAAATGCGTCGGCGATCGGGTACTACGGGACGAGCGAGACGGACACTTACGACGAGGCGAGCGGGCCCGGGGACGATTATCTGAGCCAGGTGTGTCAGGCGTGGGAGCAAACGGCTAACGGGGCGGAGAGTTGTCGGGTGGTGTTGCTGCGCCTGGGCATCGTGCTCGATCGCGAAGGAGGCGCGCTCGGTAAAATGGTGCCGACGTTTCAGGCGTTTATGGGCGGTCCTCTGGGCGACGGGCAACAGTGGTTTAGTTGGATTCATCGAGAAGACGCCGTTGGATTGATCATCGAAAGTTTGACGAACAAAAAATTAGAAGGACCGGTCAATTGCGTCGCCCCGTCGCCTGTGCGCATGAGGGAAATGTGTGAATCGCTCGGAGAGACGCTCGGAAAGCCGAGCTGGCTTCCCGTGCCTGATTTCGCGCTGCGCGCCGTTCTAGGTGAAGGGTCCACGTTGGTTCTTCAGGGACAGCGAATTCAACCCAAGACGGCTCTTGACGTTGGTTACAAGTTCAAGTATGCGAGGATTGACGACGCTCTGAAGCAAATTTTGCGTCGATAGAAAATAATTTTTGCGCTACTAGTATTCTTTCAAAGCTGTCAAGCTTTCAGTTCTTTCTCGCCCTGATGGAGACGAAGCACTTCTCTATAGACACGACTTCGACACCGACGAATTCGGAATCCTGCATCATCTTCACGACGGTGGTCTCATCCCAAAACGGCGTGTTCGCTAAGCGATTTTGCATGTACGTTTCTTCGTCTGTCGTCTTCTTCAGCAAAACGACGGTGGAAATCAAAATTGTTCCTCCCGGCTTAAGCACGCGGTACATTTCTTTAAACCCAGTCGACGGTTCGCCCCAGCAGTGCGCGCCGGCCGATGAATGTACTGCGTCGAAACTATCGCTCGCGAACGGCAAATCGCACACGTCTGCGACGTATATCTTCGCCCTCGAACCACACTCCTCTCGCGCTGCTACCACCATCTCATCGCTATAATCGATCGCGACTACACTTTGAAACCTTCCAGACCGCGCCAACGCGTCAGTAATGACGCCCGGCCCGCACGACACGTCGAGCGCCGACGTCGCTTCGGTTGGAAAATTTCGCAGCGCGAGTTCCACCTCCTTCTCCACTCCCGGGTACCCGAGAGCGTTGAACATCTGCCTGTAACCTCTCCAGTACACCCACGCGAAGATTTTCGTGCCGAACAGCGTCGCCGCGCGCGCGCTCGTCGTCGCGCGCGCGTTTTCGTCTCGCCTAAAATCATCATCGCGCGCGTCGAGCTCGCGCGCCCACGGCAGGAGCTCGACGTCCGCCGCGCGGACGACGCGCGAGGGCGCGCGCGCGCGACCGCGCGACCGTCCTCGCCCGACCGCGCGCGCGACCGCGCGATCGACACCGACCGTTCGCGCGCGCGCGCGCATCGTCGAGTTGTCGCGCCTCCACCGCACCGTCGTCGGCATCTCACGACGCGCGCGATGACGGCGACCGCGCCCGCCGCCGCGATCGACGGTCGATGGACGGTGACGCGCTCGATGTCTCGCGCGCGTCGCGGCGCGCTCGGTCGGGAGTCTCGCGTCGCGGCGCCCGCGGTCGCGAGTCGATGGCGACGGCAGCGTTCCGAAGACGACGCGCGCGTCGTTCGAGCGCGGAGCGAGGCGTTGGGGCTCGACCGGGGAGAGGATGAGCGCGCGTTCGCGGATGAATTCGCGGAGGAATCGTTCGGGGCGTACATCGCGAGGTCGGTGGGGAGCTGGGCGAGGCAACAACCGGCAAACTTGCGAGCGGTGACGCCGTTGTTGCGATGGCCGAACGATCGTATTCTCTCGTGGAACACCTGGCGCGGGTTGGCGTCGAACGCGATCGTTGTGTTGTTCGGGATGGTGGCGTTGACCGTGTTCTTGGGTGTCGCGGATGGCGTTCTACTGGCGTTGCGGAGGCTCGTCACCGCGAGGGCTACAGTGGGCGCTTGCGCGTGAGCCGCCTGATGCGTAGAATCATGTAATTTAATGTCAATTCATTGCAATGGATCCAACTTCTAAACCTTGGCTTTGCGCTCCAACGCTTCTTTTTCGGCTTTCTTGGACAAGTGTTTTTTGTAGGCGCGAATATCCTTGTCCCAGTTTCTGACGGATCGATTTTCGCACACCCAAATCTTGTCCGCGACTTGATCGATGAGACGGAAATCGTGCGATACGAGCACCAATCCACCATTGTAGCGCTTGATGGCTTCAGCCAATGCATCGATCGCCTCGAGATCCAAGTGGTTCGTTGGCTCATCAAGCAGCAACAAGTTGGGGCGTTGCATACAAATCATGGCGAAAACGAGTCTCGACTGTTGACCTTCAGAGAGTTCCCCAATTTTCTGAGTTTGCATACGGCCAGAAACGCCGTAACGACCCAAGTAAGCGCGCCATTCTTCCATTTCTCGCTTGAATTTCAGCGTGTTCGGGTACTGGGTCATGAAAAAATCAAGAGGCGTCATAGCCTTGTCAAGCACATCGACGGAGTGCTGATGGTACTTTCCAATACTGAGCGCGGGATGACGATCGACCGTGCCGATCGTGGGAGACAACTCACCCGTCATCAACTTCAGTAATGTAGACTTACCGGCACCGTTCGGTCCGACCAACGCGATTCGGCTGTCGCAATCCACCCCAAGCTCAAGGTTCTCATACAAAAAGTCCTCTTTCTTGCCGCTGTACGCGAACGAAACGTTGGCGAACGGCAAAACCGGCGGTGGGACCTTCTGGCACTCGGGGAAATCGAACTTGAAGTCAATTTCTCTGACGACGGGCGGTGTCAGGCCAGCAGCAACCATCTTATCGATAATCTTTTGTTTGGATTCGGCTTGCTTGCGCATGTTGGAGTACGTACCACACGACGCGATGAACTCCTTCAAGTGCTTGATATCAGCTTGCTCTTTGTCGTACTTCTTTTGTTGAACAATGTTGTTTTCTTCAACAGTCTTGACGAAAGTATCGTAGTTACCGGTGTAGTACGTCAACTGTTGTTGCGTCAACCAGATGATGTGCGTGCACACACCGTTCAGGAAGTCTTGAGAGTGCGAAACGATGATCAAGCACTTCTTGTATTGACCCAAGTAATGCTCGAGCCACACGCAAGCTTCGAGATCTAAGTGATTCGTCGGTTCATCCAAAAGCAAAAGAGTCGGCTGCGCAAACAGAGCCTTCGCGAGCGCGACTCTCATACGCCAACCACCAGACATGTCCTCAGTCGCACGATGAATCATCGCCTGAGTGAAACCAAGCGAGTGAAGGAGCTCGGAGGCTCGCGCTTCGAACGTCGACGGGTCGATTTCATCGAGACGGTCGTAGATCAGTTCTAAACGTTCGTCATCCGGGCCTGTGGTTTCGAGAATGTGGGTTTCAAACTTCTGCAAGCGCTCCAACTCGGCTTGAACTTCATCAATGACAGTTTGAATGGCAGATCGTTTCGTCGGAAGAGCTTCTTCGCGCAAGTGGTACAAGTCGATGTGGTCCGGAATCGGTACTTCGCGTCTGGCGAGGCACTCGAGGAAGTTGGTCTTGCCGCATCCGTTTTGTCCAATCAAACCGTACCGCCGACCGATGGTGAGTTCAATGTCGCAATCCTTGATGAGTTCACGGCCTCCCATACCCATGGAGTAGTTGATGATCTTGATATCACGCGCCGTCGGTCGCGAAGCCAAGACACCGGTACACATGCGTTTCAACGACGCACCCGTTTCCTCGAGGTCGACTTTCCCGATCGCCGCTTCGATGGAAGTGATTTGTTCTTCCTCATTTTCGCCTCCCTTTTTCTTCTTTTTCTTCGCGGCACGGGCGGCTTCACGCTCCGCCTTCTTCGCGGCCTTCGCGGCTTCCTTACGCACCTTTTCTTCAGCGAGATCTTCGAGTTCTTTTTTTCTCGCTGCCTCTTCAGCTGCACGCTTAGCGGCAATGAGTTCGCCCAGTTTCTTGGGATCCATTTCCCCGTCACCCAGTGCTTCGTCAGGAATTTCAACCGCCGGTTTGAAGAGCTCGGCTTCTTTGTCCTTCGTCGTCGTCTTCTGGACGAGCGTGATGCCCTCTTCTTTGAGAGACTTCAATTCAGCTTCACGGCGAGCTCGCTTTTCGTTGATGACGGACTGGTCGGCTGCACCCGCCGTTTCATCGGCGACGTCCTCAGCTTGCGCACCTGGTGCGACTGCATCCGGAGTCCAGCCCTCTGGAGGGGCAAAGTCGTCTTCCTCTTCGATTTCCGCGAGGTCGTCGACGTCGTCTGGAAGCATCTCGATGTTGTACAAGTCACCCAAGTTCTTGGCGCGAGCGAGATTTTCGGCAGCTTCCTCCGCGGCTTTGCGCTCAGCTTCTTCGTCCGCTTCTTTACGAGCCTTCAACAAACGTGCGATCTCATCGTCGCCCGCACTCGCGCCAGCGTCGATCGCCGCCTCGGCACCACCTTGCTGTTGCTCGATGATCTCTCTCCCCGTGAGAAGATTATTCTTGATGCGCTCTTCGCGCGTCGCCTCCGCCTCAGCTTTCATCTTGTCGACGCGCTCTTGCTTCCACTTGAGATAGACATCCAATGTCATCGGCGTCAACGAACCCTTCTTTTTCAACGCGATGAGCTTTTCGCGAAGGATGTCTTGATCCGTTTTCCTCGCCGCGAGCTCAGCCAACATGCGCTCGCGCAACTCGCTCTTGAAGACGTACCCCGGAGGCAACTTGTGCTTATACTTGCAATCCTTTCCCCCCGGACAGTGCCAAAACCAACCGTAGAGCTTCTTCTCGACGGCATCTAAAAAGTGTTTACAGACGATCGTCGTCTCGTTGTTCGAGTTCACCTCTTGACCGTGCTTTCTCGCGATGACGGCTTCGAGCTTCTTTTGATCCCACATTTCGATGGAGTCCTCGTCCGGAACCTCAAACACGCTTCTCTTTTGCTGTCTCTGCGCGATGTCCAACTGGTGCGAGTACTTACACTTATCCGCCGTCTTACTGCAGCACCCATGCTTGAAGAATTCACACAGCACCGTCTTCGGATCCACCCCCGGCGGCAACTCGGGTTGTTTCACGCTGATGCCCTTCGTTCGGAGCAAAAACTCTTGCTGCTCCTTCGCCTTTTTCCTCGCCGCTCGGAGCGTCACCTTCCCGAGTTCCGTCGTGGGATCGTTCATATCGCGAAGTCGCTGCATGTGCACCTCGTGTTTACGATTCATCGCCGCGCCCTTGGTCATCCCGAACGTCGCATCCTTATTCGCGAGCTCTTTGATCCGTCGCGCCTCCGCCGCCTGGTCCTTCTTCACCTGTTCGTGCGACATGCCCCCTTTCTTCGCCTTGGCGCGATTCTCCTGCGCGGGCGTCTTCCCCATGACGACGAATCACTCGCCTCGCCTCACCGTTCCTCTCCTCGACGCTCGCGCACGCGTCGCGTCGTCGCGCGCGTCCTCCTTTCGCCGCCTCGCGCGCGCGGTCGCGGGGCGGGCGCGCGATCGACGGCGGTGGAGGGACGCAAGCAGGAGTCACGATCGGTCGAAAGTTCACCGATCGTGACTCGGGTCGTGCGGGGACTCGAGTCGTTCGAAATCGATCGGTCGTCTGTCGGTCGGTCGTTCCGTCGTCTGTCGGCGACGCGACGCGCGCGACGATGGTGGCGTCGCGCGAGGACGAAGAGAACGGTGTCATCGCGCGGGTGCACGTCGCGGCGCGCGCGAGACGGGGTTCCACGGCGTCGAGAGCGGACGTCGAGCGACACTGCGCGCGATTCGTGCGCGACGTCAAGGGCGGGGTGGACGACGCGCGCGCGGACGCGATGATCGACGGGGACGAGAGGGATTGGCGGAGCGAATCGGGGGCGTTTTTGCGCGCGCATTGCGATCGAGTGTGCGTGCACGAGGTGGAGTGGTTCGGGGAGACGAGACCGGGACGATTGTTGGCGTGGCAGTTTGATTTGCGCGCGAGGGCGTACGAGCTGTGCGAGGACGAACCGGGGGAGGAAGTGGCGGAGGGTGAGGAGATTGCGACGTACAGGGAGTGGAATTTACCGTGCTTGGATTTCGAAGGCGCGTGGGAGTCGTTGATATTCGACGATGAGGAGACGAAGTCCTCGTTGTCGAGGTACGCGACGGCGGCGCTGCTCTTCGGCGGCCGAGGCGTGGACTCTCAGCTCATCTCGTGGAATCGAGTGGTGTTGTTGCACGGACCACCGGGAACTGGGAAGACGACGATGTGTAAGGCGTTGGCGCAGCGGTTGTCGATTCGATTTAATCATCTGTATTCGAACAGCGTGCTCGTGGAGGTGAACGCGCACTCGCTCTTTAGTCGATGGTTTAGCGAGAGCGGCAAGTTGGTGAGTAAACTATTCGGAAAGATTCAAGAGCTGCTGGAGGACCAAGAGACGCTCGTGTTCGTACTCGTGGATGAGGTGGAGAGTTTAGCGGCGGCGAGAAAGAGCGCGGCGAACGGGGCGGAGCCAAGCGATGCGATTCGAGTCGTCAACGCGCTCCTGACTCAACTCGACGCGCTGAAAAAGTGGCCGAACGCCGTCGTGCTCACGACCAGTAACATCACAGAGGCGATCGACGTCGCGTTTGTCGATCGCGCGGACATCAAGTGTTACATCGGTCCGCCGGGAGAGCGCGCCCGGTACGAAATTCTGCGTTCATGCGTGAACGAGTTGATTCGGTGCGATTTAGTCCAAGGAGATTTCCCGCTCGAGTACGCTTCGGACGGAGACGACGCGAGCGACGCATCAGGATCATTATGGCACGTCGCTCGAGCGTGCGATGGCTTGAGCGGACGCGCGTTGCGTAAACTTCCGTTTCTCGCGTACAGCACGGTGGGATCGACGGGGCGGTGCTCCGTGGAGCACTACGTTCGAGCGATGTTGGCGCGAGCGAAGAGCGAAATCGCCGATAGGCGACGCATGGAAGCGTCCTCCACCGCTGCGGCATAGATTTAAAACGATTACAATGTACTGTACAACATGAATGATGGTAGCGTCGACGACCGTGAGCTCCTTTGGCGCGTTTACTTTCAAACGTATCCTCCACGCTCTACGCGAAGCCGCCGTTTCTCGCGTCCGTCTTCTCCCCGATGGTCCCCGCGACGCTCCCGTCGTGGAATTCTCCGACGCGTAAACCAAAACACATCAGCCTCGCCGACGCGTCGCGCGTCACCAGCAGCACGCGCAGCGCCGCGTACACGCCCGGAACAAAAACTTGAAGAGCAAAAGCACGAGGACGAAGAAGGCTTCGTACGAACTCTCCACGGCGAAGACGTCGCGCGGGCCACCGTCCTCGCGATCGTCCGACTCGCGCGCGTCCGACCGCCGCGCCGAGGCCGACGACGTCGACGGGGCGGACGCTTTCCCACCCGAGGGCCGCATGGATATGGATTGACGCGAGGCGCCGAGTGACGAGACATACCTCGACGCGCGTCGCGACGACGACGACGCGCGCGCGACCGAGGCGAAACGCGTCGAGAGCGATGTCCGCGAGCGCGTCGTCGCGCGCGAACGCGTCGTCGCGGGCGAGCGGGCGACGAGACGGCGCGCGAGTCGGGGACACGCGCCGAGGGGCGTCCCCGCGCGGACGATCGACGCCGCGCGCGCGAGGACGCGCGACGCGCGCGCTCGATCCGGCCGAGGCGGACGATTTCGAAATCACCGCGCGTTTGGCCACGGTGACGCTTCGAACGCGACTCGAGAGCGCGAGTCCGTTCGCGTGGCGCCAGGACGACGGCGGCGTCCCCGAGAGCGTGACGTCGTCGGCGACGTTCGACGAACGCGATGAGGACGACGCGAGGCTGAATCTGTACGCCGGGAGGTACGTGTTCCCACCATCCGTACCGCCGACGTCGAGGAACGAGGACCGGGGCGCGGTGATGTTGAAGGAGTACGTGGGCGAACGAGCGGCGGCGTTCGCCGAGACGGAGGTTCGCGCGTACGAGCGCTTATTGATGGACGACGACGTGGAGATCGTCGTGGACGAATACGGGCGAGGACCGGGGATGTTGCCGAGGAAAAAGTTGCCCATCGCGCGATTGGTCGGATACTTCTCGTCGGCGTCCATAGAAGGGGACGGGTCGCAGAGTTTATGGACGGCGCAGGAGTGGCACGGCGTTCGGCGGTTGAGCGAGTATCCAGGCGCCGAGCAGCCTCGATCGGACAACAAGTTTTGGCCTCCGGTGCAGCGCGTGCGTGATCAACCGAAAAAGGCGCGCGAGAGGTACGTGCGCAGGGCGTTCGAACAATGCCTGAAGGGGGTGTGGTACGCTCACACGAGGGGAGTCGCGCACGGGGCGATAGACGCGACGACGTTTTTATGTAGCACCTATTTAGACGGTAAAGCGGATGAGTTGGAAGTGCGTTTGATTAATTTCGGATGCAGCACTCTGTGTACGCCAGAGAGCGTCGTCGTCGATCTCAAGGCCTTGGCCTCGACGCTCACCGAGCTCGTATTTTCGACGTTCGCGGCGAGAGGACCGACCGAGGCGACCTCCGCCGCCGCGTTGCGGCGCGTTTTTGTCGACATTCACGAGTTGGATTTCAAACGCATTCGCGCGTATTGCGAGGAGGAAGCCGATTGGGTGGACGCGTGTGATTTCTTATCCGACAACGGGGGCGAGTACTGGGAACTCTTGCGCGAGCTCTGGCAAGTGGAGGAACTCGTGGATGGGTACGGGTGCACGGCGAACGCCGGCGATTTGGCCGACAGGGCGGAATATTTACGCGAGCTTCTCGAACGATATTGAATACCTACAACACTTCTCATTTTTGCTCTACAGTTCATCATGATGTGCGTGCAACGAGTGTCGATCGGCGTCTCTCTCCACGATCTTCTTCGCCTTGCGTTCGCTTCGTCGCTTGGCGCGTTCCTCTTGATACTCTTTTTGTTTCGCCGCGCGTTCCATGCGTTCCTTTCTGAGCTCTTCTGTCTTCATCCTCGCCTTTTCCTTCGCTTCCTCGTCCGCGAGATGACGATGATGAATGAGCATCATGTGCCATCCGTTCCTCGTCTCCACCGGTCCCACCACCACCTCCAGCGGCGTCTGCGAATTGAAGACGACTTTTTCAAAATCGTGCGCCATCTCGCCGCGCGGAAAGTATCCCAAATCCCCTCCATCCTTCCCCGTCGGGCACTCACTGTACCGTCGCGCCAACTCCGCGAACGCTCGCTCGAGCATCGTCGCCGAATCCTCGTACGGGGTCAACATCTCCGCGTAATCGTGACACTTTCGCTTCCCCGCGTCGCCGAGCCCGCATAAAATGTGCGAGACGTGCGCGATGTCGTGTCCCGAGTTGACGATCTCTAGCCTCGGTTTCGCGTCCACCGTCGTCCACCGTCCGACCGCGCACGCGACGAACGCGACGACCGCGCGCGAGATTCCGGTTCGGCGTCGCGCGCGTCGCCATCGCGCGCGCGCACCGTCGCGGTCGCGCGTCGCGGGCGCATTCGATGGCGCACGCATCGTCGTCGTCACCGCGTTCACCGTCGTCGGCATTCGTTCCACCGACGTCGCGTCGCGCGCGTTAGAATCGCGCGTCATCGCCACCGCCTCGACCGCCTCGTCGCCGTCGTCGCGGTCGTCGTCGTCGACGACGACGACGTCGCGCACTGCAACATCCAACATCCAATCCATCGAGCCGGTCGGTCGCCGGTCGTGCGTCGCGACTCGCGCGGTCGCCGGTCGTGACTCGACGTGGGGGGACTCGAACCTCGATCGTCGACATCTCGATACACTTCCGAAACCGTGCTCTATGGGAACGGTCATCGTACTGTGGTATGTTTCAAACATATCCATCCACGCGATCGGCGATCGCGCCGACCCGAAAAGGGCACCGTCCCGCGCGTCGTCGACACACCGCGCGCGCGCGGCTCGACTCGAGGTATGCGCCCGCGCTCGGATGGATGGGTGGATGGATGTTTTTTCTTCGCGTCGATTCTCGCGCCGAGTCTCGCGTCGCGCGCGTCGCGTCGACGATCGCGCGCGCCGATCGACCCGATGTCGTCTGGATTCTCGCTGACGCGGCGCCGCGGCGACCGACCGATCGATGACGACGCGCGGATGGACTGACGACGACGACGTCCTCGCGCGCAGCGCCCGCCGCGAGAGAACGAAAACTCTCGCCCACCATGCTGTTGAAATCGGACGAAGAATACGAGGCGATGCGCCGGGCATCCGCGCGCGCGGCGACCCCGCCCGAGAGCCCGCCGTCGTCGTCGCCCAAGGCCAACACGCGGTGGCGAGACGGACACGGCGCGTCTCGTTCGCGCGCGAGCGGACGCGGACACAAAGCCGATGAAACCGCGCGCACGTTGGCGCACATGCACGAACGACCGGTGTACGCCCTCGACGAAAACGATCCAAACTGCGACGAGTGAGTCCGAGTCCGTCGCGCGCGCGGCGCGCCTCCGCGTTCGGCGCCGCCGCCGCTCACACGAACGAACGAACGAACGAACGAACGCTCGCGCGCACGAATCGAACGAACGCGTCCGCACACCATCGCGTCCACACCACACGGTTGTGATTGATGATGCGTCGATCGACCCCGTCTCCGCGCGCGCCTCCGCGCCTTCGCCAGTCGCGACTCCTCGCGCCCACCCACCCTCTCGACGATCGCCCGGCGTCGACACGTCGGATGACTCGACGCCACTCGCGTCCGCGCCGCGCCGCGAGCGACGACGACGACGCGCCGCGCCGCGAGCGAGAACGACTCTCGTCGACTCATCGCGCGAGGGCGAGGCGAATCGGGCGAGCGCGACGCGCGAGGGACGACGAAGACCGTCGGCACGACCCCGCCGACGTGGATTGCATTGGCGCGACGAAGACTCGCGAGAGACACGCGCGCGGAGACGTCGTCGCGAGGCGTGAAGAGAGAGAGGGAGCGGAGGACGACCGCGTGTGATTGTTTTCGATCGATATCGGTCGAGAGAGAGAGACATGGTGCTGCTCACGGCGGAACAACAGCGCGCGTTCGACGCGACGCTGCGAAAGCGGTCGCAGCTCGAGGCGGCGCGAAGAGACGGGTCGGGGTCGAAGAGAGACGCGTTCGAACAAAAGTGGACGGATGGACACGGTGTGCGACACTCTCGAGCGTCGGGGAGAGGGAAGAAGGGCGACGAGACGATGCGCGTGCTGAGCGTGATCGATGAGTCTCCGGTGTTCGCGCTCGACGAGGGCGACCCCAATTACGACTCGACCGAGGAGCCGATTTCGTTTCGCTCGGTGGATGGTGATGGGAAGTCTGACGTGATCGTCGAGTATAAAAAGAAAGCGGAGACGATTATTGATGAATACTTTACGTCCGCGGACATCGATGAGGCGTGGTTGAGCGTGGAGAGATTGGACGCTCCGGCGTACGAGCACTTCTTCGTAAAGCGTCTGATCACCCTCGCCTTGGATCGGGGGCATCGTGAAAAAGAAGCCGCCGCGACTTTACTCAGCGCTCTGTATCCGAGCGCACTCTCTGGAGCGCAAACTCAGCGCGGATTCGTTCGTCTCGTCGAGTCGGCGGATGATCTGTCCATCGACGTACCGGATACCGCGGAGACTCTGGGCATGTTCATAGCGAGAGCCATCATCGACGACGTACTCCCACCTTCATTCCCGGACAACGTCGCCGCGCTCTCGACGTGCGAGGGCAAGAAAGCCCAAGAAACGTTATTACTGGCGCACGGTCATCTCTCGGGCCACGGTCACATTGATCGAGTACTGCGCGCCTGGGGCGATTTCGACAAGTCGCCGTTGGATTCTGCCAAGGCTTTAATCAAGTCAATGCTTCAAGAATACGTCGTCACGAACGACGTAACCGAGACTCGAAGGTGCCTATACGATTTGCACATGCCATTCTTCCACCACGAGTTCGTGAAGCAAGCTCTGAACACGGCGTTGGAGGCTCCGAAGGATTGCAACACCGTCGCAGTCATACTCGGTTTGTTCAAAGTCCTCGGCGATAGTGGCGAGTTGAGCGCGAGTCAACTCCAAAAAGGATTCATTCGCACGGACGGAGCTATAGATGATCTGAGTTTGGACGTCCCGGACGCCAAGGTCAAACTCGAGCACATAAAAACGATCTGCTCCCAACACGACATCGTAAAGTTCAGCAAGTAGCGCGCTAGACGCCTCAAGACGTTTTCGGTAGATGCACCACACCATGAATATAATCATATCTCTTGTACCTTTACGACTACGGCGCGAGTTGCGAGCGTCATTATTCAGACAGAATATTGATACATACATTACAAACAGTCGAGCCTTTCACTCGCCTGTGAGGCCTTCGTCTCTAGCGCGCGTCGTCACTGTGTCTTTTTCACGCCTGCGTACCTCCGCCGTTTCGCGACTTCGACCATCATCCCCGTCATGATGGCTAATAAATTAATCAAGATGACGATTGTCACGACCAAAAGTGGTGTCGAGAGCACGACAGAGATGAACCGACCTCTCTCGTCGAAGTAGTTTTGGCCCGCGAAGGATTCCCAACGCGCGTTCCCCAACGCGTTGAGACGTTCCGCCGCGAGCACGACGGTCGTGCACGCGCAAAACAGCGCGCCCTGAATGCGTTCACTCTTTCGGTAGATCAAGACGGTCGAAAGCAACACCGCGTGCGACGCGAGAAGCGCTCTCAACCACGTCTCCGTCCAATCGATTGCGTGAAAGAAACTGACCCACGCGTCGACCGCGCTGCGCCACGGCGATGCGGACGCTCCGCTCGACGTCGCGCCGAACGTCCTTTTCGCATCGCGCAGTGCCTCGCGCAGCGCGCGCTCCATGTGCGCGCGCGCGAGTCGTCGACTGACGTTCTCGAGGTTTGCTCACACGAAGATTCTCGTTCCGAGCGCCGGCGTCGGCGCCACGCTCCCATCGTGCGCCGACCTTCCGCACACGATCGCTCGCAACGTCTCGCGCACGCGCGCGTACTCGGTTTTCATCGCGCCCGGGGGCACGCTCGCGTCCGGCGCGGGCGCAAACGCGGGGCCGAAATCACGCGCGAGCGCGGCTCGCCACCGGCCGCAGTCGTCCCTTCTCGCGAGCTCGTGCATGCGCCTGCACACGCACTCCGCCCTCGCGATGTCATCGCCCGGGAGACGATCGAGCACGAGACCGACGACGTCGTCGGGGAGTCGATCGATGTCGGAGAGCTCGCGAGGGGCGTCGAGTGCGTGCCTCGGGTGAATCACGAGCTGTTTCCTGTGCGCGGCGGTGTCGCGCGCCGTGGATGGCGAATCGCGCGCGCGCGCGGATGCGGGGGCGCTCGCGAGGGCACCCATAGTCGTCGTCGACGGATGGTATCGACGCGCGATGCTCTCTCGCGCGCGCGAGCGAGAGTGCGGGGACGGATAAAGACGCAGCGGCGCAGTCAGCGAGAACAAGGCGACGAAGCTTGAGTGGTTGTTTTCTACATGGGCTGTTCTGAGGTTTCCGATCAACGTGAAAAATTAAATGAAGCATTCCGAGTCATCGGAGTCCCAGTCGTCGGAATCGGCGTCGGCGGCGATTTCGAACGCGGTGAGATCGACTTGGTATCGCAACAAACCGCCGATGCCTCCAAAGCCTCTGCAAAACTGGTTTCCTTCTTGCGACTTGTCCGAGATAAGCTCGAGAACGCAACCAAACTTTTTGTACTCGGCGGCCAACCACTCGAGGAGCGGGACAGAATCGACAATCTCCAAATCGTTGCCTTCCTCGTCGCGAACGTGTTCGTTGTCGTTGTCTTCAATTTCCTCCTGTCGCAAGTGCTTGACAATCTCTTCCTCCGTGGTTGGGTTCTTAAGCGTGACGCGCTTCACCTCGAGATCTTCCCAGGCAACCAAAGTCTCCACTGCGCCCATCTCCAAGCACGCCAACGTGTCGTTGATACCGAACACATACTTGCCGGTATCTTGCGCGATTTCGTCAAAGAATTTACCAACCAACTTCTTCTCGGCGATAAACTTGAGCGAAGACAAGGTGTCAGCCGACAACTCGATGGCTTGGTTGAAGCCGTTTTCACCACCGTAAGACACATCAACCACCGCCAAAGTCACTTCTTGCAAACGATTATCAAAGCAATCCGCCTCGGCGAGCTTGTTCTTGAAATCCGCGGAACCCGCGAGAACCAAACCCGCGACGTTGGGTTTGTCGTTGGTGATAAAGTGCTGCGTCGTGAGCTCGGCAACCTTTGTGAGATAGTTTTGACGCTTTTCTAAACGCAAACGCGCGAAACGAAGCGCGGACTGACCACCTCTACCGTGCTTCTTCGGCAAATCAACAGAAATCTTTTGCAAAACTTCGCGATGGTTACCGCAAAGCGTCCCGAAGAGCGTTCCGTTACCATCCATGACGACGAAGCCGTACTTTTGGTCGTTAACCAAGAGATCGCTCAACGCTGCCGTGTGGAACTTGTTATCACACATGTAAAGCGAAGTGTTGATCGGCTTGAACGGCTCAAAATCAATCCTCATTTGACGCTCCTTCCCGCTCTCCGTCAACACCGCTCCGCAATACACGACCAAACCGTTCGGCGGCACCTTGCTGTAAAGCTTCAATCGCTGTTGCGCCGAACCGATCGCATCTAGCACTGACTGACGGTTCACTCGGGACTTGATGTTCGTCGCCGTACCCATTTCTTCAACCAACATCTTTTGCACCAAGTTCACCTGCCCCTTCGGAGGGATCACGAGCGAAATCATAGACGTCCCGTTCCCTCTCGCCTCTTCGAGCTTCTTGATGAGCTACGCGCGCGCAAAAATATAACGGTCACCGTGATCGTCAGTTTCACATCCTTTCGCGAGTCGTTCGCGAGCGTGCGACCGCGCGCGTCGACGTTCTAAAATCTCCGATGGCCGAAGAGCCGCCAGTCGTACCTTGCGCATCTTCCATACTGTTCACCGGAAAACGTCCACGAACGCGGATCAACGAGCGTCAGTCGTCCACCTTTCTCATGCACACCTCTCTCCGCACGTGCGATCGCGGTCTCCACGTCTCCATCGCGTCGAACGCGCGCGTCGAACGTCGCCGATGCTCAGCCGCAACCTAGCGGCTCGAGCGGGCCTTATCGGCGCTCGGCGCGACGCGTCAGCGCGTCCAACAGCGCGGTGAGCGGCGCGCGCGAACGTACTCTCGATCTCCTTTTCATTGTCCTCGTGATCCGCCATCTCGCCTGCGGGTGGCCCGCGCGGGAGTGAGGCGTGCGCGAGCGTCGGTCTTCAAAGGTGAGTGTCGGTGTACAAAACAGTGAATATTTTCAAAAGCTGCTAGTGTCTGTCGGCATCGGCTAATAATATGAGTGACATGCCGACGAGCATGATGAATACGTACGGTAGGCGCTTGGCGATCGGTTCTTTGAAGAAGATGGCGCCGCCGAGGACGCTCGCTAGGATGCTCGACCGTTTGGCGGCGACGGCGTAGCTCGTGAATATGTAGTTGATGGACTGCAGGAAGCTGTACATCGTGAAGATGTCGAGGAGGCCGATGAGAGCCAAAACGAGGGCGACTTTGAAGGATCTGAAGACTAGGAAAGCCGCGCGATTCTTGACGATGACATACGACAGAGGCAACGCCAAGAAGAAGCACCTCTGCAGAAAGATGAACACGAGCAAATCGCCAGAGTGCAGCTTTCCGAGCTTATCCAGGTCGGCGACGAGAGCGTACACGGCGGCGATCGCAAGCGTGATCAAACTCCCCGGATTTGCATGTAAAGTCGACACCTGTCGAGCGACGGACCGACCGACAAAGCCGAAATATTTGGTGTATCTCTCCTCTCTAAACGCATCCGTCTCCTCGGCGCTAAATGCGATGGACGTCCAACCGAACGCCGCGTTGGCGGGAGCTAGTTTATCCAACGCCCCCCTCGAGCTCATCTGTCGTCTAAACGAGCCCGATTCACCCTCTTCTATCCTCGGACTCTTTTCGAACTTTGACGGCGGTCCGCAGTTCGCGTTGAGCATGTACGCGCCGGCGGTGATGACGCACACCCCAATCACCCCTCGCACCGTCGGCGTCTCGTGTACCAAGAAGAAACTAATCACTAATAACCACAGCGGCGTGAACGCAAGATACGGCACGCACAGCGACAACGGCGTTAACTGCAACGCCCGCTGTAACATCATCGCGCTCAAAGCCTTCAACCATCCCGCCGCCGCCGCCAGCGCCATCAACTCCCCTCGTCGCAGATACGCCGAGAACACGCCCATCTTTCCGGACCACCACACCAATCCCGCGAGCACGCTCACGTTGAACAGCTCGCTCAGCGCGACGATCTCGATCGGGTTCTTGACGCGATTCGAAGCCAACTTCCTCAAGTTATCCTGCGACGCGTTCGCCAGCGCCGCGGCGAACGCCCACGCGTACCCTCTCATGTGCCCTTCTGGCATGTCGGTCGTCGTCGACGCGCGCGCGCACGCTCGTCGACGCGCCGGACGCGTTCTGGCGTCGGTATACGATGCACCCCGAACTGCGGGCGCCACTGTTTCGCGCTCGAGCGCCGAAACATGTCGTCCCAGTCGGCGATGCTTCGCACGGGAGCCGCATCGGTGCACTACGACCATCTCTTGAAATTGTTGCTCATCGGCGACAGCGGTGCGTGCGCGCGCGACGGCGTAGGCGTCGTTCTGATTGCGATTGGCAAAACTCCGACGAGTTTCAGAGACGACGCGCACGACGCGCGCGCGCGAACGCGCGGACGTGAGGGCGACTGACGATGCGTAACCTTTTTGTACGCAGGCGTCGGCAAGAGTTGCCTGCTGTTGCGTTTCAGCGATGATCAGTTTACGACGAGTTTCATCACCACCATAGGGTACGTCTCGGTCTCGACGGGCGCGACGACGCGCGGACGCGCGACGCGCGCGAAACGGACGCGAGGTTCGGAGACGCGTGACTGACGCGAACGCGATCGCGGTGTTGACGCGCACAGGATTGATTTTAAGATTAAGACGGTGGAACTCGAGGGGAAGCGGGTGAAGCTGCAAATTTGGGACACGGCGGGGCAAGAGAGATTCAGAACCATCACGACGGCGTATTATCGAGGGGCGATGGGAATCCTTCTCGTGTACGACGTGTCGGATGAGAAGAGTTTCGAGAACGTGCGCGGGTGGATGCGTAACATAGAAATGCACGCTAGTTCAAACGTGAACAAAATATTGATAGGAAACAAGTGCGACGTGTCGGAAGAGAAGCGCGTCATCTCCACCGCGCGCGGACAAGCGCTGGCAGATGAATTCGGAATCCCGTTCGCAGAGACGAGTGCAAAGTCCGGTGTGAACGTGACCGAGGCGTTCATGAAGATTGCCGGAGATATCAGATCGAGAATGGTGCGATCGAAGAGCACGCCTCAGGCGGGCGGCATCGCGCTCAACTCTAGCGGTAGTACCGCGAAATCAAAGTGCTGCTAAATGTAACGATGAATGTTAATAATGCTATACCTACTCTAACGTCCGAGTCTGCGTGTGGTCTTCGAGGCGACTTGCGTCGCCGACATCGTCTCGCGCGTCTTCCATATTGCCGCGCGACGCGATGAGGCTCAGGCAACTCTCGCCGCCGGCGACGAGTTCGCCGTGATTGTGAGGGTGCGCGGCGACGGTGAAAATCTTCGAAGTCGTATCGACGAGTATCGGTTCGTGTCCACTCGCGTATCGAGACTCTGGCTCGCGATCGATATCTGCGATGGTGAATCCTTGAAGCCAGTGCCTAGATGTAGACGTCGGCGCAAAGTCCAACACTCTGACGCCGGGCTTCACGCCGAGTCCGACGGCTAGGGACCCACCGTCTGGTAACCAACACGCGGTACGGCGGCGCAAGTCGCACATGGGGACCGACAGCTGATCTGGTTGGAGCTCGTTTATGGCGCCCGTTTCCGGAGCGCGAACCTCTAACCACGGCGCTGGTGGGCAGTGCGCGTGCGTCACGCACGGTTTCATCACATCTATGACACCACTCCAACCGTTCGAGAGATGGAAACCCAGACGTCTTTGATCCGCTGGGTCGTACCCGAGCCAGTGTATGCCGACATCCGATATCTTAATGTCTTCCGCGATGACTGTTTTCTGCAAAAGCTTTGAAACGCTGAGCTGCGCGATGACGCCGAATCGCTGCGCCTTATCTCCCAGGGTACCGAAACTCATAGATTTACCTCCGAGTTTACGCATGTCCCAAATCAACAGCTCTCCCCGCTCTCCATCGCCACCGATGACGGTGTGACCGTCGTCAGAGATGACGAGCGGACTGCTCACGGCGGATGCGATTTTGAGCGGCGAAAACAGCTGCGCGGTTTCCTTTTCGCCCGAAAGGCGCGTGTCCCACATGTAGCCCTGACCCTGACTCGAGCTCGCGAATATGCATCGAGGGTCTTTGGTGTCCAACAGCAAGTCGCGCAAACCCGAACAACAGTTGCTGTCCGTCTCCTGAACGCGATACTCTTGCATGCGGAGCGTTCTGTGCGACATGCCTCGCGATCCGGGCGCGCGCACGGACTCACCCTTATACGCCATCACAATCCTGGACGTACTCGCCGTCGTCATTACCAATGATCCATCGTGATTCCACCTGATCGCCTCGATCTCGCGCTCCGTCGACAGTTTTAACGTCGGACAATACAGTTCCCCGCCTGTCACGCGAAGCGTCGACATCGCTTGCGCGTCGATAGCGCCCCCATTCGTCGCGCTCGTCACGACCGATCCCGTAGAATCAAACTCTATCGCACTTACCGCGTTATTACTCGCAGATATCCTCGTCGTCATCACGCGCGGTAACGCGCACACGCCGTACTCGTGCGCCGCTCGCGCCGCCGCGCCACCGCCGACGACCATCCTCAACCGCTTCTTCGCCCGCGAACTACCCCGCCCCAACTCTCGCGCGCGAAGATCCAACGCTAACGCGCGACGCTGAAACGCGACACCGTCCTCCCGCGCGATCATCCCGCCCGATCGCGCCGCGTTCTTCATCTTCACGACGTACGCGTACGCCGCGCGTTTCACCGCCGCGGCTCGACACGCGCGTCCCGTCCCATCACTCGACGTCTCCGCGCGCTCGACGACCGCGCGCGCGACGCGCGACCACCGCCCGACGACCGCGTTCGCCTCCTCCATCGCCGTCGCCGGATCGACGTTCTCGACGTCGCGCGAGGGGTCGTCCTCGCGCGACCGTTCGCTCGCGGTCGACGTCGGTTTCGTCGTCGTCGCCGTCGCGGCGCGCCCCTGCGCGCGCGCGAAGAGCGCGTCGAGCGTGTTCTGACGCATTTTCGCGCGGGCGCGGGCGCGGGCGCGACGGGCGCGCGCGCGTGTGAGGAACGAGACTAAGACGATGGGTCACCTGTCTCTGGAAACATTTGAACGTCGCGGGACGAGATTTGTTCCGGGATGATGTCGAATTAAACAAGCTTGAATGCGAGACGATGGAGGGTCAAAATGCGGCGAAGGTGGACGGGGCGGATTCATCGTCGACGGAGAGCTCGCCGAAGACGGGCACGAGGGTGTCGCTGCCGGATGGATTCATCGGCATAACGAGCCCGGGAAGCGAGACGGAGCCGCCGACGGAGGCGGAGCGTGAGAGGCCGTTGGTGGTGGATGTGTTCTGGGACGGGTCTAATGCGGCGCGGAGAGCGGCCTCGGCGCGCTCGCGTTTGAGTTCGGCGACGGTGAGCTCTTCGCGAAGACGTTTGACGCCCTCGCGAAGCTCGTGTACGTCTTCGCTCAACTCGAGGTTGGTGAAATCGGAGGCGTCAATGCGCGTCTCGACGCTCTCACCGCGGCGCCACTTGGCCATGACGTCATTCAGTTGCTTGATCTCGATCAAGAAAGAATCGTGCCCGTGTGGTGAATCGATGGTGTACAGCTCAGCGTTCGGAAGCGCGTCGGCGAGCTCGCGTTGCAAGGCATACGGGTAGAGCACGTCGCTCAGAATGCCCACCACCAGAGTGCGCTGCTTGATACTCGCTAGAACGTCGAAATACCCCCCTCTCCCTCGAGATACGTCGTGTGAATCGAGTGAATACGTCAATTGAATGTAACAGTTGGCGTCGAATCTTCGAATAAACTTTTTCCCCTGATACTGCAGATATGACTCGACCGCGAAATACGGCAAGTTTGTCTTCTTCTCGTGCGCGCGAACGCCCAACTCCGGTTCTTCCGCCGGACGCTCCACGTCGCCCATGTTTGAACGCGAAAAGCGTCCATCCACGCTCGCCGGCGCGCGATAACTGAGCATGGCCATCATCCTCGACGCCGCCAATCCCGCGTTCGGTCCTTTACCCGCTTCGTACGCCCCCCCGTTATACTTCCCATCGCTCATGATGGCGAACCTCTGCGCCTCACCTATCCCTATCGCCCAATCGGTGTGTCTCCCACATCCCGCGATGATGGCGATCTCCTCCACGAAATCCGGATACGTCGTCGCGAACTCCAGCGCCAACATCGAACCCATCGAACCGCCCATCGCGCACCGCACCCCCCTCACCCCGAGTTCGTCCAACAGCATCTTACACATCACCGCGTTATCCCGCACGCTGACTGGCGTCGGAAAATCCACCCCGTACGCTCCTCCGTCCGGTTTTCTCGGGTCCCGGCTCACCGGGCTCGCGCTTCCGTACGGCGACCCGAGATAGTTGACGCACACGACGTAATCTTTCGACACATCCAACGCGAACGCGTCGCCCTCGCCCATGACGTCCCCCCACCACTCGCTCACGTTACTGTTCGACGTCAGCGAGTGCCCGACGAGGACGACGTTGTCGCGCGACGCGTTGAGCTCGCCGTACGTGGTGTACGCGCACTCGCAGGATGCAATCTCTTCCCCGCTCTCGAGCGTCAACGGGCGCGGGAGGACGAGGAGACGCGCGCCAGGAGGCGCACCCGTGCCGACGTCGCCCATGTGATCGTCCGGGATCGCCCCGCGGTCGTCGGCGGCCATGACGGCGGCGACGACGCGCGCGAGCGTGTGCCGATCGGGAATGTCATCCGCGCGCGCATCGCGCGCGTCAGAGCGTGTCGACGCGCGCGAACGCCGCGCGCGCGACGACACATCGAGAGTTCGAGCTCGCAGCGACGCGCGCGAACGTTGCGTCTCGCCGTCGCGCGCCGAACGGCGTCATGACGTCGACGAAACCGACCGAGGCGCTGGATGCTTTCTTTCGAGCCGCGCGCGCGAACGACGTCGAGGGCGTCGACGCCGTCTTCGCGCGCGTCGAACGCACGGACGCCCGGCGTGCCGTTCGCGTCGACGCGAGGGACGCGCGGGGACACCTCGCGACGCATCACGCGGCGGCTTTGGGGAACCTGGAGGTGTTGGAGGCGCTGACGCGACGGCGAGGCGCCGACGCCGACGCCGAGGACGCGGAAGGGAAGACGGCGTTGCATCACGCGGTGGCGAACGGAAGGGACGCGTGCGCGCGATATTTGGTCGATTCGTGCGATGCGTGGGTCGATGCGAGCGATGGGAGGGACGAGACGCCGTTGTTGGCGGCGTGTAGACAGGGGGACGCGTCGACGGTGGAGACGCTCTTGGCGAGAGGCGCCGACGCGGCGGCGAGAAATGTGGATGGTTGCGACGCGTTTACCGAGGCATTGTGCGTGCGGGGGGACGTGGTGATGGCGAGATTACTCGTCGCCGCGGGTGTGAATCCGAAGAGGAGTCGGACGAGGTGCGGGAAAAGCGGCGCGAACGCGTCTCGATCGCCGCTCAACGTGGCGTGCGGGATGGGACGCGTCGACGCGGTGCGGTTTTTGGTGGATGAATGTGGATTCGATGCCTCGGGGACCGAGTGTGGGGATTCGGATTACCTCACGCCGCTCATGGCGGCTGCGCTGACGGGTCAGATCGACGTGATCGAGTACTTGCTCGTGAGCGGCGCGGCGGCGACGGCGCACGTGAAGAGCGAAGACGATAAAACCGCGGCGCAAATGTTACCCGACGCGAACCGTTACGCCGATGTGAAACGTAAAATTAAAGCCGCCGCTTTGAAGGCGTCCCGGTCGTCGAGAGGGAGAAGCGTCGTCGAGGCACCAAAGGTTGAGTTGCCGATGAAATGGGGGACGCAAAAGACGAAGGGACGCGTCGTCGCCGATCCGCTCGAGGTGCGCATGCGCACGTGGGTGAACGCGGGCGTTGAAAAGTACGATGGTGTGCCGGAGGGCGTTCGATCGATTTTAGAAAAGTATAACGCGCTCACGAAAGAGATCGAACTGCGAGCTTTCCTCCTCGGAATCATAGAGGATGAACGCTTTCAAGAAGACATGCGAGTCGAGCAAATTCGCGACGCCGTCGACGACGTCATCAGCAACTTTCACAACGTGACAAAGTATCAGAGCAGTGCGAGAATTATGAACGTTCTCAATAAATTTCGTCACGTACAACGATTCTGCAAAGATCGCGGTGAAAAGATCACGTTTGATGACATCTTAGCCGCCGACGAAGACGAGGTTGAGATGCATCAAGAGAGATTATCCAAGCTCCAAGCCGCCGCGGGGATTCTTTGGGATGACGCATTGTCAGCTCTGAAGAAGATTGCGCACGTCACCGCTCCGAAATCAGAGCAAACGTCCGACTTGGTTTCAGACGTCAAACTCTTCAGGCGCATAAAACTCAGATTGCTCGATCTCATCGAAAATGTCGCCGTGCAAGCCTTCGCCTCGTTCGTCCTCGCGATTACGCTCTACATCTTTTGGTCTCTCGAGAAATTTCAAAGAGCGAGCGCGAGTTTGATCGCGACTTAGTATACTCTACCTATTCTAATTGTGAAATACTACATACATGTAGCTACTTACTGCGCGCCTCGATAACCGAACACCGCCGTATTACCATTGTCTGAATTACCGCCGCCTCGACCGAACGACTCGTCGTCTTTGACGCTCGACTCTCTACTTCGACTGATTCGTGATAACAAATCATTTGCGCGCTGCATTTCGTTATCTAGACCAACGTTAGCGCCGCGGCGCCTGACGGGCGTTGAACGCGCGGAAGTTGACTGAGACTGAGACTGCGAGACCGGCTTGACCGGCTTGACCGGAGAGCCGATCGTCAAGGGGATGTTCGCGTGGCTCTTTGCATCCTCTTGTGCTTCCGAAAGCTCCTGTCTAGCTTTGAGAGCGACAGACTCTGCGCGCGCGGCCGCACTGTTCGCTTTGCGCACAGCCTCTTTCGCAGCCGCTTTCGTTTGTTCGACCACGGCGTGTGCTCCCTGCAACGCAGTCCACGTGTCCTTCAATCTCTTTTCCAACCGCTTGTTTTCGGTTTGCAAGACTTGAAGCCGTTCGCGTTCGCCCGCGTTGTTCTCCTTGAGCTTTTGTTCCAAAGCGGATACTTTGGCGGAGTTCATCGAAGAGCTCTCTTTGAAAGTGTCGACCTGCGCGCGAAGCTCAGCTTGTCGAGTTTCCATTTCGCTGATGAGAACCTCCTTCTCTTCGGCCAAATCCATCGCCAATAAAATTTCAGCTTCAAGTTTTTCCTTCATGGCGGACGTGGACGCGTCAAGTTTTTCGATGTGTTGTTTGTACTGATCCGAAGATTCGTTCGCTTTCTGAGACACCTTCTCTAGAAGCGAACACGTCTCCACAAGATCAGCTTCCAACGCTTCTTTTTCCTTCTTGATTTCTTCGCATTCGGAACGCGTCTGTTCAATCTGAGAAGCCAGCGCATCTTTCTCCTCATTCAACGTTTTGCCCTCTTCCCTGATCGTGGCCAAATGTCGTTCAAACTCCTTCTCTTTCTCGGCGACCACGTCCAAGATCTTCTTGGCGTCTTGCTGCGCGTTCGCTTTGGCCTTTTCCGCGAGCTCAATCGTGCGTTTCGCAGATTCAAGTTCCTTGGTGAGTGAAATAATTTGCTTCTCCGCCAATTCGCTCGCATCACGCAGACGGGCTTCGTAACGTCGTTTGACAGCTTCGGTGTTGCCGGAAGCCGTCGCCGCGATCTCTTGTGCTTCCACCAACTTCTTTCGCAATTCGCTGGTCTCTTGCGCCAAATCAGATCTCTTCGCAGTCGACTGTTGGCTGAGAGCGCGGTTTTCCTCTCGACTTTGGCTCAGCGCGCTCTCGAGCTCTTCGATCTGCGTCTCAAAGGAGGATGCGCGACGTTCAGCCGCTTCTAGTCTAACGGCGGAGTCGTCTCTGATTACCTGCAGTTCAAGCACCAAGTCGCTTATTTCTGCGCGGAGATCCTCCTCTCGGCGCATGTACTCCATGTCCAGCTTGTCGTGACTTTTCGAGGCTGCATCCTGTTCTGCGGTTTCGACATCTCGACGCAACTGCGCGACGAGGATTTCGAATTCATTAGCCTTATTTTGCGTCCGCGTATTCTCCGCCTCGAGTTCAGCCTGTGCCACCTGAGAGCTCGAGAGCTGTTCTTTCGTGGCGTCGAGTTCCTTCACCAGTTCTTGCGCTCGACGTCCACTTGCGCTCACTGCTTCTTGTACAGCGCGAGACGCCGCAGATTTACTAGCCTTGAGCGAGTTCTGCGCCGTCGCAAGTTCCTTCTTGAGATGCTCGACGTCTGTCATCGCTTGCTCTCGCACCTCGTCGGACAACTTGAGTTGAGACGCAAGATCTGCGGCGCGCGATTCAGCAGCATTCGCGCGTTCTGCAGCGGCTTCTGATTCCGCAGCTTTGCGGGCTGTGCTCGCATTTCGTACAGCATCGAGCTCCTTCTTGAGACGTTCGACCTCCTTCACCGCTTGTTCCTTTGCGTCATCGGACGATTTGAGCTGAGTGGTGAGAGAAGCAACCTTCAACTCTGCGGCACGCGTGCGCTCAGCCGCAGCTTCTGATTCCGCAGTTTCCCGTGCCTTGTTCGCATTTCGCGTGGCGGCGAGCTCCTTCTTGAGACGATCAAGATCTTGTACTGCTTGTTCTCTCGCCTCATCGGACAACTTGAGTTGAGACGCGAGACCCGCAGCGCGCGACTCGGCGGCGTCCGCAAGAGCTGTCGCGGCTTTGATTTCAACCTCGCATCGCTCCCTAGTTTCCCCTTCAGAATTAGCATTCACGGTTGCCAATTGGGCGCGAGACTCCGCTTCTTGCGCGTGTGTTGACGCTTTCACGAGCTCGCGCTTGAGCGCTTCAATTTCACTCTCCCGTTCCTCCGCAATCTTCGTCGCGCTCTTCGCTGATTCGCGAGTTCGACTCAATTCCTCTTCAGTCGCACTGATTCGTTTCCGCTCCTGCGCGAGCTCTGACTCCGTCTCTTCTATGGACTGCGCTGCAGCCTTCGTGGCGGCATTTGCGGATATGAGAGCTTGCTTCAATTCATCTACGCGTGCGGACACATTTTCAAGTTCGGCGACACGCTGGGACAATTCCACAATTTTATCATCCTTTTCTTGAGCTTCGTGCACCGCCGAACTCGAAGTTTGGCTCAGCTCACCGCGTAGCTCGCGCTCTCGAAGTTTGATCGCCTCCAGCTCTGCCGTGATACTGGTGATTTGTTCGTCTCGTTCGCGAGTCACCGTTTCAGCCTGCACCGCGCGCTCCTCGGCGGAATCCATCGCCGAGCTCGCCGCCGCGATCGCCTTCTCCGCCGCCGCAGACGTCTTTTGCACCGCTTCTACATCTTCCTCCGCTTTCTTCTTCGAAGCAGCGTGTGCGGTTCTTTCACCCTCCAATAACCGTTCAAGGGCGGTCACCTTTTCCTCGGCTCGCGCGAGTTTCAAGGCGTCTTCGGCGCTCGAAGACGCCGCCGCGGTCAATTCGTCCACGACGGTGCGCAGTCGAGCGATCTCTTCCTCCGCCTCTCTCGCGCTCTCACCGCTCACCTGCGCGTCCAGAGCCGCGCGCATGGATTCGACCGTCATGTCCGCCTCTTCCTTCGTCGCCGCCGCGGCGTCGAGCGCCTCTTGCAGTTCCCGCTCCAACCGCTTCACCTCGCTCGTCTGCGAACTCGTCTTCGTCTCCCCCCGCGCGCGCTCATCCGCTAACGTCGTTCGCAACTCTTCGATCTGCCCCTGCGCCGCCTCCAACGAGCGCTCTTGCCTCGCGCACCGATCTTCCAACTCCATCTCTCTTCGACTCGACCGCTCCTCGCCTCGCGAATTTTCCTTAGCCTCTCGCGCCAACGTCTCCGCCAACTCCCTCTGTTCCGCCAATTTCGCCTCAACCTTTTGCGTCTTCTTCTTCGCCGCCTTGACGGATTTTTTCGCCTCCTGCGCCTCTCGCTCCGCCTTTTCTCCCATCTCGCGAGCCTCCGCCGTCGCCCGCTCCGCCGCGAGCTCCAACGCCTTAATCTTCTTCTCCAACTGCGCTTGCTCATCGAACGCCCGTCGCGTCGCCGCCATCGCGCTCGCCGCGTTTTTCTCCTGCACCGCGCGCAGACGATCGATCTCACGAAGCGCGGAGGGTAAATCCTCGGGCGGCGCGAGCACCTTGGCCGACGGCACGGCGGACATCTTCACGGAACGGGCAACACTAACGTCATCGTCCGCGTCCCCGTTCGCGGACTTTCGCGGCTTGGACGCGCGCGGTGACGGACCGGAGGACCGAGGATGACGCGGTGAACGCGGTGATTTCGACGACGCGCGCGGCATGACGCGAGCGCCGCGCGAGCGTCGCGCGGACACCCGGAGGCTGGGTGTGGGGACGAGCTCGGCGAGACGCGCGAGGGAGACGCGCGCGGAGGGAGCGCGAAGGTGACGGTGTCGTGGAACGTTCGCGCGGCTACGAGATGATGATGGATGACACGTGCTACGTTGGGTGGTCGTTCACGTCGCGCGCTTGACGGCGACGATGCATTCGCACGCGTAGGTGGTTCGATGCATGGAACGCGGGTCGCTCGTGTAATCCGCCGACGCGGTTCGCGTTCGTCGAATCTCCAATCCGAACGATTCAGCGGCGATGAGAACTTCGTCGAGGGAGAGCTCGACGCTCATTTCGTGCGCGTACTCCTCCCAGTGATACAGTAGGGGACCGAAATTCACCCAGACGCCGCCGGGTCGAAGACAGTTGGCGACGCACTCCAAATACTCGACGACGTTGTGCCCGGTGTCTATGAAGAAGCACGTCACCACGGCGTCCCACGCCCCAGACTCGCGCGGGTCGCCGTACACGGCGGCAAAGTCTCCGGCAGCCATGCTCATGCACGCCCCCGGCGGTAACCTCGCATCGCCCGGCACTTCGTCCGGCACGCGCGTCTCTCGCCACATGTCGTCCGACGCGCGATGGTTGCTTCGTCCGTGCATCCAAGGACACACGCCCAACTCTCCGACCTCGCGCGTCGCGTTGAGCATAAACGACGAAAACAGCAACATGTAATAGCTAAATTCATTCCCCTGCGCGTCGTATCCTCGCTTAGCGAGTTCGTACACCAATCTTCCTAAACCGCACCCCGGCACCAACACGCGCGGCGCCTCGCCATCCGGATTCCCAATCTCCGGATCGATCGTCCCCAACACCTCCTCCAACCCCTCAAATATCGCCTCATACACCGGCATTCGCTCACACTTCCCCTCCTCGGACCAATCTCTCCACACATTCTTCAACACGTACCGCACTTTATCGACGTCGTCCGCCGACGCGCGAAACGTCTCGTCGCGCCTCCACGCCTCGAACGCCTCGCTCGGAATCCTCAGATGCTCCGGCGCGAGCTCGTTATCCACGAACGTCTCCAACGCTTTCCGCAGAAACTCTCCGTTCGTTCTCACGCACGCCGTCCCCCTCGTCTCGACGCGCGCGCGATGGGCGTCGAGCACGCGCGCGTACCTCGTCAGAGACGCATCTTCGAGACGTTTTCGCCATCGCGCGAGCAAGCGTTCGGCGTCTCGCTCGTACGCTTCGACCGCCCGCGCGATTTTTAAAAACGCGGCGCTTTCCTCCGCGTCCGCGCGCACGGACGCCATCGTGTGACGCTCGAGCTCAAAACGAGCTCAGAATCATCGTCATTTGTCCACGCGCTCGTCGCGACTCGACGCGCGCGCGCGATGCGCGAACGATCGGACGCCACCGATGCCGACGCCGACGACGCGCGCGAGGCGTTCGCGTCGACGCTCGACGCCGACGACGCCGTCTCGCGCGCGTCGACGTCCACGGACGAGGTCGTCATCGCGCGACTCGACGCCGCCGGCGCGCAAAACGCGCAAAACGTCGACGCGACGACGACGACGACGACGACGACGGACGACGCGTTCAAGGCGACGAACGAACGCGTGAAAAAGAAGACGACGAAGAAGACGTACGAACGCGTGAAACTCCCCACCCCGGAGGAGGTGTACCAACAAGACGCCATGGATAACTGCGCGGTGAAGACGGCGATGTCGTGCGCGCTCGGCGGCGCGCTCGGGGGCGTCATGGGCGTCGTGTTCGGGGCGTTTGAACCGATGGAGGTGCCCGCGGTCGATGCGCCCAAGGTGACAGTGAGGGAGACGATCAAACAAGGGTTGAGGAGCGCGGGGGCGAGGTCGTGGAGTTACGCCAAGGGGTTCGCGGCGTTCGGCGCGTTGTACGCGGGGAGCGAGTGCGCGGTGGAAAAAGCGCGCGCGCGGCACGACGTCGTGAACAGCGCGTACGCGGGGTGCTTCACGGGTGGGGTGATGGCGAGGTCGAGTGGGCCGAGTGGGATCGCGTTCGGGTGCGCGACGATGGCGGCGTTGAGCGTGGCGATGGATAAGTTTATGGATCATCACTGACGCGAGACGCGTAGGAAAAATTGTCTTTCGATTGTTATTGAAAATCTGTGTCAACACGTGCTCGCTTCGAATTTTTACAGGTGGTCGTGTTATTCGTGTGCATGAAAGAATTGTCTTCTGTACAGCGATCCGCTCTCATTCGTTCGTAGAAACGTTTGCAAACGTTGAGGAAAAGTACAACCCGAAAGCTTTCGGGAACCACCGCTCTGGCGGAGAGTCTCGTGGTACATCGACGGCGTCGTTTTAATCATCGTCACCGTCGTGGAGAAGCATCAGCAGCACTGCACCATCGTAGTCGGTCAAAATTGTCGCGGAGTGCACGCGCGCGAGCGGGGATTTCTCCGAAACCGTCGTCTTATCCACGCGTTCCAGTTCGATCAACCGCGCGTCTCTGAGGTGCGCGTACCCGAAGGAGGACTGCGGCGTCTTCACCCGCTTATGGAGCGATGCGTACGGGGCATCGCCGGTCGTCGCGCTCGCCGCGCGTTTGCGTCCTTGCGGTGCGAGCGTCACCACCTTGCCGTTCTCATCGCACACCACTCTTCCCGCCTTGTACCGCACGCCGCATGCGTTGCACAGCGTCTTGGCCCCCGTGGGCCCGTTTCTCCACAGCGGCGTCTTTTGCGCGCGACAACACGCGCACGTCACGCCCGCCTCCGGCGGAGGTCCCTCATCATCATCATCCACGATGACATTTCTCGCGTACGGCGTCGTCGCCGCGCCTCCACCGTCTTGTCTCGTGACGTCGCTCTCCTCGCTCGGGTCTCTCCGTCGACGCTCCGCCGACGCCTTCGTCTGCGCCGCCGCCAACGCCGCGTACGTCGTCGCCGGTTGTCTCCACGCGCTTCCAAACTGCGCGTTCGCCTTGGCGTGCGCGTCAAACATCTTCATCGCGAGCGAACGGGAACCCATCTCGTCAGTCACCATCATCGCGTCATCGCTCTTCGACGCGTCGTCTCCCCGCGCCCTCTCTCTCGCGCGCCTCCCCGCGCCGCTGGGCGCCCTCGTCGCGTCGTCCCTCCGAAGTCGCACCTCGTTCGCGTACGCGCGCGGTTTCGACGCCATGAACGCGCTCACGCGTCGAGATGTACGATCACCGTTCGTGATGTCGTCCCTACCGGTCCATCGCGCGTCGTCGTCGTCGTCAGTCGTCGAGAATTCATTTGAATTGAAATTCATTTTCCCTTTCCGGGCAAAAAGCGTTCGTCCCGTTCGTCCCGTTCGTCCCGCGTCGCCGTTCTCGCCGCGCGCGCGCCTCGTCCTCGCGTCGCACCTCGCGCGAGTCTCACCCTCGCTCGCTCTCTCGAACACCACCTCTCTCGACGCCCGAATCCCCTCCGCGCGCGTCGCGCGCGACGAATGCGCGCGCGCGTTCGAACGAATGCGCGCGAGGCGCGAATGCAATGCAATGACGCGCGCGAATGCGCTCGAACGCGGTCGTCGGCGACGCGACGTGCGTCGAGATCCGAATCCGAATCCGAATCCGTCGTCGTGTTCTCCGCGCGCGCGATCGATCGATCGCGCGTCGCGAGATCCGTCGACGTGTGCCGTCCGTCGACGTCCCCACCGGCGGCGCAACGGCCGCGACGACGACGTCGACGCGAGGTGGATGGGAGGGACCACATCGGTGGTCGGGCGCGTGGGGGGGGGGCGACGCGATCGTCGTAGTGAAGGTGTGATGTACGGTAACGGTGGTCATCATGTCACGCGTAAAGCTAAAGCGCGCGGCATCCGTCTATGTGTCTGTGTCTGTGGGTCTGGCTGGACTGATTAAGGGGTCGTGACTCGTGTGTATGTACCCCCCCATACTCATCCCCCCACGGAGGCACCCTGCTGGGATTGGGATGCGGTTCGGGTTTTTGGCTCGTAGTGCGCGCGCGTGGACGCCATGACGCGTGCATGGGATGGCATGGGATGGGATGGGATGGGATGGGATGGGATGGGATGACGTGGATGCCCCGATGGATGGGGGTACGTGAAGGGTCGTGACTCGTCGGTGGGGGGGG
>MDTD01176229.1_pt1 | contig 42830 bp, 43 predicted proteins | sample 811221 | NCBI WGS metagenome assembly MDTD01 (sample SAMN05326646, study PRJNA326480) | marine metagenome | isolation source: seawater | place: Pacific Ocean: South West | collected 2011
ATCAGGCGAGGATCTTGGAGACGACGCCTGCGCCGACGGTGCGGCCGCCTTCGCGGATGGCGAAGCGCAGGCCGTCCTCCATGGCGATGGGGGCGATCAGTTCCACCGTGAACTTCAGGTTGTCGCCGGGCATCACCATCTCGGTCCCCTCGGGCAGCGTCACCGTGCCGGTCACGTCCGTGGTGCGGAAGTAGAATTGCGGCCGGTAGTTGGCGAAGAACGGCGTGTGCCGGCCCCCCTCCTCCTTGGTCAGGATATAGGCCTCGGCCTCGAACTTGGTGTGCGGCGTCACCGAGCCGGGCTTGCACAGCACCTGCCCGCGCTCCACCCCCTCGCGGTCGATCCCGCGCAGCAGCGCGCCGATATTGTCGCCCGCCTCGCCGCGGTCCAGAAGCTTGCGGAACATCTCCACGCCGGTGCAGGTCGTCTTGCGGGTGTCGCGGATGCCCACGATCTCGATCTCGTCGCCCACGTTGATCACGCCGCGCTCCACGCGCCCGGTCACCACCGTGCCGCGCCCCGAGATCGAGAACACGTCCTCGATCGGCATCAGGAAGGGCTGATCGACCGCGCGCGCCGGCGTCGGGATGTATTCGTCCACCGCCTTCATCAGCGCCCGGATCGAGTTCTCGCCGATCTCGGGATCACGCCCCTCCAGCGCGGCGAGCGCCGAGCCCTTGATGATCGGGATGTCGTCGCCCGGATACTCGTAGGAGGTCAGAAGCTCGCGCACCTCCATCTCGACAAGCTCCAGAAGCTCCTCGTCGTCGACCTGGTCGACCTTGTTGAGATAGACCACCATGTAGGGAATGCCCACCTGACGGCCCAGAAGGATGTGCTCGCGCGTCTGCGGCATCGGGCCGTCCGCCGCGTTCACCACCAGGATCGCCCCGTCCATCTGCGCCGCCCCGGTGATCATGTTCTTCACATAGTCCGCGTGGCCCGGGCAATCGACATGCGCATAGTGCCGCGCATCCGTCTCGTACTCGACATGCGCCGTCGAGATCGTGATCCCCCGCGCCTTCTCCTCCGGCGCCCCGTCGATCTGGTCATAGGCCCGGAACTCGCCGAAATACTTCGTGATCGCCGCCGTCAGCGTCGTCTTGCCGTGGTCAACATGCCCGATCGTGCCGATGTTCACATGCGGCTTCGAACGGTCAAACTTTTCCTTTGCCATCTCTCGGGGCACCTTGTCAGTTGGGGGGCCGGCGGGCCCGGTTCTTGCTCCGCGCGCCGTTTAGGGGGTTACGGCGGGAAAATCAAGCATGTCTTGGGTGGTTTACTCCGCCGGGGGCGGCGCGGCGGGTGTCGCTTCGGGCAGGCCAGCCGCGGCCGCCGTCACCCCGGCATCTGCGGCTGGCCCGGTCGTCTCCGCCGCCGCCCCGGGCCGTCCCGAAATCAGGCCGACCTTCTCCTTCGCGGGCCGACCGTCATCCTCGAACCAGCCCAGCTCGTCGTTCTGCCGGTTGAGCCAGTTCTCGATCAGCTTGGCGGCGTTGCGGCTGAGATTCGCCATCTGCACCTCCTTGCTCTGCGTCAGGCCGGAACCGAAGATCGTGGGGCCGGAAATCGACTCCATGACCGTGATCAGATGCGGCTTCTCGTTGAGCTTCCGGCCCGCCGCATCGTCCCAGACGGTGACGTTGATGATCAGCGCCGATTTGGGCGAAGCCACCAGCGGCACGCCGGGAACGGCCAGGACATAGCCCTCCACGCTCACCCCGAGATGATAGAGCTTGGTGCCCTCGTGCCGTCCGAGCCGGTCCGTGATCGCCTGGGTCATGGCCTCGATCCACTCTTCCTTGCTGGCCGCGCGCGAGGCGGGGCCGCGGGTCAGGTTGGGCGCGACGACCACGTTGTGCCCAAGCCGGAAGTTGCCCATGTAGGGCAGTTCCCCGTCAAGATCGTTCGACCCCGCGCAGGCGGCGAGAAGAGAAACCCCGAGAAGGGCAATGAGACGGATCATGCGGCACATCCCTGTCACAAATTCGGGTTGCCATATCCCGGCGGCGACGAAAGCGCAATGAATTTGCCCGCAAGGGCGGCGGGGCTATACTCTTGCCCGTGACCCGCAAGGATGCGCCATGATCCTGTCAGAAACCGCCCGAGCCCCTGTCCGCGTGCCGCTCGTGACCGAGCCGCTGGGCATCCTCGGCTCGCTGCGCGCGGCACGCGAGAACGTGCTCTCTATCATCCCCGAGATCGCCACGCGCCAGCCCATGGTGTCGGGGCGCACCGGCAAACGCTGGCACATGGTGATGGATCCGGGCGCGATCCGGCGGATTCTGCTGGAGGAGCTGGACAATTACCCCAAGTCGCAGGTGACCAAGAACCTGTTGCGCCCCGCCATCGGAGAATCGCTCTTCATCGCCGAGGGCGCCCACTGGCGCTGGCAGCGGCGCGCGGCGGCGCCGGTGTTCTCGCATCGCAACGTGATGAACCTCGCCCCCGTGATGACGGCGGCCGCCGAGCGGTGCGCGGCGCGCGTGGCCGCCGCCGGGCCGCGCGCGGTGGACATGGCGGCCGAGATGGTGCGCACCACCTTCGACGTGATCGCCGACGTGACCTTTTCCGGTGACGGGACGTTCGACGCCGAGGGCGTGCATCGCGGCATCGACGCCTATATCGCGGAGGCCGGGCGCATCTCGCTGTTCGACATCCTCGGCCTGCCGGACTGGGTGCCGCGACCGGGGCGGCTGATGGCGGGCGACTCTGTGGCCGAGATGAAGCGCGTGGCCGATACGGCGGTCGAGGCGCGGCGCGCGCGCGGGCATGCAGGCGTGCCCGACCTGCTCGACCTGCTGCTCGACGGCGAGGATCCCGAGACGAAACGGCGCATGTCCACGCCCGAGCTGCGCGACAACCTACTTACCTTCATCGTCGCGGGCCACGAGACCACGGCGCTCGCGCTTGGCTGGTCGCTCTATCTCTGCGCCTTCGACCAGGCGGTGCAGGAGCGCGCCCGCGCCGAGGCGCGATCCGTGCTCGGCGACCGTGCCGCCACCGGCGCGGACGTGGCCCGCCTGCCCTATATCCGGCAGATCATCGACGAGGCGCTGCGCCTCTACCCGCCCGCGGGCATCGTGTCGCGCACGGCACAGACGGCGGATACGCTTTGCGGGCGCGAGATCCGGCCCGGCGATACGGTGATCATCCCGATCTATGCGCTGCACCGCCATCACCTGCTCTGGTCCGGGCCCGACCGCTTCGACCCGGACCGCTTCGCCGACCGGAAGGCGATTCCCCGCTACGCCTACCTGCCCTTCGGCGACGGACCGCGCATCTGCATCGGGGCAAGCTTCGCGTTGCAGGAGGCGGTGATCATCCTCGCCACGCTCATCGCGCGGTTCCGCGTCACGCCCGTGCCCGGCCGCGACCCGGACCCGGTGATGATCCTGACGCTGCGCCCGCAGGGCGGGGTCTGGCTGATGGCCGAGCCGCTCTGACCCCGGCCCCCGGACACTACCCCCCGGATTGCACCTGCGTGCGCTGCTCGCCCAGCCCGGTGATGCGCAGCACCATCTCGTCACCCGGCTTGAGAAAGCGTTGCGGCCGGTGGCCCATGCCCACGCCCGGCGGGGTGCCGGTGGCGATGATGTCGCCCGGCTCCAGCGTCATGATCGTGCTCAGATAGGCCACGATCTCGGCCACGCCGAAGATCATCCGCGACGTGCAGCCGGTCTGCATCCGCGCGCCGTTCACCTCGGTCACCAGATCGAGCGCCTGCACGTCCCTCAGCTCGTCCGGCGTGACCAGCCACGGCCCCACCGGCGCGAAGCTGTCGCAGCTCTTGCCCTTGGTCCATTGCCCAGAGCCTTCGAGCTGCAAGGCGCGCTCCGAGACATCGTTGACGATTGTATAGCCCGCCACATGGCGAAGCGCCTCCGCCTCGGTCACATATGTCGCGCGGGTGCCGATGACGATGCCCAGCTCCACCTCCCAATCGCCCTTCTGCGCGCCGCGCGGCAGGATCACCGGATCGTTCGGGCCGTTGAGCGCCGTCACCGCCTTGAGGAACACCACGGGCTCCTCCGGCGGCGCGGCCCCGAGCTCGGCGGCGTGATCGCTGTAGTTGAGGCCGATGCCGACGATCTTGCCCACGCCCGCCACCGGCACGCCGAGGCGGGGCGCACCCTCGACCAGCGGCAGCGCCTCGGGATTGACTCGCGGCAGCTTGGCCAGCACCTCGCCCGCCAGATCGGGGACCACGCCCGAAAGGTCCCGCAGCCGCCCCTCGTCATCGAGGATCGCGGGCCGCTCCTGCCCTCGCGCGCCATATCGTGCAAACCGCATCGCCTGTCCCTCCGCTTCGGTGCTGCGCGCACCATATCCCGCCCGCGCGCCGGTGCAAGGGCTGGCCCCGCGCGCGTCCCGGCCTATGATTGCGCCATGGTCCTGACCCTCACCCAGGCCGGGCTTTACTGTCCCGCCGGCGATTTTCACATCGACCCGTGGCGGCCGGTGGCGCGCGCGCTCGTCACCCATGGTCATTCCGATCATGCCCGCCCCGGCCACGGCGCCTACCTGGCCACCGATCTCGCCGCACCGGTGATGCGCCACCGGTTGGGCGCGATCACGCTCGACACCGTCCGCTATGGCGAGGCGCGGCAGATCGGCGAGGCGCGGGTGTCGTTCCACCCGGCGGGCCATGTTCCCGGCTCGGCGCAGATCCGGGTCGAGGTGGCGGGCGAGATCTGGGTCGTCTCGGGCGATTACAAGCTGGAGGTTGATCCGCTCTCCACCCCGTTCGAGCCGGTGCGCTGTCATCACTTCGTGACCGAATGCACCTTCGGCCTGCCGGTCTTCGACTGGCCCGACCCGGCGGAGGTGGCGCAGGACATCAACGCATGGTGGGCCGCCAATGCGGCGGAGGGCCGGTTCTCGCTGCTCGGGGCCTACGCGCTCGGCAAGGCGCAGCGGGTGCTGAGAATGCTCGATCCCGGCATCGCGCCCATCCTCACCCATGGCGCCATCGAGGCGACCAACGCGGTGATGCGCGGGCAGGGCATCGCCCTGCCCGAGACCCACCATGTCACGCCCGAAACCGATCTGCGCACCATGCGCGGCGCGCTGGTCCTCGCCCCGCCCGGCGCGCTCGCGGGGCCATGGGCGCGGCGGTTTCGCCCCGCCTCCACCGGCTATGCCAGCGGCTGGATGCGGCTGCGCGGCGTGCGCCGCAGGCGCGCGGCGGATCGCGGTTTTGTCCTCTCCGATCACGCCGACTGGGCGGGCCTCAACCGCGCCATTTCCGAGACCGGGGCCGAGACCGTCCATGTCACCCACGGCTATACCGAGATCTTCGCCCGCTGGCTGACCGATCAGGGCCGTGACGCGCGCGTGCTGCGCACCGAGTTCACCGGCGAGACGCTGGATGACGGGGGGGAGGCATGAAGGATTTCGCCGCGCTCTTTGCCACGCTCGACCAGACCACGCGCACCAATACCAAGGTCGCGGCGCTGGCCGGGTATTTCCGCACCGCCCCCGAACCCGACCGCCTCTGGACCATCGCGCTCTTCTCGGGCCGCCGCCCGAAACGCGCCATCACCACCACCCGACTGCGTGAATGGGCCGCCGAACGCGCGGGCATCCCGCTCTGGCTGTTCGAGGAAAGCTACCCCATCGTCGGCGATCTGGCCGAGACCATCGCGCTGGTGCTGCCGCCGCCCTCCACCCGCCACGACGCCAGCCTTGCCGACTGGATCGACCGCCTGCGCGCACTGAAGGACGCGGCGGACGCCACCCGCAAGGAACAGGTGCTCTCGGCATGGGAGGGGCTGACACCGCTGGAACGGCTGGTCTTCAACAAGCTGCTGACCGGCGGCTTTCGCATCGGCATCAGCGCCCGGCTGATGACCCGCGCACTTGCGCAGGCATTGGACCGCGACGAGGCGGACCTCGCCCACCGGCTGATGGGCGACTGGACGCCCGACAGCACCACTTGGGCCGACCTGATCGAGCGCCAAGACCCGGCGGATACCCTCTCGCGCCCCTATCCCTTCTGCCTCGCCTATGGGCTGGAGACCGGGCCCGAGAGCCTCGGGGATCCCGCCGACTGGCTGGCGGAATGGAAATGGGACGGCATTCGCGGACAGGTCATCCTGCGCGGCGGACAGATCTTCATCTGGTCGCGGGGCGAGGAGTTGATGACCGACCGTTTCCCGGATCTCGCCCCCCTGCGCGACTTGCTGCCCGATGGCACGGTGATCGACGGCGAATTGCTGGCGCATGATGGCGACGCCCCGTTGCCCTTTGCCGCGCTGCAAAAACGGATCACCCGCAAGACCGTGCCCGGGAAACTGCTGACCGAAGCGCCGGTGATCCTCATGGCCTATGACCTGCTGGAACATCAGGGCCACGACCTGCGCGACACCCCCTTTGCCGCGCGGCGCGCGCGGCTGGAAACTCTCTTGGCCGATCTGCCCGGCACCGCCCCCCTGCGTCCCTCGCCGATCGTCTCCTTCGCCACATGGGACGATCTGGCTGCCACTCGCGCCACGGCCCGAGACCACCGCGCCGAGGGGCTGATGCTCAAACGCCGCAGCGGCCCCTATCACGCGGGTCGCAGACGAGGCGACTGGTGGAAATGGAAGCTCGATCCGCTGACCATCGACGCGGTGATGATCTACGCCCAAGCGGGCCACGGGCGGCGCGCCAACCTCTACACCGATTTCACCTTCGCGGTCTGGGAGGGCGACACGCTCGTGCCCTTTACCAAGGCCTATTCCGGCCTGACCGATGCCGAGTTCCGCCAGATCACCGCCTGGGTGCGCCGCAACACGACCGAACGCTTCGGCCCGGTCCGGCAGGTGCGCCCGGAACACGTGTTCGAGATCGCCTTCGAGGGTATCCAGTCCAGCCCGCGCCACAAGTCCGGCGTGGCGCTGCGCTTTCCCCGCATGGCGCGCTGGCGGCAGGACAAGCCACCATCACAGGCCAACACGCTTGCAGATCTGCGCGCGATGCTGGCGCAATACGGCTGAGCCAGGCCCACGCCGTGCCCGTCCTCATCCCTCTTCAACGATCCCGGTGACCGGAAAGTGATCGCTGAACCCGTCGGGATCGACATTCGTCGCCGGGTCTCCTTTCGGCAGGCCGAACCGAACCGGACCATGCCCAACCCGATGATCGACAATCTCGGGAATGGTGAACACGGTCTCCGACCCCTCGCGCCATTTGAACGGCGTGGATGATCGGTCGAGAAGCGGGCGGTTGACGAGGATCTGGTCAAAGACATTCCCGTCGCCCTGGTAGTAGAGTGTGCCGTCAAGCCTGCGCCGACCGCCGCGCCGGTCTTCCGCCTCGAAATCGAGGAAGTTCCACGCGAGGTTGTAGAACTTCGCCGATTGCGCGCGGGCGACATCACCCGGTTCGCGCCAGGCATTGGCGTTGAACCGCAGCGATGCATCGAAAGGGTCGTCATTGAAATCCCCCAGAGCGATGATCGCCGCTTCTGGGCCAACCTCCTCGCGGATACGCTCGTGCCAGTAGCCCACGGTCTCGCCCGCCACGGCACGAAACCCGGCAGAGGCCTCCGCCCCGCCGGAGCGCGATGGCCAGTGATTGCACATGACGATCAGATCATGACCCGCGGCCGTGCGGAATGTCGCCTGCGTGATGTCGCGCGTCCCGGTCCGGCGCAGCACGAAATGGTTGAACACGAGTTGCGGGTCCACGCCGTAGCGCGCTTCGTCATAGAGAAACGCCGTGTCGATACCGCGCTGGTCGCGCATGTTGTCCGCATGAACCGGCGCATAGCGCCGATCCGGCAACGCGACAGCGAGTTCGGCCACCAGATCGTCGAGCACCTTGCGGCATTCCACCTCGCAGACCCCAAGGATATCCGGCCCGCGTCCGCCGTTCATCGCCGAGATGACCCGCGAAAGCCGGCTCTGCTTGCGCGCATAGAGCGCCTCGGACCATCCCGCGAGATCGCCCGCCAGGCGCTGCGCGATCCAGGCGATCCGCCCCTCGTAGCCCTCTGGCGCGAACAGGTTCTCAAGGTTCCAGAACGCGATGAAATGAGACGGCATGGTGAATTTGCCGGTGGTTGAATATCTTCATCTACATGCAATCTTTACGCGATCATTGCAAAACCTTCATGACGGTGCATTCGCCTGTTTTCGACGGCACCCCCTTGCCATTGCACCGGTCGCGGCCCTACGTGAGAGCGGACAAACACGGAGGTTCCCGATGCACGCCCTGCCCTTTCCCGTCCGCGACGCCAACGCCTCTTCGGGGGGCAAGGACCTCGGCCCGCTGCCGGAATGGGACCTGAGCGATCTCTACGAGAGCCCCGAAGCCCCGGAGCTTGCCCGCGATCTCGACTGGCTGCGCAGCGCCTGTGCGGACTTCGCCGCCGATTACGAGGGCAAGCTCGACACGCTCGACGCCGCCGGGCTGCTCGAATGCCTGCGCCGCGACGAGGCGATCAGCCGCACGGCGGGACGGATCATGTCCTATGCGGGGCTTCGCTATTACCAGCAAACCACCGATGGCGCGCGGGCCAAGTTCCTGTCCGACTGCCAGGAGAAGGTGACGAACTATACCACGCCGCTGGTGTTCTTCTCGCTGGAGCTGAACCGGCTGGACGAGAGCGCGCTCGAGACGATGTATGCCGGGAACGCCGATCTCGCGCGCTACGCCCCCGTCCTGCGCCGCATCCGGGCGATGAAGCCCTACCAGCTTTCCGACGAGCTGGAGAAGTTCCTGCACGATCTGGGCGTCGTGGGCGACGCCTGGGAGCGGCTTTTTGATGAGACCATCGCCGGGCTCAGCTTCACCGTGGATGGCGAGGAGATGGGCATCGAGGCCACGCTCAACCTGCTCACCGAGCAGGACCGCGCCAAGCGTGAGGCGGCGGCGCGCGAACTTGCCCGCGTCTTCGGCGCGAACATCCGCCTCTTCGCCCGCGTCCACAACACGCAGGCCAAGGAAAAGGAGGTGCTCGACCGCTGGCGCAAGATGCCCACGCCGCAGACCGCGCGCCATCTGAGCAACGATGTGGAGCCCGAGGTGGTCGAGGCGCTGCGCAATGCGGTGGTGGCCGCCTATCCGCGCCTTTCGCACCGCTATTACGAGTTGAAGCGCCGCTGGCTCGGCCTTGACCGGATGCAGGTCTGGGACCGCAACGCGCCGCTTCCCATGGAGCAGACCCGCCTCATCGGCTGGGAGGAGGCGCGCGAGACGGGGATGGAGGCCTATGCCGGTTTCGCCCCCGAAATGGCCGATCTGGCCCGGCCCTTCTTCGAGAAGGGCTGGATCGATGCGGGCGTGAAGCCGGGCAAGGCACCGGGCGCCTTCGCCCATCCCACCGTGACCGACACACACCCCTACGTGATGCTCAACTACCTCGGCAAGCCGCGCGACGTGATGACGCTCGCCCACGAGCTGGGCCACGGCGTGCATCAGCGGCTCGCCGCGCCGCAGGGCGAGCTTCTGGCCTCCACCCCGCTCACCCTGGCCGAGACCGCCTCGGTCTTCGGCGAGATGCTCACCTTCCGCCGCCTGCTGTCAGGCGCGAAGGATGAGGCCGAGCGCAAGGTGCTCCTCGCGGGCAAGGTCGAGGACATGATCAACACGGTCGTCCGGCAGATCGCCTTCTACGATTTCGAATGCAAGCTGCACGCCGCGCGCCGCGAGGGGGAGCTGACCCCCGAGGACATCAACGCGCTGTGGATGTCCGTTCAGGCCGAGAGCCTCGGGCCCGCCTTCGACTTCATGGAGGGATACGAGACCTTCTGGGCCTATATCCCGCATTTCGTCCACTCGCCCTTCTACGTCTATGCCTATGCCTTCGGCGACGGTCTCGTGAACGCGCTCTACGCCGCTTACGAGGCGGCACCCGACGGGTTCCAGGAGAGATATTTCGACATGCTGCGCGCAGGCGGCTCGCGCCACCACAAGGACCTGCTCGCCCCCTTCGGCCTCGACGCCTCGGACCCGGCGTTCTGGGACAAGGGGCTTGCCATGATCGAGGGGATGATCGACGAGCTGGAGGCGATGGAGGGGTAGAGGGCGCGGCCGTGTGCCGGTTCCTGCCCGACAGGGGGGCTATCGAGGACAGCAGATCCTCGGGCCTGCCCAGAGGGTGACGGGTGAAGAGCGCCCCAGCCCCCCCCCGAAGCGACCCGGGCATCCGGCCCCGCACCGCAACGGGGTGCGACAAAATTCTTTGATCTGCATCAATTTCGCGCATTGCCGCCCTGCCTCCGACCTTTTAGAACCGATCCATAGATGAGGGTGCGAGACTCGGTTCCGAGCACCCGACGCCAACACCAGCAGGAGGCATCCAATGGCAGACGCAGCCATTCACGGCCACGAGCACGAGGATCAGCGCGGGTTCTTCACCCGGTGGTTCATGTCGACGAACCACAAGGATATCGGCATCCTCTACCTGATCACCTCGGCGATCGTCGGGCTCATCTCGGTCATGTTCACGGTCTACATGCGGATGGAGCTGATGGAGCCGGGCGTTCAGTACATGTGCATGGAAGGCGCGCGGTTCATTGCCTCCGACGTGGCCGAATGCACGCCCAACGGCCACCTGTGGAACGTCATGATCACCTATCACGGGGTGCTGATGATGTTCTTCGTCGTCATCCCGGCCCTTTTCGGCGGTTTCGGCAACTATTTCATGCCGCTGCAGATCGGCGCGCCCGACATGGCATTTCCGCGGATGAACAACCTCTCGTTCTGGCTCTTCGTCGCGGGCACCTCGCTCGGCGTCGCCTCGCTTCTGGCACCGGGCGGCAACGGTCAGCTCGGGTCGGGCGTGGGCTGGGTTCTCTACCCGCCGCTGTCAGTCAATGAAGGCGGCATGTCGATGGATCTTGCGATCTTTGCCGTGCATGTCTCGGGCGCGTCCTCGATCCTCGGGGCGATCAACATGATCACCACCTTCCTCAACATGCGCGCACCGGGCATGACGCTGTTCAAGGTGCCGCTCTTCTCCTGGTCGATCTTCGTCACCGCCTGGCTGATCCTTCTGGCCCTGCCGGTGCTGGCGGGCGCGATCACCATGCTGCTCACCGACCGCAATTTCGGGACCACCTTCTTCGACCCGGCAGGCGGCGGCGACCCGGTGCTCTACCAGCATATCCTGTGGTTCTTCGGCCACCCGGAGGTCTACATCATCATCCTGCCCGGCTTCGGCATCATCAGCCACGTGATCGCCACCTTCTCGCGCAAGCCCGTCTTCGGTTATCTGCCGATGGTCTGGGCGATGATCGCCATCGGCTTCCTGGGCTTCATCGTCTGGGCGCATCACATGTACACGGTCGGCTTGAGCCTGACCCAGCAGAGCTATTTCATGCTGGCGACGATGGTCATCGCGGTGCCCACGGGGGTCAAGGTGTTCAGCTGGATCGCCACCATGTGGGGCGGCTCGATCGAGTTCCGCACGCCGATGCTCTGGGCCTTCGGCTTCCTGTTCCTCTTCACGGTGGGCGGCGTCACCGGCATCGTGCTCAGCCAGGCGGCGGTGGACCGCGCCTATCACGACACCTACTATGTCGTGGCGCATTTCCACTACGTGATGAGCCTTGGCGCGGTCTTCGCGATCTTCGCGGGCATCTATTTCTACTTCCCCAAGATGACGGGGCGGCAGATCCCCGAATGGGCCGGAAAGCTGCATTTCTGGGCGATGTTCATCGGTGCGAACCTGACCTTCTTCCCGCAGCACTTCCTTGGCCGTCAGGGCATGCCGCGCCGCTATATCGACTACCCCGAAGCCTTCGCCACCTGGAACTGGTGGTCGTCCGTGGGGGCCTTCATCTCCTTCGCCAGCTTCATCTTCTTCTTCGGCGTGGTGATCTACGCGCTCTTCCGCGGCGCGCGCGAGACGCGGCCCAACCCGTGGAACGAATATGCCGACACGCTGGAATGGACCCTGCCCTCGCCGCCGCCGGAGCACACGTTCGAGACGCTTCCGAAGCGCGAGGACTGGGATCGCGCCCCGGCGCACTGAGCAATGGCGCATGACACATCGCGGAGGCCCCGGCATTGTCCGGGGCCTCTTGCGTCATGGGCCGGGACTGCCGCTCACCCCGCCACATCCGTCGCTTTCCCGGTTTCCTGCAGCCCGGTCCTCGTGCTACCCACGGGTCTGAGACCCGCACCAGGACCACCCCGATGACCCAGGAAATCCGCCTTGCGTTCGAGCATCCCACCGCCCGTGCCCGCGCCACCGCGCCCGATGGCCCGCTTGACCGCATTTCCGTGCGCGATCATGTGGTCGAGGTCGAGATCGGTGCCTTCCAGGCCGAGCGCGGCACCACGCAGCGGGTCTGTTTCAACATCGTCGTCGAGGTGCGCCCGCCCGAGGCGCCGCTCTCGGACGATGTGGACCGTATCCTCTCCTATGACCGCGTGACCGAGGCCATCGCCGCGGCGCTTGCCGAGGAGCGGCTCAACCTGCTCGAGACCCTGGCCGAGCGCATCGCCGAACGCATCCTGTGGGAGCCGCAGGCCGTGCGCTGCTTCGTGCGGATCGAGAAGCTCGACCGCGGCCCCGGCGCGCTCGGGGTGGAGATCGTGCGCTCCGTGGCCGATCTCGCCCTGCGCGCCACGCCCCTGCCGGACACCGCCCCGCATCCGCATGTGGTCTATCTCAGCAATGCCGCCATCGCCTCGGCCAATCTCGGGCGCTGGCTCGACCAGCTTGAGGCGCGGGCCGAGCCGGTGATCCTCTGCGTGGGCCAGCCCGACACGCCCGCGCCGCGCACCGGGCACCGGATGACGCAGCGTCGGGTGGACCTGCTGGCGCTCGAACAGAATGCCTGGGTGCTGGCCGCGCGCGATGACCGCTGTGTGGTCGTCGCCACCCGGACCGAGCTGGACTGGGCCATGAAACACGGCCAGATCAGTGTCTGGGCCCCCTCCAAGATCGTGCTCGACGCGGTGGACGGGCCGCGCCGCGGTCCCGAGGCTGCTGTCGATCTCGCCGCCTGGTTCGCGGGCCAGATCGAGGCGAGCGACCTTCTGCTCATCGATGCGGTCCCGCCCGCCGCCTGCGCCGTTCCCGTGATCCTTCAGGACATCGCCCGCTCGGGCCTGTGATGACCTACTATCGCCCGGTTCCGCGCATTGATGCCGCCCGAAGCCGGGACGCCCGGCCGCTTGCCGGGGGCTGGTGCTGGTTCGACACGGTCGAGGCGCTTTCCCGCAGCGCGCCGCCCAGCCTTCTGCCCGCCTCCGACCTGCCGCCCGAGACGCTTGCCAGCCTCACCGCCCCGCGCGCGCCGCTGGCCGGGCTTGACATGGGCGCGCCGCAGATCATGGGGATCCTCAACGTGACGCCGGACAGCTTCTCTGACGGCGGGCGGCATTTCGATCCGGAAGAGGCGCTTGCCCATGCCCGCGCCATGGCCGGGGCCGGCGCGGCCATTCTCGACGTGGGCGGCGAATCCACCCGCCCCGGAGCCGCCGCCGTCCCGATCGACGATGAAATCGCCCGCACCGCGCCGGTGATCGAGGCCATTCGCGCCGCGCTGGCCGTTCCCGTCTCGATCGACACCCGCAAGACGGCGGTCGCGCGCGCGGCGGTGCGCGCGGGTGCCGACATGATCAACGACGTGGCGGGCTTTACCTTCGATCCCGATCTTGCCCCCTTCGCCGCCGAACACGCGCTGCCGGTCTGCGTCATGCACGCGCAGGGCACGCCCGAAACGATGCAGCACAGCCCGCGTTATGACGATGTGCTGCTCGATGTCTATGACTGGCTGGAGGCCCGCGTCGCGTTTCTGACCGCGCTCGGAATCCCGCGCGCGCGCATCGCGGTCGATCCCGGCATCGGTTTCGGCAAGACGCGGGCGCACAACCTGCGCCTGCTGCAAAACCTCTCGCTCTTTCACGGGCTCGGCTGCCCGGTGCTGCTCGGGGCTTCGCGCAAGCGTTTCATCGGCGATGTGACCGGCACGCCGGTGGCCGCAGAGCGTGTGCCGGGCTCGCTCGCCGTGGCGGTGATGGCGGCTGGCCAGGGCGTGCAGATCCTACGGGTTCACGACGTGGCCGAAACCCGCGCCGCGCTCGCCATGTGGGAGGCGGTCCGCTCTTGCTGACACCTGCGCAAGAGGGGTGGATTATCCCCGGATGCCGGGCCATGCATTCCCGAGCACAACATCGCGCACCTCGCCGCGCCCGTTTCAGGCAGGCCGCCCGGCGAAGAGCCGCCGCAGCGCGCCCCATTGGCTTATCGCCACCCCTGCCAGGATCATCACCATGGCCAGGAACAGCCGCGGCGGCACGGCCTCGGCAAGGAACACCGCCCCGAGGATGACCGACCAGACCGGCACCATGTAATTGACAAGGCCGAAGAAGCCCGGCCCCGCCTCGCGCGTGACCTGCACCAGCAGGAGTTGCGCCACTCCCGTGGGCAGCAGCCCGAGATAGAGCAGGGCCAGGGCACCCTTCACACCGAGCGTATCGGGCACGCCCTCGACGATCACAGCCACCGGCACGATCATCCCCGCCGCCAGGACCATCACCGCCGCCGCCAGCGCCAGCAGGGGCACAGGCGGGCAGAGCCGCGTCAGGATGGAGCCCGTCGCATAGCACAGGGCCGCCCCGAGGCAGGCCAGACGCGCCAGCGATTCCATATCCTTGCCGGTTGAGGCGAATGCGTCCGCGCCGATCAGGACCACCACCCCGGCGGTTCCGAGCAGGAACCCCCCGATCCGCCTCAGGTGCATCCGCTCGCCGGGCACGAAGACATGCGCCAGCGGCAGGATCAAAAGCGGCACCGCCGCCATGCACACCCCGGCAAAGCCCGAGGCGACGGATTGCTGCGCCCAGCCCAGGAGAGAGAAGGGAACCGCGTTCGAGAACAAGGCCATGCAAAACGCGAATGCCCAGACCTTGCGCCCCGGCCCCGGGGCGGCGGAGGGCAGGCGCAAGCCCTTGATCCGCAAGAGCGACAGCAGGAACGCCGCCCCCAGCGTAATCCGCACGGCGGCCACGGTGAACGGCCCCACATCGCGCAGCGCCACGGAGATGAAGGCGAAGGACGCGCCCCAGATCAGGCCCAGGGCCCCGATCCTCAGCCAGTTGATCGGCGCGATATCGTTCAAGACGGCCTCCGGTTCCGGTCTGCCGCCCCGCTCAGCATTATTCCTGCCCAATGTCAAACAGCGCGGCCGTTTCGGCGGGATCGCATCTGCCCGTCCAAAACCTGGCATATCCTCCTGCGCGCTGCCTCAACGGGTCAAAAGTCGGCGCAGGGCGTATCGTTCGTGCCACTATCGAGAAACCGCCCAACAGTCACAAAACCGTCAATAGAGTGAAAGAAATCTTATGATTCGACGTCTTAAGGACAAAGGATCATCAACCGGGAGCCATTGACCATGATAAAATCCTTCGCAGTAGCGACCGTCCTGACCGTATCGGCTGCCGCGGCCAGCGCATCCGGCGTGATCCTCGACACGCTCAACAAGAACGGCATGCCGGCAAACCTTTCCACGAACCCGCTCGGGATCAGCTTCTTCAATCTGATCAGCTCGTCCAGTAATACCGAACCCTTCGGCCAGAGCTTCATGCTGGACGAGGCGACCGAGAGCCTCTCGGTCGATGCTTATTTCTCCTCGTTGGATTTTCCGCAACCCACGAGTGTCAGCGTAACCGCGTCGCTTGTCACCGGGGCCGGCGTTGACGGCTCCGAGCTCGGCATGGCGCTCTTTGAAGCAACTGAGGTTACGCGCAATGATGCGCTCCTTGCCACGTTCGACTTTTCCAATCTCGGTGCGCTCGATGCCGGCACTTACACGATCACCTTCGAGGGGGTCGGTGCGCTCGGCGGCGGGGACATCTTCTTCGACGCGGACGGGAACCGCACCGGAACGGTGACCGCTGGAACGCAGGCGTTCGACGCGAACGGTCCTTTCAATTTTGGATCGAACCCCGCCAGAGAGTTCGGCATTCGCGTCTCCGGCGACGCGGTGACCCCGGTTCCGCTTCCCGCAGGTCTCCCGCTGTTGCTGGCCGGTCTTGGCGGGCTGGCCATCCTGCGCCGCAAGCACACCGTCTGAACCCTGACACAAGCACTCGGCCGCCCCATGCAATGAGGGGCGGCCGGATTCTGGCAGGGGTCAGTTGCGCGCCTTGTCTACCATCCTGCCCGCCGAGATCCAGGGCATCATGCCGCGCAGCTTCTTGCCGACCTCCTCGATCTGATGCGCGTCGTTGATCCGCCGCGTGCCCTTGAAGAAGGGCTGTCCAACGGCATTTTCCTGCATGAAATCGCGCACGAAGCGGCCGGTCTGGATGTCGGTCAGGATGGCCTTCATCCGCGCCTTGGTCTCGTCATAGGGCAGCACGCGCGGACCCGAGACATATTCCCCATATTCGGCGGTGTTGGAGATCGAGTAGTTCATGTTGGCGATCCCGCCCTCATAGATCAGGTCCACGATCAGCTTCACCTCGTGCAGGCACTCGAAATAGGCCATCTCGGGGGCATAGCCCGCCTCGACCAGCGTCTCGAACCCCATGCGGATCAGCTCCACCAAGCCGCCGCAGAGCACCGCCTGCTCGCCGAAGAGATCGGTCTCGCATTCCTCGCGGAAATTCGTCTCGATGATCCCCGAACGCCCGCCGCCGATGGCCGCGCAATAGCTGAGCCCGATCTCGAGCGCCTTGCCCGAGGCATCGGTATCGACGGCCACGAGGCAGGGCACGCCGCCGCCCTTGACGAACTCGCCCCGCACGGTGTGGCCGGGGCCCTTGGGGGCCATCATGATGACGTCCACGCCCTCTTTCGGCTCGATCAGGCCGAAATGGATGTTGAGGCCATGGGCAAAGGCGATGGCTGCACCGGGGCGGATGTTGTCATGGACGTATTTGCGATAGGTCTCGGCCTGCAACTCGTCGGGCATGGTGAACATGATCAGGTCGCACCAGGCCGCCGCCTCGGCAATGTCCATCACGGCCAGCCCCTCGGCCTCGGCCTTCTTCGCGGATTTCGATCCTTCGCGCAGCGCCACGACGACGTTCTTCGCCCCCGAATCGCGCAGGTTGAGGGCATGGGCATGGCCCTGGCTGCCATAGCCGAGAATGGCAACCTTCTTGTCCTTGATCAGGTTGATGTCGCAGTCACGATCGTAATAGACGCGCATGGCGGTCTCCTTCCGGGTTGGTTGATGGACGGAGACTAGAGGCACGCGGCCGCAATGGCGCGTGTCATTTTCGGTGTATTCCGCAGTGATTTCGGATAATCATTCGCAGGATTGCAGGATTGTGAGAGTTTCATGCTCGACGATATCGACCGGAGATTGCTCCGCCAGTATCAGCACGCGCCCGATCTCGGACCGGCGGAGCTGGCTGCGCGCGCCGGGCTCGCACCGGCCACCTGCGCAAGGCGGCTCGAGCGGCTGCGCAGCAGCGGCATCATCCGCGCCAACCGCGCCGTGATCGACTGGCGCGCGCTTGGCTACGAGGTCGAGGTGTCCTTGCGGATCGCGCTCGACAAGACCCAGCCGCGCGCCTTTGACGAGTTCACCGCCGCCGCGCGGCAGGTGCCCGAAGTGCTCGAGATCCAGAGTTTTCTCGGCCGTGTCGATCTGCGCCTTTCGGTCATCGCGCGCGACATGGCGCATTACCAGGGGCTTTATCGCAGCGCCATCCTGACCCTGCCCCATATTGCCGATATCGACGCGCTGATGCTTGTGGCGCGGATCAAGTCCGACGAGGTGCTGCCGCTATGATCGCGCTTGACACGCTGGACCGGCAGATCCTGCGCGCCCTGGCCGAGGACGCCACGCAAAGCGCCACCACGATCGGGCGCGCGCTCGGGCTCTCGCAGCCCGCCGCGTGGCGGCGCATCCGGCGTCTGCGGGAGGCGGGCGTCATCAAGGGGCAGCGGCTCGATCTCGATCACGAGAGGCTTGGCTTCGGCGTCACCGTCTTTCTCGGCGTCAAGCTCGCCACCAAGGGCCGCGTGAGCCTTGAGGATTTCGAGCGTGCCGTCACCGCCATCCCCGAGGTGCAGACGGCCGAGCATATCCTCGGGCTTTACGATTACCGGCTGCGGGTGGTGGCGCGCGACATATCCGATTTCGAGCGCGTGCTCCGGCGGCGGATCATGACCCTGCCCGGCGTCGGCAATGTCGAGGCCAATGTGCTTCTGTCCGAAGAGCGCCGCCCCGGACCCATCGGCTAAGGCAGCCCTTGTGCCGGGAGCCGAACCGCCTAAGTAAGCGATCATGGCCTATCGCCTCAAGAAATCGGACACGTCCCTGACCGCGGCCTTGCGACGGATCGCGCGCGAGCAGATCGAGCGCGCGCTGGCCGCGATCGACCGCCCCGGCGGCAACGCGCACGGCATCCACGAAGCGCGCGCGCGCTGCAAGAAGCTGCGCGGCCTGATCCGCCTCGTGCGCCCCGCCTTTCCCGATTTCGACGGGGAGAATGCCGCGTTCCGCGACGCGGCGAAGGCGCTGGAATCGCTGCGCGCGGGAGGGGCGGGCCGCGAAACGCTCGACCGTCTGGAAGAAGCCGCCCCCGAAGGGCTGGACGCGCAGGCGCTGGCGACGATCCGGGCGCGGTTCGAGGCCGAAGCCCTGCCCCATCTTGCCACCGACCGCGCCGCCGATATCGCCGCATTCCGCGCCATGCTCACGGAGGCGCGCGCGCGGATCCCCGGCTGGACGCTCTCCGCCAAGGGCTTTGCCCCCGCGCGCAAGGGGCTGAGGAAGACCTATGCCCAGGCCCGGCGCGGCCTTGATCACGCCCGCGAGGCCCGCAGCCCCGAAGCCTTTCACGACTGGCGCAAGGCGGTGAAATACCACTGGTATCACGCGCAACTGCTGCGCCCGATCAACCCCGAAAGGATAGACCCGCAGCGCGGCATGGCCAAGGAACTGGCAGAACTGCTCGGCAACCATCACGACCTGCACGACATGCGCGCGCATCTGGCCGCGGGCGGATTCGACGCGGCTGCCGTCGCCGCGATGCAGACCCCGATCACGCAGGAAATGGCGCGGCTCGAAGCCGCGGCGCTGACGCTCGGGCACAGGCTTCTCGCCGATGAGCCCGAGACACTCGCCCGCCGCTGGCAGGGCTGGTGGAGCGCCTGGAAAGGCCAATAGATGCGTGGACATTCGCGCCGCTCATGCGCAGTCTGATGACCGACACAGCAGCCGGAGGCACCCATGCCCGCCCTTCTCGACACGGTCGATCCTGACGGCCTTCTGGAATATTCGGTGGTCTTCACCGACCGCTCGCTCAACCACATGTCGGCAGCCTTTCAGGAGGTCATGCGCGACATATCCGCCATGCTGAGAGAGGTCTACAATGCCGAGGCGGTGGCACTCGTGCCCGGCGGCGGCACTTACGCGATGGAGGCGGTGGCGCGCCAGTTCGGGCGCGGGGCACATGCGCTCATCCTGCGCAACGGCTGGTTTTCCTACCGCTGGAGCCAGATTTTCGAGGCGGGCAGCTTCGCGGCAGACACCACCGTCTGCATGGCGCGCCAGACCGGCAACGGCCCGGCCACGCCCTTTGCCCCCGCCCCCATCGAGGAGGTCACGGCGAAGATCCGGGAGACAAGACCGGATGTGGTCTTCGCCCCGCATGTCGAGACGTCCGCAGGGCTGATCCTGCCCGACGATTACGTGACGGCGATGGCCGCTGCCGCGCATGAGGTGGGCGCGCTCATGGTGCTTGACGGCATCGCCTCCGGATTTGCCTGGATCGACATGCGGGCCACAGGCGTCGATGTGCTCATTTCCGCGCCGCAAAAGGGCTGGTCGGCCTCGCCCTCGGCAGGGCTGGTGATGCTGTCCGAACGCGCGCTTGCCCGGCTCGAAGGGACGGTATCGGACAGTTTCGCGCTCGATCTGAAGAAATGGCGCGCGATCATGAAAGCCTATGAAGACGGCGGGCATGCCTATCACGCCACCATGCCCACGGATGCGCTGCGCGCCTTCCGCGACACGATGATCGAGACGCGCGAGCATGGGTTCGAGCGCCTGCGCGAGGCGCAATGGGAGCTGGGCAATGGCGTGCGCGCGATGCTCGGGGCGCGCGGCGTGGCCTCGGTTGCCGCAGAGGGTTTCGGCGCGCCGGGGGTGGTGGTCAGCTATACCGACGATCCCGAGATCCAGTCCGGCCGCAAGTTCGCCGCCGAAGGCATGCAGATCGCTGCGGGCGTGCCGCTTCAGGTGGGCGAGCCCGAGGGCTTTCGCACCTTCCGGCTCGGGCTTTTCGGTCTCGACAAGCTCTATGACGTGGACGGCGCGCTCGGGCGGCTGGAACGGGTGCTCGACCGGGTTCTCTGAGCCCGGCCCCCTGCTCCGCGCGGCGAGGGCTCCCTATCCGAGCCGCGCCTTGACCTGTCCGCCGACCGCCCCGAAATCCATCTGCCCGGCGTGGCGTTCCTTGAGCTTGCCCATGATCTTGCCCATGTCGCGGATGGAACTCGCCCCGACATCGGCGATGGCGCGGTCGATCGCCTCCGCGATCTCGGCCTCGTCGAGCTGGCGCGGCAGGAATTCCTCGATCACCTTGATCTCCGCGCGCTCGCGCTCGGCCAGGTCGAGCCGCCCGCCCTCCTCATAGGCGCGCACGCTTTCGTTGCGCTGCTTGGTCATCTTGGCGAGAATCGCCATGATGTCGGCATCGCCGAGAGGGGTCGCATCCTCGGTGCCGCGCTGCGCGATCTCCTGATCCTTGATCGCCGCGTTGATGAGCCGCAGCGTGGCCAGACGGCTCTGGTCCTTGTCCTTCATCGCCTGTTTGAGGGCCTTGCCGACCCGTTCGCGCAAATCCATCTCTCATCCCCATGGCGGTTTGCAAGTCTCGGACCGTAGCCAATGCGCGCGGCCAAGGCAACCTATCCGCACGCGCCGCGGATCGCGGGTTGACCGCGCCGGGGGCTGGCCCTAGGGATACGCCGATTTGCCCGATACCGGAGAGCTGCCCGATGGCCCCTGCCGCCAAGCCCCGCCCGACCGCCTGCCTTGCCCTGGCCGATGGGTCGGTCTTCTACGGGAAAGGCTTCGGTGCCGTCGGCGAGACGGTGGCCGAGCTGTGTTTCAACACCGCGATGACCGGCTATCAGGAGATCATGACAGACCCCTCCTATGCCGGGCAGATCGTGACCTTCACCTTCCCGCATGTCGGCAATGTCGGTGTCAACACAGAGGATGACGAGACCGCCGAGCCGGTGGCCGAGGGAATGGTCGTGAAATGGGATCCGACCGAGCCCTCGAACTGGCGCGCCGAGGAGCATCTGACGCAATGGCTCGCGCGGCGCGGGCGCATCGCCATCGGCGGTGTGGACACGCGCCGGCTGACCCGCGCGATCCGGCAGCAGGGTGCGCCGCATGTGGCGCTGGCGCATGATCCGTCGGGGGATTTCGACGTGGCCGCACTCGTGGCGAAGGCGCGCGCCTTTCCGGGGCTCGAGGGGATGGACCTGGCGCGCCGCGTGACCTGCGCGCAATCCTATCGCTGGGACGAGACGAGATGGGCCTGGCCCGAGGGCTTCGGGCACCGGACCGAGGCGCGGCACAAGGTCGTGGCCATCGATTACGGGGCCAAGCGCAACATCCTGCGCTGCCTGGCGAGCGCGGGCTGCGCGGTCACGGTCCTGCCCGCCACCGCCACTGCCGAGGAGGTGCTGGCGCATCGGCCTGACGGCGTGTTCCTGTCCAACGGCCCCGGCGACCCGGCGGCCACGGGCAAATATGCCGTGCCGATGATCCGCGCCGTGCTTGACCATGGCCTGCCGATCTTCGGCATCTGCCTTGGCCACCAGATGCTGGCGCTGGCGCTTGGCGGCAAGACGGTCAAGATGAACCACGGCCACCACGGCGCGAACCATCCGGTCAAGGACCTGGAGAGCGGCAAGGTCGAGATCACCTCGATGAACCACGGCTTTGCCGTCGATGCCCAGAGCCTGCCCGCCGGTGTTGTGGAGACGCATGTCTCGCTCTTCGATGGGTCGAATTGCGGTATCCGGCTGAAGGAGCGCCCGGTCTTCTCGGTGCAGCATCACCCCGAGGCAAGCCCCGGCCCGCAGGACAGCTTTTACCTTTTCGAGCGGTTCGCGGCCTCCATGGGCCGCTAAACCCCGGGTTTTATCCCTGCGTCAACCACTCGTTAAGCGTTCGTTAACCTTCCGGCCGCTAGCCTTGACCCTGGGGACAGGCAGGAGGGCGGCATGGGGATCTCGGAACTGCGCCAGGGCGGGGTCGCGGGGGAGCCGCGGGCGCTCGACCCGCTGGGGCGGGATCTCGTGCGCCGGGGCTTTCTCAGCCGTGCGGATGCCGCGCGCGCGGAACTGGTGCGGCGGCAATGCGATACCTCGCTCGACCGCATCCTCCTTGCCGAGGGGCTCGCGCAGGAGGACGACCTGCTCGCGGCCCATGCCCGCCATTTCCACAGCCGCCGACTCGACGCCGCTGCGGTGGCGCGCGCGGAGGTGATCGAGGCGGGGCTCGACCCGCGCATCCTGCTCCGGCACGGCGCGCTCGTGCTGCGCGACGACGGCGGCAGGCCGCGCCTGGCCCATGACGGGGCCGACAACCTGCGCGCCCTGCGTGACCTTTTGCCCGAAGAGCTGGCAGGCGCGCGCCCCGTGATCGCGCCGCGCGCGGCGGTTCAGGCACGGGTGGCCGGGATGTACCGCGACACCCTGCGCGACATGGCTGCCGCGCGCGCGTCCGAAGAGGAAAGCTGCCGAGGATGGGAGCGGCAGTCAGCGGCGCGCCTGCGGCTGACCTGCCTCGGGCTTCTGGCGATCTGCGCGCTCTGCGCGGTCTTCCCGATCGCGGTCCTCGGTCTGCTTGCAGCCTGGGCCACGATCACGCTGGTCGTGGCGGCGGGCCTCAAGGCCGCGGCCTTCGTCGCCGCCATGGCGGCGCGGGACACCGACCCACCCGCCCCGGCCGCCGCGCCCCTCCCGCGCGTCTCGATCCTCGTGCCGCTGTTCCGCGAGACCGAGATCGCCCATGCCCTTGTCGCGCGGCTGTCGCGGCTGACCTATCCCAAATGCCTGCTCGATGTGATCCTGGTGCTGGAGGAAGAGGACCGGCTCACCCGTGACACGCTTGCCACGATCGACCTGCCGCCCTGGATGCGCCCCGTCGTGGTGCCGGACGGCCAGCCCCGCACCAAGCCGCGCGCGATGAATTACGCGCTCGATTTCTGCCAGGGCGAGATCGTCGGCATTCTCGACGCCGAGGACGCGCCCGATCCCGACCAGATCACCAGGGTCGCGCGCCGCTTCCAGACCGCGCCGCGCGATCTGGCCTGCCTTCAGGGCATTCTCGACTTTTACAATCCGCGCCAGAACTGGCTCGCGCGGTGCTTTACCATCGAATACGCGACCTGGTTCCGCACGCTCATGCCCGGCATGGAGCGGCTCGGGCTTGCGCTGCCCCTGGGCGGCACCACGCTCTACATCCGCCGCGCGGTGCTGGAGGAGCTGGGCGGCTGGGACGCGCATAACGTCACCGAGGATGCCGATCTCGGCTTTCGCCTGGCGCGCCACGGCTACCGGACCGAGATGATCGCCACCGTCACCGAGGAAGAGGCCAATTGCCGCCCCTGGGCCTGGGTGCGGCAACGCTCGCGCTGGCTCAAGGGATACATGACCACCTGGCTGGTGCATATGCGCGCGCCCCGGCGGCTTCTGGCCCAGATGGGGCCGCGCCGGTTCTGGGGGTTCCAGGCGCATTTCGTCTCGGCCGTGAGCCAGGTGCTGCTCGCGCCGGTGCTGTGGTCCTTCTGGCTCATCCTCGCGGGGCTGCCGCATCCGCTCGGCCCGGTGCTGCCGGGCGCGGCGCTCACGCTGCTTGCCGGGCTGTTCCTGACCGCCGAGGCGCTCAGCGTCTGCATCCATGCCACCACGGTCTCGACCCGCAAGCACAGCCATCTCCTGCCCTGGGTGCCGACCATGCATTTCTACGCGCCGCTCGCGGCCATTGCCGCCTACAAGGCGGTCTACGAGCTGGTCTTCAAACCGTTCTTCTGGGACAAGACGGCGCACGGCCTGTCGGTCGCGGCGCGCGGGCGGCGGCGGTCAGACGGCGGATTTGACCTCGCCGGAATCAAGCTTGAGCCGGGTCACGAAGGCCTTTGAGATGTGATCGCGCAGCGCCTGCGCCGCCGCCGCCCCGTCTCGCGCCTCGATGGCCCCGACGATGGCGGCATGTTCGGCCAGCGCGTCCTCGCCGCGCCCCTCGGCGGCCAGCGACGTCGTTGCCAGAAGCGCCATGGAGCGGTGCACGAGATCGAGCTGCTGCACGAGAAAGCGGTTGTGCGAGGCGAGGTGGATCTGCTTGTGAAAGCGGCGGTTGGCGCGCGACAGTTCCTGCGGGTGCCCGAGCAGGGCGCGGTCATCCTCCACCATGTCGCGCAGCACCCGCACCTCTTCGGGTGTGGCATGGCGCGCGGCAAGCTGGGCGGCCAGCCCCTCGAGCTCGGCGCGCACCACGTAAAGCTCGGCAAGCTGGTTGTAATCGAGCGAGGCCACGATCAGGCTGCGCCCGTCGCGCGTCAGCATGGATTGCGTCTCCAGCCGCTGGAGCGCCTCGCGGATCGGCGTGCGCGACACGCCGAAACGTTCGGCCAGATCGCTTTCCACCAGCCGGTCGCCGGGCTTGAACACGCCCATGTCGATCGCTTCGAGGATGAGCGCATAGGCATCCGTGCTGGGGGTCTTCATCGGCGGGTCCGTCCGTTTCCTGTCATCGAACGATGATTAGCCGCTTTGCCCCCGGGTGCAAGCCCGGCCCGATTGCGCGCTTTGTCGCGCTGGCCTATGCTCGCGCCATGGCCAGACGGGATTTTGCCCATGTGACCACATGGGTGTTCGACCTCGACAACACGCTCTACCCGCCCGAGGCGCGCCTCTTCGACCAGATCGAGGCGCGGATGACGGCCTTCGTGCGCGATTTCCTCGGGGTGAGCGCCGCCGAGGCGGACCGCATCCGTCATGAATACTGGCGCGAGCACGGCACGACACTCGCCGGGCTGATGCGCCGCCATGACATGGATCCCGGCCCCTACCTGCGCGCGGTGCACGATATCTCGCTCGATCACCTCGCGCCCGATCCCGCCCTGCGCGCCGCCATCGCGCGGCTGCCGGGACGGCGGATCGTCTACACGAACGGATCGGGCGATTATGCGGCGCGGGTCGTGGCGGCGCGCGGCCTTGCCGGCGTGTTCGACGCGATCTACGGCGTGGAACATGCGGGCTTTCGACCCAAGCCCGAGGCCGCGGCCTTCGCCGCCGTGCTGGAGCGCGATGGCTCCGAGGCGGGACGAGCCGCGATGTTCGAGGACGATCCGCGCAACCTTGCCGCCCCCCATGCCATGGGGATGCGCACCGTCCATGTCGCCCCCGCGCCGGTCAGGGCGGCGCATATTCACCACCACACCGACGATCTGGGCCGTTTTCTCAAGCGCCTGGTCTGAGCGCCTGCGGCGAGACGTCCCTTTGAAGCGCCCGCCCCCGTCGCATATCTGAGCGTCAGACTCAGCTATTGCGAAAGGAATTCCCATGAGCCTGACCGACACCAACGCCGCTTTCCAAGCCCCCGCCGAGGGCGAGAACGCGACGGCGCTGAAGATCCTGCTGAGCGTGGCCGTCTTTGTCGCAGGCTGGGCGACAAGCGTTGCGATCTGGGGGATTCCGGGGCTTTATATCCCGGCGCTCGCCCTTGTGCCGGTGATCTGGGTGGCGCTTCTGATCATCTCGCGCGGCTGAGCCGCGCGCAGACGAAAGGCGGGGACATGGCGGGCGAGAACGTCGAAATCCTGATCTCGGGCGGCGGTGTCGCGGGGCTTGCGGCGGCGGCGATCTTCGGCGGCGCGGGCTTCTCGGTGCTCTGCGTCGATCCCGCCCCGCCCGTCACCGAACGCGACGCCCTGGGCGCGGACCTGCGCAGCACCGCCTTCCTGCAACCCTCGCAGGCGCTGCTGGAGCGCGCCGGGCTCTGGGACCGGCTTGCCCCCCATGCCATGCCCTTGCAGATCATGCGCGTGGTCGATGCCGGCGGCGAGACACCCGAGCCCCGCATCGTCAAGGATTTCGACGCCGCCGACATCTCCGAACGGCCCTTCGGCTGGAACCTGCCCAACTGGCTTCTGCGGCGCGAGATGGTCGCGCATCTGGACGATCTGCCAAACGTTGCCTTCCGTCCCGGCACCGCGACCACCGCTCTCCTCACCCGCGAGGCCGGGGCGCGCGTGACGCTTTCGGACGGCACGCGGGTGCGCGCGCGGCTGGTGATCGCTGCGGACGGGCGCAACTCGCCCATCCGAGAGGCGGCGGGAATCAACGTCAGGACCACCCGCTACGGGCAGAAGGCGCTGGCCTTCGCCGTCACCCACCCGATTCCGCACGAGAATGTCTCGACCGAGATCCACCGTTCCGGCGGGCCGTTCACGCTGGTGCCGCTGCCCGATCACGAGGGGCGGCCCTCCTCGGCGGTGGTCTGGATGGAGGAAGGGCCCGAGGCGATGCGCCTTGCCGCGCTGCCGGTGGCGGAGTTCGAGGCGGCGATGAGCCTGCGGTCCTGCCACCTCATGGGGCCGCTGACGCTCGCCTCGCGGCGCACGGTCTGGCCGATCATCAGCCAGATCGCCGCGCGGATGTGGTCCGAGCGCGTGGCGCTTGTGGCCGAGGCCGCCCACGTGGTGCCGCCGATCGGGGCGCAGGGGCTGAACATGAGCCTGGCCGATCTGCGGGTGCTTGCCGATCTGGCCCTTGCCGCACCCGACCGCCTCGGAGATCGCGCCATGCTCGAAACCTATCACCGCAAGCGTCACTGGGAAGTCGCGGCACGGGTGGCGGGGATCGACCTGCTCAACCGCGCCTCGATGCTCTCGGCGCAGCCGCTGCGCGACGCGCGCGCGCAGGCGCTCAACGCACTCTATTCGCTCGCCCCTGTGCGCAGGACGCTGATGCAGATGGGGCTTGGCGCGCGGGGCTGAGTTCCGCCCGAATCCGTATGGCCAAACCGAGCGCGGCGCGCGGCTCAGCCGACCTGCGGCCCCCCCTGAAGCGCGCGCCTCAGGTCGTCATGGAGCGCGAGCCGTTCTTCCTCGGAAAGGAAAGCGCCGATCTCGACCTCTCGACCATTGCCCTTGAGCGTCACGTAATGCGCCACCGGGCCGCCGGTCGCGTGCAGGACCACCCGCGTCCAGTAGCGATTGCACGTCCAGTCGCGCGCCTGACCGCCGGGATCGAGGCGCGTCAGATGCACCTCCTCGGGGCCGATCGTCAGCACCTCGCGCAGCCGCGCGCTGCGATAGGTGCTTTCCAGCGCCCACCAGACCCCCCCGACGGCCACAAGCAGGAACGGCAGCATGCCCCAGAGCAGCGCCGTGCCCAGAAGCGGCAGGAGCGGAATGCAGATCAGCGTGAAGGTCGCCAGAACGAAGACCGCGAAGCCGCGCCGCGGCAGGGAGCGATGCGGCCAGAGCGTGAGCGTGAGCGTGGTCTCGTCCTGCGCCTTCTGTGGCGGGGCGCTCCATCGATACGGCATGATAACGGTTCTAGCCTGTCCGGCCGAAATGAAAAGACTGCGCGGAGGGCCTGTAAGCCGGATTCTGTCCAGGAGGCGCGATGTGCCCCCGTCGGATGACCATTCGTCTCGACGCGCGGTTGCCCGCGCGCCTGAAGCTGCCTACCCGGATCGCCGGGCCAAGACGTGGCCTGCGGGCGGTCTCCCGGACCGTGGCCCGGGACCGGACCCCGCGCGCGATCCCTATTCGGCATTGCTCCCGGTGGGGCTTGCCGTGCCGGTCCGGTTGCCCGTCCCGCGGTGAGCTCTTACCTCACCGTTTCACCCTTGCCCAGTCGGCTCGGCAAGGCCGATCCGGCTGGGCGGTCTGTTCTCTGTGGCGCTTTCCCTCGGGTTGCCCCGGCCGGGGGTTACCCGGCACCGTCGTCTTGTGGAGTCCGGACTTTCCTCGCCACCCCTTGCGGGGTGTCGCGGCCATCCGGCCCTCCGCGCGTCAATCGACTTAGGCGCTCGGCCCGTGCCGGTCAACGGCAAAGCGCGCGGCAAGATCGGCCATGCGGGCGCAATCGGTGCCGTCAAGCGGGCCCTGAACCTGCGGACGAAAGCGCAGGCGAAAGGCGGCGAGCACGGGTTGCGGCGCATTGCTGCCGATATCATAGCCGAAACGCCCGGCATCGCGCAGGAACGCACCCCAGGTGGCCGCGTCCCGCCCCGGGGCATCGGACCAGACCGAAAGCCCCTCGCGCGCCAGCGCCCGCCAGTCGAAGCGCGGGCCGGGATCGGATTTTCGGGCGGGGGCCATGTCGGAATGGGCGATGACCCGCTCGGGCGGAATCGGCCAGCGGGCCATGATCCCGCGCATGAGGCCGCGCAGGGCTGCCATCTGCGGCGCGGGAAAGGGGTGCGCGCCGGTATTGGCCAGTTCGATGCCGATGGAGCGCGAATTGACATCGCGCACACGGCCCCACCTTCCGGCCCCCGCATGCCAGGCGCGCAGATGCTCCGGCACCATCTGCCAGACCGTGCCGCGCTCGGAGATCAGGTAATGTGCGGACACCTGCGCCGCCGGGTCGCAGAGCCGTTCGAGCGCGGCCTCGGCGCTGGTCATGGCGGTGTAATGGATCACGATCAGGTCCGGGCGCGCGCCGTCCCGGCGCGGGCCGTGATTGGGCGAGGGACGGCTGCGGAGCGCCTCCGGCAAGATCAGTTCCGGACCGCCTGACGGAAGGGGGCCGGATCCCAGTCGCAGGCATAGCCGTCGCCATCGGGGTCAAGGCCAAGCCGGTCACGCTCCGGCCCGCCGCGGCGCAGGAACTCGATCTGCGCCTGGTCGGCCGAAGGGTAGCCCCGGCAGGCGCGCTCAGCCTTGCCCTGCAGGTTCACGCCCACGCGGCGATATATCTGCGTGCCGCGCGGGTGGCTTGTGCCGAGCGCATAGGCCACGATATTGGGGCCGACATCGCCCGGGCGCGGGCCGATCGCCTGCGGCTCGATGACCTGATATTGCGCGCGGTTGCTGGCGATGCGCGCGGCGTCCTCCTCGATCGAGCGTTCCGCGCCAACCGCGTCGAAACTGTTCTCGCGCGAGATTCCCGCGGCATTGACCACTGCGGGCGGCGGATTGGACGGGCTGGCCTGAACCACCTCCCGGCCGGTCACGGGATCGGTTGCCAGGGCGGCGCGGGTGTCGGCGGCAAGCTCTTCGGCCTCGCTGGCGGAGGGCGGCGGCGCGGGCGGCGGCGCGGCGGCGCTCAGCGCTTCGGAGGAAACGGCATCGGCGGGCGGCAGGGCGTTGCCCGCAAGGGCCGCTTCGCGCGCGGCCTTCTGGCGCTGATACTCTTCATAGCTGCCGAAGCCGACCCCGGATCCGGGATCGACAGCGGCTCCGCTGTCAGGGATAGCAGGCGCGCAGGCGGCAAGCGCCGTAAGTACAATGAGTACAGAAGTTACACGCATTGAGTACACTCCTGAATCCCACCCGTTCAGCATGGACTTACCACCATTTCCCGGGCTTGGCCACAAACCCCGCCGCCGCTTCCAGGGCCTGGGCGGTGTTGAGCAGATCGGCCTCCTGCCAGGGCCGCCCGATGAGTTGCAGCCCCAGCGGCAGCCCCTGCCGGTCAAGCCCGGCGGGCAGCGCAATGCCCGGCAGGCCGGCAAGGTTCACCGTCACCGTGAAGACGTCGTTGAGATACATCTGCACCGGGTCGGCCTCGGCCATCTCGCCCAGACCGAAGGCGGCCGACGGGGTCGCGGGCGTCAGGATGGCATCGACGCCCTGGGCGAAGACCTCTTCGAAATCGCGCTTGATGAGCGTGCGCACGCGGCGCGCGCGGTTGTAATAGGCGTCATAGAACCCCGCCGAGAGAACGTAGGTGCCCACCATCACGCGGCGCTGCACCTCCGGCCCGAAGCCCTCGGCGCGGGTCTTCTCGTACATTTCGGTGATGCCGTCGCCCTGCGCGAGCCGCGCCCGGTGGCCATAGCGCACCCCGTCATAGCGCGCGAGGTTCGAGGACGCCTCCGCGGGCGCGATCACGTAATAGGCGGGCAGCGCGTATTTCGTGTGCGGCAGGGAAATGTCGCGGATCTCGGCCCCTGCGTCGCGCAGCATCTGCGCGCCCTGCGACCACAGCGCCTCGATCTCCCCGGGCATGCCCTCCATGCGGTATTCTTTCGGAATCCCGATCACCTTGCCGCGGATATCCCCCGAAAGCGCCGCCTCGAAATCCGGAACCGGATAATCGGCGGAGGTGCTGTCCTTCGGATCATGCCCGCACATGGCGCTCAGCATGATCGCGGCATCGCGCACCGTCTTGGTCATCGGCCCCGCCTGATCGAGCGAGGAGGCAAAGGCCACGATCCCCCAGCGGGAGCAGCGGCCATAGGTGGGCTTGATGCCCACGATCCCGGTGAAGGCGGCCGGTTGGCGGATCGAGCCGCCGGTATCGGTGCCGGTCGCGCCAAGGCAGAGATCGGCCGCCACCGCCGCCGCCGAGCCGCCCGAGGAGCCGCCGGGGGTGAGCGGCGTCGCGTCGTTGCCGCGCCGCCACGGGTTGACGGCATTGCCGTAGCAGGAGGTCTCGTTCGACGAGCCCATGGCGAACTCGTCCATGTTGAGCTTGCCCAGCATGACCGCGCCCGCATCGAAAAGCCGTTGCGTGACGGTCGATTCGTATTCCGGGCGAAAGCCTGCGAGGATCCGGCTCGCCGCCTGGGAGGGCACGCCGCGCGTGCAGAAGAGATCCTTGATCCCGAGCGGGATGCCGCACATGGCGGGCGCCTCTCCCGCCGCGATCCGCGCGTCCGCCGCGCGCGCCTGCGCACGCGCCAGATCCGGGGTGGGATGGACGATGGCGTTGAGCGCGCCCGCCGCCTCGATGGCGGCCAGACAGGCCTCGGTCAGCTCGAGGCTTGTCACCTCGCGCTTGCGCAGCGCGTCGCGCGCCCCGGCGATGGTCAGCGTGTTGAGATCCGTCATGCTCAGTCCACCACTTTCGGCACCGCGAAGAAGCCTTCGCGCGCATCGGGCGCGTTCGACAGGATCGCGGCCTGGCAATTGCCCTCCGTCACCACATCGGCGCGGCGCTTGAGGCGCATCGGCGTGACGGAGGTCATCGGCTCGACGCCCTCGACATCGACCTCGTTCAACTGCTCGATGAAGCCGAGGATGGTGTTGAATTCCTGCGCGAGCGCGGGCAGCGCGGCCTCGTCCACGCGGATGCGGGCAAGGCGCGCCACGCGGGCGGCGGTCTCAAGGTCGATGGACATGCGGCCCTCCTTGTTCGGGTCGGGATGCGTTTAGCCCCGCAGGCAGGCAGAGGCAAGCGCTGCCCCCTTCCCTCGCGGGCAGAGCCTGCTAATCTCTGACCGGCAGACCACAAGGGAGACCCCCATGCGTATCACCTGGCTTGGCCACAGTTCGTTTCGCATCGAGATCGGCGGGCGGATCCTGCTGATCGACCCATGGCTCGACGGCAACCCGATGCTGGCCGAGGAACACCACGCGGCGGCCACCGAGGGGGCCACGCATATCCTCGTGACCCATGCCCATTTCGATCACATCAACGGCCTGTTGCCCCTGGCCAAAAGGCTCGGGGTGCCGGTCGTGGGACAGTATGACCTCATGTCCTGGTGGGCCGAGACGGAAGCGATCGAGACCCTGGGCTTCAACAAGGGCGGCACGGTCGATCTGGGCGGCGTCAAGGTGACGATGGTGCATGCGACCCATTCCACCTCGATCACCACCGCCGACGGCCCGCAGGTGACGGGCAGCGAATGCGGCTACATGATCGCGGGCGAGGGCCGGGTGATCTATGTCTCTGGCGATACCGACGTTATGGCCGACATGAAGGTCTTCAACGACCTGCACCACCCCGATATCGGCATTCTCTGTGCGGGCGGGCATTTCACCATGGACACGGCGCGCGCGGCCTATGCGGCGAAGACCTTCTTCGACTTCAAGGTGGTGATCCCCTGCCATTACCGCACCTTCCCGATTCTCGAGCAATCGGCGGCACCGCTTGCCGAGGCGCTGCCCGGCGTGCGGGTGATCGAGCCCGAGGTGATGGCCGCGATCGAGCTCTGAGCGCGGCGTGGGGGCCAGCCCCCACACGCAGTTTCAAGTGGGGGCCAGCCCCCACACCCCCGGAGTATTTTGGGAACAGTGAAATCAGGGGCGCGGGCGGCGGCTGCGCTGGGATTTCGGTTTCGGCTTGAGCGGCGCGGGCGCATCGGGGGCGGTGAGGCCAAGCTGGTCGCGCAGCACGCGTGCGCGGATTTCCTCGACCGCGCCGGGTTCGAGCCTGCCAAGCTGGAACGGGCCGTAGGAGAGGCGGATCAGGCGGTTGACCACGAGCCCCACCGCCTCCATCGCGCGGCGGATCTCGCGGTTCCGGCCTTCGCGTATGGACACCGTCACCCAGGCATTGGCGCCTTTCTGGCGGTCAAGCGTCACGGTCATCGGCTGGAAACGCTCGCCATCCAGGGTCAGCCCCTTGCGCAGCGGCTCGAAGGTGGCGTCGGACGGTATGCCGTTGACGCGCACACGGTAGCGGCGCAGCCATCCGGTCGAGGGCAGCTCCAGCCGCCGCTTGAGTTCGCCATCGTTGGTCAGAAGCAACAGCCCCTCGGAATTGAGGTCGAGCCGGCCCACGCTCATCACGCGGGGCATGTCGGCGGGCAGGTCGTCATAGATCGTGGGGCGGCCCTTTTCGTCGCGGCTGGTGGTCACGCGGCCCCTGGGCTTGTGATAGAGCCAGAGGCGGGCGGGCTCGGGTGCCTCGAGCGGCTGGCCGTCCACCACGATGCGGTCGGCGGGCGTGACGTTGAGCGCGGGGGAGGCGATGCGCGCGCCGTTCACGCTGACGCGGCCCTCGGCGATCAGGCGCTCGGCCTCGCGGCGGCTGGCGCGGCCTGCGCGGGCGATGACCTTGGCGATGCGCTCGCCCTCTGGGGGGGTGGTGTTCATGGGCCGCCCATAGCGCAAAGCCGGGGCTTGCGAAAGGGCCGCGCCCGGGCGACAAGCGGGCCATGGCGTTTCGCAGCCACATGCAGGCCGCGCTGGCCGAAGCGCGGGCCGCCGCCGGGCGCGGCGAGGTCCCCGTGGGCGCGGTGGTGGTCGCGCCCTCGGGCGGGATCGTCGCGCGGGCGGGCAACCGGACACGGGAGTTATGCGATCCGACGGCGCATGCCGAGATCCTGGCGCTGCGGGCGGCCTGCGCGGCGGCGGGCTCGGAGCGGCTGCCGGGCCATGATCTCTACGTGACGCTGGAGCCCTGCGCGATGTGCGCGGCGGCGATCGCGGCGGCGCGGATCGCGCGGCTCTATTACGGGGCGGCCGACCCCAAGTCCGGCGGGGTGGCGCAGGGGGCGCGGGTCTTTGCCCATCCGCAATGCCACCATGTGCCCGAGGTCTATGACGGGATCGCGGCGGGCGCGGCGGAGGCGCTGCTCAGTGCCTTCTTCGCGGCGCGGCGCGGCTCATAACAGGGTCAGGCCGGAGGCAAGGAACGGGTGGCGCGCGATGGCGGGGCCGACCACCGCCTGTTGCAGCACGGGCTTGAGCCGCGCGGCGAGGGTGGCGGGCATGTCCTGAAGGATGCCCTTGCGCGCGGTCACGCTGATCGTGCGGGTGAGCGGTGCCAGCGGCAGTTCCATCACGTCGATCTGGTCGGCGAACCGGCGCGCGCGCATGAGCGCGAGCGGCGTCAGGATCGACCAGCCGGTGCCCTGCCCCACCAGCGCGAGGATGGAGTGGTAGCTGTCGAGCTCGAACCGGTAGGGCAGGCTCAGCCCCTCGCGCGCGAGATGCGCCGAGATGAGCCGGCCCATGTAATGGCGCTGTGTATACTGGATGAGGGGAAGGCGCTTGAGCTCGCGCAGGAGCGGGCGCTCGGGACGGATCGCGCCCCTGGGGGCCACCACCACGAAACATTCGCGCAGCACCGGATGCACCTCGGTCCAGTCGGCACCGTCGCCGAGCTCGGAGGCCACGATGATATCGAGCGCGCGCGCATCGAGCTGGTCGTATAGATAATGGCTCGCCCCGGTTTCGAGCAGGAACTGGCAGCCCTTCAGATCCCCCGCCATATGGGTGAGCAGATGCGGCGTCACGTCGGCCTCGAGATCCTCGATCGTGCCGAGGCGGAAGCGCGTCAGCGTCGAGAGATGCGACATTGCCAGCTCCGCGCGCGCCTGCGCCGCCTCGTTGAGAATGGCCTGCGCGCGGCGGTGCATGATCTCGCCCGCGGGCGTCAGGCGGATGGGCCGCGCGTTGCGCTGAAGCAGCGTCGCGCCGACCGCGCCTTCCAGATTGGTCAGCTGCTGGCTGACCGCCGAGGGGCTGGCCCCGAGGCGGCGCGCGGCGGCCGAGATCGAGCGCTCGTCGGCGGCGGCCATGAACACCTCGATCCCCCAGAGGGTGATCCGGCCCCGGCTCTCGACCATCGCGGCCTACTTGCCGAGCTTCGACAGCTTGGCCTGCAACTCGGCCAGCTGCTTGCGGATCTCGTCGAGATCCTCGGACTCCTCGGTGTCCTCGCGGCGCGGCGCGGTGCCGGCCAGGCCGCCGAATCCCCCCGTCATCGCCTTCATGAACGCCTCCTGCTGGGCGCGCATCGCCTCCATCCCCGGCATGGCGGCCAGCGGGTTGGCCTTGGTCATGTTCTCCAGCATCTTCGACTGCCCGTCGCGCAGCATCTCGAAGCTGGCGGCAAGGAACTCGGGCACGATGCTGGTGGCCTGGGTGGTGTAGCTGCGCACGAGGTCGGTGAGCACGTTGATCGGCAACACGCTCTCGCCGCGGCTTTCATGCTCGGCGATGATCTGGAGCAGGTATTGCCGGGTCAGGTCGTCGCCGGACTTGAGGTCGATGATCTGAACCTCGCGCCCCTCGCGGATGAAGCCGGCGATATCTTCGAGCGTCACGTAATCCGACGTCTCGGTATTGTAGAGGCGGCGGCTGGCATAGCGTTTGATCAGCAGCGGTTTTTTCGTGTCGGTCAAGGCGGACCCTCCCAGGGGCTGCGGTGCTGCGCCGCAGCTTAGACGCGCGCGCGGCAAAAAGAAAGGGCGAGCCTCGGTGGCTCGCCCTGCGCGGATCCTGTCCCGCTTGGGAGGGGAATGGGACAGTCCGGCAATTCCGACCGGCGCGCTTACTTGGCGGCGGCGGTCGCTTTCTTGGTCGCGGCGGTCACGTCGTCAGCGGCTTTCTTGACGGCGCTGGCGGCGTCCTCCTGGATGGTCTTGCCTGCGGCGAGAAACAGCTCGACGGTTTCCATCTGCACCTTCTTCGCGACTTCGGCGAAGGCGGCCATGTTCTCGGCGGCGACCTCGGCATTGGCCGAGGCGAAATCGGTCATCGCCTTGGCGTAATCGGCCGGCTCGGTCTTGGCCTTGGCCATCTCGGAGAGCTTGGCAAGGGTTTCCTTGGTCCACTTGTTCGAGATTTCAGCCGACTGCTCGGCGGCCGAGAGCGCGACGCCCGAGAGCTTCTCGCTGAGCGCGGCCTGATTCTTGAAGGCGTCTTCCATTGCCTTGGTATCGACGGGGAACGCGGCGAGGAAATCCTTGAACACGGCGGTGAAGTCCTGGGTCTTGGTCATGATCGTGGTCCTTTCAGTTGGAGCGGGGCATCCGCTGGTCTTTACAACTGCGACGAATATACGTGCTGCACCGCAGCATTTCAAGGATTTTTCTGCGGTGCAGCAAAACTGTCATGAAAGGCGGTTCTGCGCGCCGTATTTGCGCCCGTATCAGACGGTTGCCTTCTTGCGCACATAGGTGCCGGGGGCGGGGGCGAGGGGCGGATGCTCCGGATCGCCGGGGCTGCGCGCCGGAACCATCTTGCCAGAGCGCCGGGCCAGCCAGGCCTCCCAGCGGGGCCACCACGAGCCTTCGTGCCGCGTGGCCCCGGCCATCCACGCATCCGCCGGGCCGCTCAGGTCGTCATTGGTGTAATGGCCGTATTTCTTCTTGGCGGGCGGGTTGACGATCCCCGCGATATGACCCGATTCCGACACGATGAAGGTGCGGTCCTTCGCGCCGGTCTGCTGAAAGCCGCGGTAGCAGTCCTTCCAGGCGGCGATGTGATCGCCCTCGCAGGTGACGGACAGAAGCGGCACGGTCACATCCGAGATGTGCAGCCGTTCGCCGCAGAGATCGAAGCCGTCCTCGACGAACTCGTTGCGCTGGCACAGGCCGCGCAGATACTGGACCACCATCCGGCCCGGCAGGTTGGCCCCGTCGCCGTTCCAGTAGAGAAGATCGAAGGCGGGCGGGGTCTCGCCCATCATGTAATTGCGCACCGCCGGCTGATAGATCAGGTCGCGCGAGCGCAGGAAGGACATGGTGCGCCCCATGATGAAGGAGCGCAGAACGCCTTGCGTCGTGACCTCCTCTTCGATCCCGTCGATGAAATCGTCCTGAAGGAAGGGGGTGAATTCGCCATGGTCCGAGAAATCGGTGAGCGCGGTAAAGAACGTGGCCGATTTCACCGATTTGTCGCCGCGTTTGGCCATCAGCGCCAGCACCAGGTGCAGCATGGTGCCGGCGATGCAATAGCCCACGGCATTCACCTGTTTCTCGCCGGTGATCGCCTTGACCTCGCGGATCGCCGTCAGGAACCCGTCCTCGATGTAATCCTCCAGGCCCGTCTCGGCATAGCTCGCATCGGGGTTGACCCAGCTTACCACGAAGAGCGTGTAGCCCTGTTCGGTGATCCATCTGATGAGGCTGTTCTCGGGCTTGAGATCGAGAATGTAGAACTTGTTGATCCAGGGCGGGAAGATGATCAGCGGCGTGGCGTGAACCTCTTCGGTGGCAGGGGCATACTGGATCAGTTCCATCATGCGGTTGCGATAGACCACCTCGCCGGGCGTGGTAGCGATGTTTTCACCCAGTTCGAACGCCCGGTCATCCGCCAGCCGCACGACCAGTTCGCCATTATTTGCCTCCAGATCCGCGATCAGGTTCTCGAGCCCCTTCACCAGGCTCTCGCCCTCGGTTGCCACCGCGCGTTCGAGCGCGTCCGGATTGGTGCCGAGGAAATTGGTGGGCGACATCATGTCGATGATCTGATGGGCGAAATAGTCCAGGCGCTTGCGGTCCTTCGGCTGCAGATCCTCGCCAATCTCATCGAGCGCGCGTTCGATCGCCTGCGCGTTGAGCGCATATTGCCGCTTGATGTAGCGGAAATAGGGATGGCTCTGCCAGAGCGGGTTGGCAAAGCGCTTGTCGCCCGCCAGCGGATCGGGCTCCTTCTCCTCGATCGGGGCCCCGCGCACCATCATCTGCTGCGCGTCGAGGAAGTGGCGCACCGACTTGCCCCAGTATTCGAGCTGCTGCTCGTAGATCTTGCCCGGATTCTCGAGCATGTCCGCCCAGTAGGTATGCGCCGCCTTGACGACAAGATCCTGCGAGGGGCCGTTCAGCGTGGGATTCGAGGGCTTGCGCGCGGCAAGCGCCTGAACGAGGCGTTGCGACAACTCTTCGACTTTCGCGAGGTTTTCATTGAGTTTCTCGACATTTTTACCTGCGACATCGCCATCGGTTGTCATTTTTTACATTTCCCCTTAACAATTTCTGCTATGCAGCATAACGTTCTCCTGCCGGAGACTCGACCCTGTGACTGTTCCGCCTGCTCCCGCACAAGGAGAAGATCATGCGCCAGATGGCAACCTACGACCTGATGGAATCCTTTCGCAATGCGAACCAGTGGCTGGGTGCCTCCGCCCTCTCCTTCGCATCCTATCCGCTTTTCAGCATGGTGCCAAATCCTGCGTTTCAGTTGATGTCGGCCTGGGGACATGTCACCGAGCGGACCTTCGAGCGCATGGTGGCCAAGCCGGACTGGGGCATCCGCACCTTCACCCACGAGGACGGGCGCGACCATCTGGTGAACGTCGAGACGGTCCTTTCGCGCCCCTTCGGGGACCTGATCCATTTCAACGTCTCGGGCCGAGAGGAACAGCCGCGCCGCATCCTGCTGGTTGCGCCCATGTCGGGCCATTACGCCACGCTGCTGCGCTCCACGGTCAAGTCGCTGATCGTCAACTGCGAGGTCTATGTCACCGACTGGCATAACGCGCGTGACATTCCCGTGTCCGCAGGCAAGTTCGACATCGAGGATTACACGCTCTATCTTGTCGATTTCATGAAGGAACTCGGGCCGGATATCAACGTGATCGCCGTCTGCCAGCCCGCGCCGCTGACGCTTGCGGCCACCGCCTATCTGGCCGAGCTCGACCCCGAGGCACAGCCGCGCACCCTCACCCTCATCGGCGGGCCGGTGAACCCGGATGCCGCCGCGACCGACGTGACCGATTTCGGCCGCCGCGTGACCATGGGCCAGCTCGAGGAGCTGATGATCCAGCGCGTCGGATTCAAGTACAAGGGCGTCGGGCGCAAGGTCTATCCGGGCCTCCTGCAACTGGCCTCCTTCATGTCGATGAACGCCGAGAGGCATACCAAGGCCTTCACCGACCAGATCCTCCGCGTGGCCCAGGGCGAGGCAAGCGACAACGATGCCCACAACCGCTTCTACGACGAATACCTGGCGGTGATGGACATGACCGCCGAATTCTACCTCTCGACGGTCGAGCGCATCTTCAAGGGGCTGGAAATCGCGCAGAACCGATTCGTGGTGGACGGGCATCAGGTGGATATGGGCAAGATCACCCGCGTCGCGGTCAAGACGGTGGAGGGCGGAAAGGACGATATCTCGGCCCCCGGTCAATGCGTCGCCGCGCTCGACCTGTGCACCGGCCTGCCCGATGACATGAAGGCAAGCTATATCGAGCCCGACGCCGGGCATTACGGGATTTTCGCCGGTCGGTCCTGGCGCAACAACATCCGCCCGCTGGTGCTCGACTTCATCGATTCGAATGTCGGACGCGATGCCATGCCCCGCGCCGCCAACCGCAACGCCGCGCGCGGCTGAGGGCTCAGCCCTCCACCCGCCCGCGCAGCACGAAGGGCTGCGCAAGCCAGTCGCGCAACGCGGCCGTCACGGCCTCGGGCTGCTCCAGCGTGGGCAGGTGGCCGGCCCCCTCCACCAGAACGAACCGCGCATCCGGCAGCAGCCCGGCCATGAACTCGTGGCGGCGTGGCGGGGTCAGCCCGTCCTGCGCCCCGCAAAGCACAAGTGCGGGCACCTTGCAGCGCCGCAATTCGGCCTGATAGTCCGGCCGCCGCTGCAAGGCGCGCACCTGCGCGATGATCGCCTCGGCCCCCAGCCCCTGCGCCATCTGCGTGGCCAGCGCCAGCACCCCGGCGCGCCCCGGCCCGGGTGCCAGAACGCCCGCGCCCAGGATCATCTCCACCGCCTCGGGCACCAGCCCCGCGCGCAGCTTGGCGATGAGCGGCTCGTATCCGGCGGCGGAATGCGGGGTCTCGGCCAGCGGGTTGGTGTCCATCAGCGCAAGGCGCGTGATCCGGCCGGGCGCGCAGCGCAGAAGCTCCATCGCCACGATGCCGCCCATCGAGAGCCCCGCAAGGGCGAAGCGCGCGGGCAGAACATCCAGCAGCGCCGCGCCGATCGCCTCGATCCGCGCGCCGCCCGTGATGGGTGCGACCGTCACCGCCCGGTCGCGGCTCAGATCGGCCATCTGCGGCGCGAAAAGCCGCGCGTCGCACATCATGCCGGGCAGGAAGACAACCGGATCGCTGCTCATCACATCCCTCTCGCCGCCGGGTCTGTCACCCTTGCGACGCAGCATGACACCGGCCCGCGCCCGGGGAAAGCCCTATCGCGCAAGGATCTCCTCCAGCCAGCCGGTCATCGCCGCGACAGCCGCCGGCGTGGTGCCCGGCGACAGGATGTCACCGGTGATGACATGGGCAAAGGGATCGTCCCTCGGGCCGAGATCGGGCGCAAGGCGCGTGACCGGCCCGCCCCATTGCTCCACCACCCTGTCGGTCAGATCGGGGCGCACCACCTGATCGGCGTCCGAATAGTAGAAAAGCGCGGGCAGGGTCATGGTGCCGAAATCGAGCGCGCGGGCATGGGCCACGAGCGCGGCCATGAGAAAAAGCGCGGTGCTGGGATAGTCCGTCGTCCATTCGGCGGCCTGCGCGGGGTTGAGCGGGGGGAAGCTGCGCCGCCTGCCCGCGACAAGCGGCAGCCAGTGGCGCGCGCCGGGCCAGGTCAGCAGCGGCGCGAAGGGGCTGTTGATCCCGAAATTGGGCGAGACGAAAATCACGCCCGCCACCTGCTCTTGCAGGGCCGGATCCTGCAGCGCCACCGCCGCGATCGTCGCCCCGGTCGACGTGGCCAGGATCACCACCCGCTCGCCCGTGGCCCGCGCCACAGCCAGCGCCTCGGCGGCGTCCGAGAGCCAGTCCGAGGCCGTCGCCTCGGCCATCGCATCGCCGTCGCGCCCGTGGCCGCGAAACCGGGTGAAGACCAGGTTCGCGCCGAAGGCCCGCGCCAGCAGGTCCGGCACCGGGCGGATCTCCTGCGAGGAGGCGGAAAAGCCGTGGAAATAGACGAGGGAGAGGGGCGTCCGCGTCTCGCGCTGCCCGGCCCAGATCACGCGCTTGTGGCTGCCGGGGCGGATATCGTCGAAGCGGGACTCCATGACCTCCAGATAGACGCCGACCCCCTCGCCGAAGCGGCGCGGCTCGAAGGGGGGCGGCGGCTCGATCTCCTCGCGCGGGGCGAAGGCGAATGCCGCGGCGACAAGGACGGCGAGGGCAAGAAGCCGGCGGATCACGCCCTGCCCGCCCGCGCGCTGACCTCATCCACCGCCGCGCCGATCAGCGCAAGGCAATCGGGATCGGAAAAGCGGTGATCGGCCCCCTTGACCAGTGTCAGCCGGATATCGGGGCCTGTCACATGGTCCAGAAGCGTCAGGGCGACGGACATGTCCACATCCCCGTCGCAGGTGCCTTGCAGAAATCGAACCGGAAAGGGCAGATCGAGCGGGGAGCGCAGCACGAGGTTCTCGCGCCCCTCCTCGATCAGGCGGCGGGTGATGATGTAGGGTTCGCCATAGTCCGAGGGCAGCGCGATCCGCCCTTCGGTCAGCAGTGCGGCGCGTTGTGCCGCGTCGAAGCCTGCCCACATGGACTCCTCGGTGAAATCCGGCGCGGCGGCGACGGTGACAAGCCCCGCGACGCGCGCGGGCAGCGCCCGCGCGAGCAGAAGCGCGATCCAGCCGCCCATGGACGAGCCCACGAGGATCTGCGGCCCCGTCGTGAGCCCCTCCAGCACCGCGCGCGCATCTGCCGCCCAGTCGCCGATGCAGCCCTCGGTGAAAGCCCCCGAGGACCGGCCATGCCCGGAATAGTCGAAGCGCAGGAAGGCGCGGCCCCGCGCGCGCGCCCATGCCTCGAGCCAGAGCGCCTTGGTGCCGTCCATGTCGGAGTTGAACCCGCCGAGAAAGATCACCCCCGGCCCCGCGCCCGCATGGCGGTGATAGGCAAGACGGCGGCCCGTGTCGGTTTCGAGAAAGGCAGGTTCGGACATGACATCCCCCGATTTCGGGCGATCATGCACCGCGTGACGGGAAGCTGCAAACCGGTTTCAAAGCGCGGACGCGCCCGTTCCGGACGGGCACGGCGGAAGGGACGTCCCGTCCCGGCCCGCCCGGCTCAGCCGCCTATATAGCAGCCCCGCCGCGGACGGTAGAAGACCTTCTGATTGTGCAGCCTGCCAAGGAGATCATGGATCTTGCGCAAGGTCGCCTCGGGGGCCTCGTCGGCATTGGCGATGGCCTCAGGCGCAATGGCGCGCGCCGAGAGCTCGGCCTTGCTGCGCCGCAGCGCCGTCTCGATCAGCTCCATATCCTCGATCGACAGATCGAAGCTCGAATTGTAACCCGGCATCCCAGCCCCCTTTTCCCGAAGACCGCGCAACAATCTTTCGCGGACGATACGCGGCACGTAGGGCACCATTTGCGACATGTCCAGAAGAAATTTTTCCCTTTTTCAGTATGTTACGCCATACCTTTGCGTACTGCCACCGATGGGGCGGCGTGAAGGGTGGCAGGCATGGGCGGAGCGCGCCTGGAAGAGGGAGACCGCGCGGCGGGATGGTAGGCCCGGAGGGACTCGAACCCCCAACCAAGGCGTTATGAGCGCCCTGCTCTAACCGATTGAGCTACAGGCCCGACCTGTTCTCCTGCTAACACGCCGCGGGCGGGGGTCAAGGCTTTCGTGCAGGGGCCGCGCCCGCCCCTCCAAAGCCAAACCCAACAATCGCGCGCGCAAGCTGCAGGGATCCAAACCAACCCCGATCCGGGCCAACCGAACCGGCGAAGTTCTGCGCAAGATGTTCAACCTCGCCGTCCAGTGGAAAATGCGTCCCGACAATCCAGCGATGGGGTTTCACCGGCGCATCGAGACCGAACGCGAGCGTTATCTGAGCATGGATGAAATTGATCGTCTCGCCAAGGCGCTGGGTACGGCCGAAGACCAGCGCGCCGCAAATATCATCCGCATGTGCATGTTGACAGGCGCCCGCCTTGGCGAGGTGCGCTGCGCGCGGTTCGAGCAGTTCAATCTCGAGTTCGCCACATGGTCGAAGCCCGCGACCACCACCAAGCAGCGCAAGATCCACCGTCTGCCGATTTCGCCGGATGTGGCCGCCATCGTGCGCCAGAGGCAAACGGCTGTGCACCGGGATTGTCCGTGGCTGTTTCCCGGTGATGTGCCCGGTCAGCCGGTCAAGGAAATCCGCCGGTTCTGGCGTCAGATCCAGACCGAGGCCGGGATTACGGGCGTGCGCATCCATGACCTGCGCCACACCTTCGCCTCCTTGCTGGTTAGGTCGTGAACCCATAAACGGGATTTCCTTATCGTGTCTGTCGTGATTCACTGCCGGAAACCGGAGGTGAGCATGACAGGCAGGCACGATCTGAGCGA
>MDTD01201149.1_pt1 | contig 42814 bp, 47 predicted proteins | sample 811221 | NCBI WGS metagenome assembly MDTD01 (sample SAMN05326646, study PRJNA326480) | marine metagenome | isolation source: seawater | place: Pacific Ocean: South West | collected 2011
CGGCGCCTGCCGCCTGCCCGCCGGCACCGAAGCCCTATTTCGCGCTGATCGCCTCCACCAGGCCGTCCGGCCAGTCCTTGGAATACTTGGACTCCCGGTAGACCTGCAGCACATGGTCGCGGAAGGCGGCATTGTCGGGCATGTAGACGTCGATGCCGTTCGCCTTCATCGATGCCTCCAGCTCGGTCTCCTGCGCGATGGTGACGGCATCCAGCGCCGCCTCGAACCTGTCGGCGCATTCCTGCACCTTGGCCTGCTGCGCCGGCGTCATCGCGTTCCACTTGTCCAGCGCGATGGTGAACTCGTTGGCGGCGATCAGGTGCCCGGTCTTGCCGATATGGGTGAGGATCTCGTCGAACTTCATCGACCGGGTCGCCGGGAAGCCGTTGTCCTGGCCGTCGATGGCGCCGGTCTGCAGCGCGGCATAGACCTCGGTGAAGGGCACCGGCACCGGGGTGGCGCCCATCGCCTCGCCGACGAACTGCCAGCCCTCGCCCGGCGGCATGCGCAGCTTCATGCCGTCCAGGTCCGCGGGGGTCATCACCCGCTTGTCTGCCTTGTAGCCCAGATGCCGGGCGCCGATATACGGGAAGGCGAGGATCTTCACCTTCGCCTTCTCCTCGATCTCCTTCAGGAGCGGATCCAGCACGTCGCTGTCATAGACGGCACGCATATGGTCGTAGTCGCGGAACAGGAACGGCGTGCCCAGCACCGAGGTGGACGGCACCTGGTTGTAGAAGTCGAAGATCGCCAGGTTGCCCATGTCCAGGTTGCCGCGCTGCATCGCGGTCAGTTCCGTCCCCTGCTTGAACAGTGTGGCCCCGTGGTAGGACTTGAAGTCGAAGCCTTCGCCCAGGCAGTCGCCGAAGGCGCTGCGCAGGGTCTTGGTGCGGATGTCTGCCTCCGGCACCGTGTCGGAATAGATCAGTTCCACTTTGTCCTGCGCGGGCGCAGGCAGCGGCGCCAGGGCCAGGACGAGTCCCGCCAGGCCGGCGCCCAGCGCCGTCAGGGTCAGTCCGGTACGCATGTTGTCCTCCCTTTCCTCTTTTCTGGCCGCCCGCGCCGGGCGGCCGGTCATCCGGAGCTGGCCTCGAACGCGGCCCGCATCCGATCGGCATCGGGCGCAAACCCGGTGAACAGCTCGAAGGCGCGCACCGCCTGGAACACCGCCATGCCGGAGCCGTCCAGGCTGCGGCAGCCCTGTGCGCGCGCGGCGCGCAGCAGCTCGGTCTCCAGCGGGAAATAGACGATGTCCGCCACCCAGTGGCGCGGCGCCAGCAGCGCCGGGTCGATCGCGCTGCCGGGCAGCTTCGCCATGCCGACCGGGGTGGCATTGACGATGCCGTCGGCGGCGGCGGCGGCGGCGGCCATGCCCGGGGCCGGCTGGGCCAGGTCGCTGCCGGCCGCCGCGTTCACACGCCCGGCCAGCCGTTCGGCCGCCGCCGGGTCGATGTCCGCGATCAGCAGGACCCTGGTGCCCAGGGTGCGCAGCGCATGGGCGATGGCGGCGCCGGCGCCGCCGGCGCCGACCAGCAGCACCCTGTCCAGGGCCGCGCCGGGCAGGCCGCGGCGTACGCTTTCCGCAAAGCCCCAGAAGTCGGTGTTGTGGCCGCGGCGGCGTCCGTCGCGGAACACCACGGTATTGACCGCGCCGACCAGCCGGGCGGCATCGGACAGGTCGTCCAGCAGCTCCATGACCGCCGTCTTGTAGGGATAGGTGACGTTGAGCCCGGCATAGCCGGCGCGTTCCGCGGCATCCAGCAGTTCGGCCAGAACCGGCCGCGGCGGCGGCATCGCGGCGGGGTCCAGCAGCCGGTAGCGATAGTCCAGGCCAAGCGCCCTGCCCTCCGCCTCGTGCATCGCCGGCGTGCGGGACGGGCCGATGCCCTGGCCGACCAGGCCGACCCGCAGACACGGGCCGCCGCCGGCGCCTGCCGCGGCGCCCGGCCGGTCGTCGGCATCCAGGCTCAGGACCATTCCCTTCGTTCCTCCCGCCGCGCGGTCGGATGCCGCGCCGTCCGTCTCCCGCGAACCGCCTCAAAATGTACGAGATGGTTAAATGAGTCAACGACAATGTACTGGCCGGTACATTTGGAACGTGCTACGACGGCGGCAGCGAAGGGAGCCGGCGCTTGGACAAGCCCGTGAAAGGCAGGAAGGACGCCCCGAAGCAGGGCTGGAAGCAGAACCCGGAGGCGGTGAAGCGGGATATCCTGCGGGTCGCCATGGCGGAGTTCGCACGCAATGGCCTGTCGGGCGCCCGCATCGACGAGATCGCGGCGAAGACCCGGACGTCGAAGCGGATGATCTACTACTATTTCGGCGACAAGGAGGGGCTCTACGCCCGCGCCCTGGAGGCCGCCTATGCCAAGGTGCGCGAGGGCGAGGGCAGGCTCGACCTCGGCCACCTGCCGCCGCAGGCGGCGCTGGCCCGGCTGGTCGCCTTCACCTTCGACCATCACCGCCGCAACCCCGACTTCATCCGCATGGTGATGATCGAGAACATCCACCATGCCGACTACCTGAAGACCTCCGCCATCATCCGGGAGCTGAACGTCGGCGCGATCGAGCGCCTGGCCGACATCATCGCCCGCGGCGAGGCGGAAGGCGCTTTCCGCCCGGGCCTGGACCCGGTCGAGCTGCACTGGAAGATCAGCGCCCTGTCCTTCTTCAACGTCTCCAACCGGCCGACCTTCTCGGTCCTGTTCGGGGCCGGCATCTATGCCCGGCCGGCGCAGGAGGCGCTGCGGGAGCAGGTCGTCGACATGATCCTGGGCCATGTCCGCCGGCGCGAGGCAGAGGAGCCGCGATGAACCCCGAACTGCAGCCGTTCCTGGAGACCTGGGAAGCGAAATGGGCGCGGCTGAAGGCCGATGCCACGCCGGCGGAACGCCGCGCCGTCTTCGAGGTGATCGCGGCCGAGATGCGCCTGCCCACGCCGGATGGCGTGGACTGCGACACGGTGCGCCGGATCGACAGCCCGGCCGGGCCGGTGCGGGTGCGGATCTTCCGCCATGACAGCGGCGGCGCACAGCCCTGCCTGGTCTATATGCATGGCGGCGCATGGATGCAGGGCAGCCCGGAGACCCACTGGGACATCACCGCCCGGATCGCCGCCTGGAACCGCCAGACCGTGGTCAGCGTCGACTATGCCAAGGCGCCGGAACATCCCTTCCCCGCCGCGCTGGAACAGTGCCTGGCGGTCGCCCGCTTCGCCCATGACCAGGCCGCCGCGCTGGGCATCGACCCGGCGCAGATCGCGGTCGGCGGCGACAGCGCCGGCGGCAACCTGGCGGCGGCCATGTGCCTGGACCTGCGCGGCACCGGGCTGGCGCCGGTCGCGCAGCTACTGGTCTACCCCGCCTGCGACTTCGACCGCGACCGGCCCTCCTATGCGGAGAATGCGGAGGGGCCGATCGTGAAGGTGGCGCATATGGCTGCCGTCAATGCCGCCTATTGCCCCGACCCCGCCGACCTGCGCAATCCGCGGGCGGCGCCGCTGCTGGCGGCCGACCATTGCGGCCTGCCGCCGGCCTATGTCGCGGTGGCGGAATTCGATCCGCTGCGCGACAGCGGGCTGGCCTATGCCGCGGCCCTGCAGGACGCCGGGGTGGCGGTCACCCTGGACCGCGGCCCGGGGCTGATCCACGGCTATCTGCGCGCGATGGGCCATTGCGCGGACAGCCGCACCGCCCTGCGGCGGATGGCCGACTGGCTGGCTGCGGCCTGTCGCGACACGCCCGCATAGCAGCTGCCCGGCCGAAGCGCTTGCGGCCGGCGGTCGGCGGCATTACCGGAAAGGGTCGGAGCGGAACTCTCCAGAAGGGCCCGGCCCATGACCCTGCATATCGGCATCCTCGCCTGTTCGGCAGAGGGGGCGGCGCTGTGCTACCGCACGATCTGCACCCGCGCGCCCGCGCTGATGGGCGCCCATGCCCATCCCGAGGTCTCGCTGCACGGCCTGTCGCTGGCGGACTATGTCGACCGGCTGCAGGCCGGCGACCTGGCAGGCGTGGCCGACCTGATGCTGCGCTCCGCCGACCGGCTGGCCGCCGCGGGGGCGGACTTCCTGATCTGCCCCGACAACACCGTGCATGCCGCTTTCGACCTGGTCGCCCCGCGCAGCCCCCTGCCCTGGCTGCACATCGCCGAGGTGGTGGCGGAGGCCGCACAGGCGCGCGGCCTCGCCCGGCTCGGCCTGATGGGCACCAGGTGGCTGGCAGAAGGCGATGTCTATCCCGCCATCCTCGACGCACGCGGCATCGCCTGGCGGCGCCCGCCGGCGGCGCAGATCGCCGCCATCGACCGGATCATCATGGACGAGCTGGTGAACGACCGGCGGGAACCGGCCTCCCTGGCCGTCCTGCAGGCGGTGATCGCGGGCTTCCGCGCCGCCGGCTGCGACGCGGCCGTGCTGGGTTGCACCGAACTGCCGCTGGTGCTGCACGACGACAATGCCGCGCTGCCGGTGCTGGATTCCACCCGCCTGCTTGCGCAGCGTGCGTTGCAGGCGGCAATCGACGGCGCCCTGCCCGGGGCCTGGACAGAAGCAAAGAAGGGGGAAACGCGATGACGAAACCGGCACAGCCCGGCCTGCACTATGTCTTCAGCATCGAGGCGGAGCTCGGCCCGCCCCGCGCCTTCGGCCCCGGTCCGACGGGGGAGCGGCTGCATATCGAGATCCTGGGCGGCCGCGTGTCCGGCCCCCGCCTTTCAGGGCGCATCCTGCCCGGCGGGTCGGACTGGCCGGTGGTGACCCCCGACGGGCATTCGCGGATCGAGGCCCATTACACGGTCGAGGCCGCCGACGGCACCCTGATCTACGTCCACAACCGCGGCCTGCGCGTCTCCTCGCCAGAGGTGGCGCAGGCGCTGCGCCGCGGCGAGGCGGTGCCGCCGGAAGAGCTCTACATGCGCGGCGCGCCGGTCTTCGACGTCGGCGACGGCCCGCATGCCTGGCTGCGCGAGCGGCTCTTCGTCTGCTCCCTGCTGCTGGACGGCAAGACGATCTCGATCGACGTCTACATGGTGACCTGAACGCCGCCGCCCCGACCGGGACACCGTCACGCGAAGGCGCGCAGGGTGATCGAGATCCGCCGGCCGCGCGCCCGCGCGGACTTCACGATCTCATGCGTCCAGGCCAGGTTCGCCGCATAGGGCAGGACCAGCACGCTGCCATGATCGAGGGGCAGGTCGATGCGCTCCGCCCCCTTCCAGCGGCGGAACCGCATCACCCGCGCCTCCCCCAGCGACAGCGTAACGATGGGCGCGTCCTCGACCATGTCGCGGCGGGAATCGCGATGTGCGCCAATGTAATGCCCCAGCGTGCCGTCGTACCAGTTCAGCAGCAGGCCGTTCAGACGGCGGTCCACCGCGCCCTGCGCCCAGTCGAGGTAGGGCTGCAGCAGGGCGGGCACCGGCTGCGCCGCCTTCGTCGCGCCGGAAAAGTGATAGTCGCGGCCATAGGCTTCCTGCCAGCGCGGCAGCGCCACCCGGCGGCCGTGCAGGTGGATGCGCGGCGGCTCCGGCGGGTGCAGCGCCCAGAGCGCGTCGAAGCCGGCCGGGCGCGGCAGCAGCGCTTCCGGCAGCCTGCCGAGGCGCAGGGCGTGACTGTCGTCCAGCCGGTACAGCCGGAACGCCGCCCCGTCGTCAGCCGCGGCGGAAGACATAACGGGTCAGGTTCCGGTAGCGCTGCCCGGGGCGCAGGATCGCGGCGGGAAAGTCCGCCCGGTTCGGCGCGTCGGGCCAGGCCTGGCTTTCCAGGGTGATCCCGGCGAAGGCACCATAGCGCCGTCCCTCCAGCCCCGGCAGGCCGTCGAACTGCGCGCCGTCATAGGCCTGCAGCCCGGGCTGCGCCGTCTCAATATCCATTCGCAGGCCGCCGGCCGGCGCCGACAGCCGCGCCACATGGCGCAGCGGCGCATCGGGCGCAGGCGGGTCGTCCGCCAGGCAGAAATTATGGTCGATGCCGTGCCGACCGATCGGCCGCGGGCTGCGGAAGTCGAACGGGGTGCCCGCCACCGGAGCGGGCGGGCCCGCCGGGATCAGGTCGGCATCGACGGGCAGGTAGCGCTGCGCGCCGATCCACAGGTCGTGGCCGCAGATATCGGCCGCGCCGTCCAGGTTGAAATAGCTGTGATGGGCAAAGCTGCAGGGGGTGGCGGCATCGGCCTCCGCCACGATCTCGACCTGCAGGACATCGTCCGCGGTCAGGCTGTAGGTCGCGGCGACCCGCATGGCGCCGGGAAAGCCCATCTCGCCATCCGCCAGGTCCAGCGCCAGGGTCGCGCTGCCGTCCCGCAGCTGCCGCAAATGCCAGATCCGCTGGCCGGTGCCGATACCGCCGCCATGCAGGGTGTGGCGGCCGCGGAAATTGCGGTCGGTCCGCCGCTCCCGGCCGTCCAGCCGGAAGCGGCCGCCGGCGATGCGGTTGGCGAAGCGTCCGACGATGGCGCCGAAATAGGGCATGCGCGACAGATAGGGCGCCAGCGCCGGCGCGCCCAGCACCAGCGGATGGGGGATGCCGGCCAGGCGCAGGTCCTGCACCGTCGCGCCATAGGTCAGGATGTCGGCGGTCAGGCCGCCGCCGGCGATGCGGACCCGCTCCACCACGCGGCCGTCGGGCATCCGCCCGAACGCCGTCGGCCCCCTGGCGGACGGAGCGGATGTCACGACCGCCCCGGCACCACCCGATGCTCCGCCTGGCCGGCCACGCCGGCATCGGCCAGGTAGGTGCGGCCCTGGTCCGCATCCGGGTCGGCCATCCCCTCCCGCGCGGTGGTGACCAGCATCTGCGTCAGGCCGGGTCCGCCGAAGGCCGGGCAGGAGGCATGGCGGCCGGGCACCGCCACCGCGCGGTCGAAACGGCCGTCCGGGGTGTAGCGCGCCACCCGGGCCGCGCCCCATTGCGCGTTCCACAGGCCGCCTTCCGCATCCACCACGGCGCCGTCGGGATTCAGCTTCTCCGCCGCCAGGTCGACGAAGACCTCCGCCGGGCCGTCCGGCCAGCCGGCGGCATCCAGGGGCTGCGCCATGATCCGCCGGGTCGGCGTGTCGGCGAAATAGGCCAGGCGGCCGCCGGGCGCGAAGCAGATCGCGTTGGGGATGCTGATCCCGCGGTAGAGCGGCTCCACCACGCCGCGATAATAGCGGTAGATGCAGCCCAGGCCGCGCTCCTGGGCCTTGCCCATGGTGCCGATCCAGAAGCCGCCCTGCGGGTCGGCGCGGCCGTCGTTAGAGCGGGTGGCCGGGTTGTCGGCCTCGATCGCCGCCAGCGGCTCGTGGCTGCCGTCGGCAAGGTGCAGCCGCCGCAGGCCGCTCTCGGTCGCCACCAGCAGGCTGTCCGCGTCGATCCAGCCGGCCGCGGAGGCATGCTCGCCGAACCGCCATTCCAGCGGTTCGTCCCCCAGCCGGCTGAGCAGGCGGTTGCCGATGATGTCGAACCAGAAGAACTGTTCCCGCTCCGGATGCCAGAACGGCCCCTCGCCCAGGATGCAGTGCCGGGCATCGTACAGTGCAGCGGTCATGGGCTCTCCCCCTCAGAGCTGGCGCACCGCGACCCGTCCGGTCGCGGCCGGGGCGGTGCGCAGGACGTTGCGCAGCGGCAGGCCGAACGGCGCCGCCTCGATCTCGAAGATGTCGCCGTCGGCGCAGGCCAGGCCGGCGGCGAAGGACAGGGTGGCGGTGCCGAACATGTGGACATGCACGTCGCCCGGCTGACGGAACAGGCCGTACTTGAAGTGGTGATGCTCCAGGTTGGCGATGCTGTGCGACATGTTCGCCTCCCCCGACAGGAAGGGCTGTTCGAAGATCGTCTCGTTGCCGCGCCGGATGCGGGAGATGCCCTCCACATGGTCCGGCAGCGCGCCGACCAGCAACTCCGGGCCGAAGGCGGCGGGGCGCAGCTTGGAATGGGCCAGGTACAGGTAGTTGCGCCGCTCCATGACATGATCGGAGAACTCGTTGGCCAGCGCGAAGCCCAGCCGGCAGGGCGTGCCGTCCGGCGCGATCAGGTAGATGCCGGCGATCTCAGGCTCCTCGCCGCCATCCTCGGCGAAGCCCGGCATCGGCAGCGCCGCACCCGGCGCCGCCAGCACCGTGCCATTGCCCTTGTAGAACCATTCCGGCTGCACGCCGGCGCCTTCGCCGTCCGGCCTGCCGCCCTCCACCCCCAGGCGGAACATCTTCATGGAATCCGTCTCGTCCGCGGTCCTGGTCCCGCCTGCCTGGGCGTGCATCGCGTCGCGGGTGGCGGCAGAGCCCAGATGGGTCAGGCCGGTGCCGGTCAGGTGCAGATGGGCCGGGTCGGGATGCAGCAGCGGTGGCAGCAGCCGGCCCTCGGCTGCCATGCGTTCCAGGTCCACCGCCGCGCCGCGCCCCAGCGCGGCGATACCATCGCGGAGGCCGCGGCCGGCGGCGATGCAGTCCGCCGCGATGTCGTAGAGCGATCCGCCGCCGGCGACCTCGAAGGTCTCCGCCCCCTCGCGCATGACGGTCTGGACGCCGCCATCGGCCCGCCTGACCTGCGACAGCAGCATGGCGTTCCCTCCCTGGTTGTGCCCCGGACCGGATGCCGGCATCGGCTCCCGGGGGGTCGCGCCAGTGTCGGGCCGGACGGCCGGCAGATCAAACCGCAATCCGGCTGCCGCCGCTCAGCCGTCGAACGGCTCCACCCGGCGGTTGCGGCCCAGCAGGAAGGCATCGGCGGTCAGGATCTGCGGCGCCGGGTCCGCGTCCCGCGTGCCGGTCGCGACAAGGGCCGCGAAACGGTCATAGATCCCGGCATATTCCCCCGGCCCCTCCAGCGCCTGCGCGGCACCGTCGATGGCAAGCCGCGCCCCGCCCTCCGACAGCAGCAGGCGGCCGCCATCCGCGGCCTCGACAGCGATGTCCCAGACCGGGTCGCCCGGGCCGCGCCAGTCCAGTTCGGCGTCGACCTGCAGCCCGTCCTCGCCGGCCAGCGACAGGGAGGCGGCGATCGGCGTCTCCCGGTTCGCGGGAAAGCACAGCTCCGCCGCGGTGACCCGCAACGGCCCAGGCAGGATCGCGGTCAGGATCGACAGGGCGTTGATGCCGGGATCGAACACGCCGAAGCCGCCCGGCTGCCAGATCCACTGCTGCCCCGGATGCGACCAGCGGACATCCTCCCGCCAGTCGACCCGCACCCGGCGGGGCCGGTGCACGGCGCACCAGGCCGCCGCCGGCGCGACCGCCAGGGCGTGGCGGGAATGCCAGGTGGCGAACAGGGCCAGGCCGCGCGCCGCGGCCAGGGCGTCCAGCGCCAGCACCTCCGCCACCGTCACCCCGGGCGGCTTTTCCAGCAGCACATGCCGGCCGGCCAGCAGCGCCGTCCGCGCCGCCGCATGGCGCGCCTGCGGCGGCACGCAGAGCGCGACCGCCGCCACGTCCGGCCGTGCGTCCAGCAGCGCTTCCAGGCTGTCGAAATGGTCGATTCCGTCGATGCCGCCGGCCGGATCGGCGGTGGCGGCCAGGCGGAAGGCCGGGCTGGCGGCGATCGCCGGCAGATGCTGGTCGCGCGCGATCTTGCCGACGCCGACCAGGGCGATGTCGGTGGTGGCCGTCATTCCGCGTAGATCATCCTGCGGGTCATGCCGCCGTCCACGGTCAGCACCTGGCCGGTGACGAAGCCGGCGCCGGCCAGGTACAGCACCGCCGCCGCGACATCGGCCGGCCGGCCGACCCTGCCTGCCGGATGCTGCGCGTGATCCGCCGTCGACAGCCCGGCATCGCCGGAGATCCAGCCCGGCGCGATCGCGTTCGCCCGGACCGCCGGCCCCAGGCTCACCGCCAGGGCATGGGTCAGCGCCACGATGCCGCCCTTCGCCGCGGCATAGGCCTCCGAATGCGGTTCCGACATGAAGGCGCGGGTGGAGGCGATGTTGACGATGCTGGCGCCCCCCTCCGCCCCCGACTCCGCCCCTGCCCGGCGCAGCAGCGGAAGCGCCGCGCGGCTCATCAGGAAGGTGCCGGTCAGGTGGCTGTCGGTCACCCGCCGCCAGTCCGCCAGCGACAGCTCCGCCAGCGGCCCGCCATGGGCGCCGGCGATGCCGGCATTGTTCACCAGCAGGTCGAGTGCGTCCCAGCCGAGCGCGGCGAAGGCGGCGGCAACGGCCTCCTCCTGCGCAACGTCGCAGGGGATGTGGCGGATGCCGCCCGGCCCATCCTCCAGGTCGAACGACGCGACCTCCCAGCCCGCCGCTGCAAGGTCGGCGCAGATGCCGGTGCCGATCAGGCCGGCGCCGCCGGTGACGATGGCGCGCATCGCTTCCGTCCTACACGCCCTCGATCACCCGCATGTCGCGCAGCACGCCCAGGCCCGGCAGCAGCTTCTGATAGTCCGGGTTCTCATAGCACCGGATCGCCGCGTCGGTGCTGTCGAACTCGATCACGACGGTGCGTTCCTGCAGGCCCGCCTCGAAGGTCTTCACCGGGGCGCCGCGGGCGATGAAGCGGCCGCCCATCGCCTCGATCGCGGTCTTCGCCCCGGCGGCATAGGTCGCCAGGTTCTCGTCCTTCGGCCGCTCGCGATAGCAGACGACCAGATAGCCCTTGGGCATGCGGAACCTCCCTGTTCGACGGTGCTGCCGGGCAGGGGCCGGCAGCCGGACCGGTGTCGGTCTACGGCCTTGCCGAGGCAAAGACAATGCCGGGACCGCCTATGGCACCGCGGCGTCCGGCGCCCGCGCCAGCAGCTCCGCCAGCAGCGGGTTGGGGAAGCGGCGCTGCAGGGTCACCGCGAAGAAGGATTCCGCAATGCCGTCCAGCTGCGCCGCCTCCACCAGGCTGCCGGAGCGCAGCTCGTCGCGCACCACGATCGGCGGGATCACCGCCAGCCCCGCATCCTCGCGCGCCAGCAGGCGCAGCATCGCCATGTCATCGGCCTCCGCGGCGATCTGCGGGGTCACCGCCAGGCCGGCCGTGAGCGCGTCGAAGGCCGCCCGCAGGGCGGTCTCCGGCGTCGGCAGGATCAGCGGCTCGGCCGCCAGCAGCGCGGCCAGCGGGCGCGCCGGGCGGCCGATGCGGTCCGCCGTGCCGACCAGGCTGACCGGCTGTTCCGCCAGGCGCCGGATCAGGTAGGGGCTGGCCGCATCGCGTGCCGGGGCGAGGTTGGTCAGCACCACGTCCAGCGACAGCGCCTCCAGCCCGCGCAGCAGGTCGGCCTGCGCGCCAGAGCGCAGCACGACCTCCACGTCGGCGCGCCCGACCAGCGGCCGCAGGAAGGCGATCTGGAAGTTGCGCGACAGAGTGGCCAGGGCGCCGACCCGCAGCGCCCGGCGGGTCGCCCCGCCCTCCCGCAGGGTGGCCAGCAGGTCCTCGGCGGTGCGGAAGATCGCCTCGGCATGGTCGAGCGCGATCCGCCCGGCCTCGGTCAGCACCAGGCCGCGGCCGCGGCGCTCGAACAAGGCATGGCCCAGCGCCTCCTCCAACGTGCGGATCTGGGTGGACAGGGCCGATTGCGACAGGTTCAGCGCACGGGCCGCGCCGGTCAGGGTGCCCTCGCGGGCGACGGCGCGGAACAGGCGCAGGTGATGCAGGTTCAGGATAGCCATAGTTCTATCAAACAGAATGGTTTGAACGAAAATATGTAATTTTCTAGCGGTTTGCCAGCCTGTATCAGCTGCCCCGGAGACACAGACGACCCGGAGCCGTGCCATGACCGACATCCAGACCCTCTCGACCCTGCCGCCGCTTTCCTTCCTGGCGCCGCTCGTCCTGCTGGCGGTCGCGGCGCTGGCCGTCGCGCGGCCGGGACGGCGGCCCGGCCGCCTGCCGCGCCTGTCGGAAGCCGCCGCCCTGGCCGCCCTGGCACTGGCCGGCGCCGGCCTCGCGCAGCTGCTCGCCTTCGGCCCCGCCGGCCCGGCCGTGCTGCAGCTCGACGCAGTGGGGGCCAGCGTCACCCTGCTGGTCGCCTTCATCGGCTGGATCGTGATGCGCTATGCGCGGACCTATCTGGACGGCGAGGCGCGGGAGGGCCGCTTCCACGGCCTGATGCTGGCCGCCCTGGCCGCGGTGCTGATCCTCGCCCAGGCCGGCAGCCTGTGGCTGATGCTCGCGGCCCTCGTCGCGGTCGGGCTCTGCCTGCGGCGGCTGCTGCTGTTCTATGCCGAACGGCCGCAGGCGCAGCGGGCGGCGACCAAGTTCGCGCTGGTCTGGCATGCCGGCGACGCGGCGCTGGCCGCCGCCGCCCTGCTGCTGTGGCTCAGCCTCGGCAGCGCCGACCTGGCCGCCCTGGCCGGGATCGCAAGCGCCGATGCCGGCCTGCCGGCGGCCGCCCATGTCGCGGTGGCGCTGATCGTCCTGGCCGCGGCGCTGAAGACCGCCGCCTTCCCGCTGCACGGCTGGCTGACCGAGGTGATGGAGGCACCGACCCCGGTCTCCGCCCTGCTGCATGCCGGCATCATCAATGCCGGCGGCCTGCTGCTGATCCGCAGCGCGGAGCTGGTGCAGGCCAGCCCGGGCGCGATGGGCGCCCTGGTGATCCTGGGCGGCCTGACCGCCCTGTTCGGCTCCCTCGTGATGCTGACCCAGAGCGCGGTGAAGACCGCCCTGGCCTGGTCCACGGTCGCGCAGATGGGCTTCATGCTGCTGCAATGCGGCCTGGGGCTCTGGGCCCTGGCGCTGCTGCACCTGGTCGCCCATTCGCTCTACAAGGCGCATGCCTTCCTGGGCTCCGGCAGGGCGGTGCGGGCGGTTGCCGCCATCCGGCGGCCCGGGCCGGTGGCGGTGCCGAACCTGGCCGCGGTGCTGAAGTCCTTCGCCCTGGCGGTGCTGCTCTATGCCGCCGTGGCGGCGGTCTTCACCACCTTCACCGGGCCGAAGCCGCTGCAGGCCCTGGCGCTTGGGACGATGCTGATCCTGGGCACCGCCTACCTGGTCGCGCAGGGCCTGGCCGATGCGGCGCCGACGGCGCTGACCCGGCGCACCGCCCTCGCCGCGCTGGGCGCCGCCGCCGGCTATTTCGTGTTCCAGCTGGCGGCGGACGCGCTCTGGGGGCCGCACCTGCCGGCGCCGCCCCTGCCCGGCCCGCTGGAATGGGCGCTGATCGTGCTGGCGGTGCTGTCCTTCGCCGCGGTGGCCGTGGCGCAGACCCTGATCCCTTATTGGGCCCACCATCCGGCCAGCGCCGGCCTGCGGGTCCACCTGGCCAACGGCCTCTACCTGAATGCCGTCCTGGACCGCCTGATCGGCGGCTTCCGGATCGCGAAGCCGAACTGAACCGGAGGAGACAGCGATGTTCCAGAAGAAGCTGCAGATCGCGCCGGCCCGGGCCTCCGGGATCCTGGCGGCCGCCGAACGGGCCGCGCATGCCATCCCGCCGGCCTTCCCGCTGGACGCGACCGTGGCGGTCAATCCCTTCCTGGGCCAGGCAGGCGAAGACCTCGCCACCGCCGCCGCCCGTCTGGGCCGGGTCGCCGGCGTCGCCCTGACCCGGCCGCGCGCGGTCTACCGGGCCGAGATCGCGGCAGGCCGGATCTCCGACAATGACCTGTCCGAGGCCCTGGCCGCCTGCACCTCGCCGCTGCGGCCAGCGGGCCTGGCCGCGCTGAAGGCCGCCGCTGCCGCCGCCCCGCCGCCGGCGCAGGCGTTGCCGACCGTGGCGGCGCTGGCGGCGGGCGCCTCCGGCACCGACTGGCCGTCGGTGATCGCGAAGAGCTTCGGCCTGTGGGCCGCGGGGCATTTCGACCGCGGCCAGGCGCTCTGGTCGCCGGCGCCGGGACAGGACGCCTATGCTGCCTGGCAGGCCTGGGCGAGCGTCGACCTGACGCCGGAGATCGCCGGCCTGGACGGCTTCTGCGCCCATGTCGCCGCCGCCCCCGACACGCCGGAACGGGCGATCCTGCGGGCCGCGGAGCGGCTGGGGATCGACGAGGCGGCGGCGGAGACGGTCTTCCACCGGCTGCTGATGGATCTCGGCGGCTGGGCGCAGCATGCCCGCTGGCTGCTCTGGCAGGCCGAGCAGGACGGCGGCAGCGACACCGCCATCGCGGGCCTGCTGGCGGCCCGGCTGGTCTGGGAGGAGGCGCTGCTGGCGGCGGTGCCGCAGGTGGCGGCGGACTGGAGCGGGGCTCTTGCCGGCCATGCGGCGCCCGTCGTGCCGACCGCCGACCATGTCATCGACGAGATCCTGCAGATTGCGGCGGAGCGCGCCTATCAGCACCGGCTGGACGAGGCGCTGGCGGCGCCGGTGCCGCGCTCCGGCCGGCCGGCGCTGCAGGCGGCCTTCTGCATCGATGTGCGGTCGGAGGTCTTCCGGCGGGCGCTGGAGGCGCAGGACCCGGGGATCGACACGATCGGCTTCGCCGGCTTCTTCGGCCTGCCGCTGGCGCACCGCCCGCACGGCTCCGAACTGGAGGAGGCGCATCTGCCGGTGCTGCTGCAGCCGGCGCTGCATTCCGAGAGCAGCGCCCCCGAAGCGGCCGAGCGGGCCACCCGGATCGCGGCCAGGACGGTGCGCGCCTGGGGCCGGTTCCGGCAGGCCGCCGTCTCGTCCTTCGCCTTCGTGGAGGCAGCCGGACCGTTCTACGGCGCGAAGCTGGTCGCCGATGCGCTGGGACTTGGCCACCGGCGGGAGAAGGCGCAGCCGGCGCCGCGGCTGGACCCGGCATTGCCGGCGGAGGCGAAGGCGGCGACCGCCGCCGCGGTGCTGAAGGCGATGGGCCTGACCGCCGGCCATGCGCCGCTGGTCCTGCTGCTGGGCCATGGCGCGCAGGTCACCAACAACCCGCATGAGAGCGCCTATCATTGCGGCGCCTGCGGCGGCCATACCGGCGAGGTCTCCGCCCGCCTGCTCGCTGCGCTGCTGAACGACCCGGAGGCGCGGGCCGGTCTGCCCGGCCACGGCATCGCGCTGCCGGCGGATACCCGCTTCGTCGCCGGCCTGCACGACACCACGACCGACGACGTGGTGCTCTACGACATCGACGGCCCGGGCGGCCTGGGGGGCGACATGGCGCAGGTGCGGGACTGGCTGCAGGCGGCGGGCGCGCGCGCCCGGGCCGAGCGCGCGCTGCGGCTGCCGGGCGCGACCGCCGGCACTGTCGCCACGCGTGCCCTGAACTGGGCGGAGGTGCGGCCGGAATGGGGGCTGGCGGACTGCGCCGCCTTCATCGCGGCGCCGCGCAGCGTGACGGCCGGCGCCACCCTGGATGGCCGCAGCTTCCTGCACAGCTACGACTGGGAGACGGACGAGGGCTTTGCCACCCTGGAGTTGATCCTGACGGCGCCGGTCGTCGTCGCCAGCTGGATCAGCCTGCAGTACTACGGCTCCACCGTCGCGCCGCAGGCGTTCGGCGGCGGCAACAAGCTCTTGCACAACGTGACCGGCGGCATCGGCGTGGTGGAAGGCAATGGCGGCCCCCTGCGGCCCGGCCTGCCCTGGCAGGCGGTCAGCGACGGCGAGAACCCGGTGCACACGCCGCTGCGCCTGACCGTGCTGGTGGAAGCGCCGCAGGACGCGATCCTCGACATCCTGGAGCGCCACCCGCAGGTCCGCGCCCTGTTCGACAATGGCTGGCTGCACCTGCTGGCCCTGCGCCAGGGCCGCATCGCCGCCCGCTACCGGGCCGGCCTGACCTGGGACCAGGCATCGGAGGTCGAAATGGCTGCGTGAGGCATGGCGGGGGAGGCGGCGGCGCCGTCTTCCCCGCAGTCACTCCGGCGCCATCCCCGGATTCCTGCGGCGGCTGCCCCAAAGCCAGACTTCAGTCGGTCCGGAATCTCTCGAGGGCAATCCTCACCTCTGGCAGCCTGACCTTGAGACATCCCAGACGATGTCCCCGTTGACGCCGAAATAGCCGTGGATGAGACGATCCCGCATCGCGGCCATGCTGCGCCAGGACAGGCCATCGAACCCGCTCCGGAACTCCGGAGAAAGCCCCTTCGCCGCCTCACCTACGATCTCGAGTTTCCGGACGACCGCATTCTGCACCATGGCATTGCCCAGGAAGGCGTCGTAGCTGAGATCGGCGGTGTAGCGCTCGATGCGGCCGATGGCCTCGATCATGTCCGCAACCCGCTCGCTATCGCCCCGTTCAGACGAAGACCAGCGACCAGCGGATGCTCTGGGCCACCGCCGGAACGCGGATGCTCTCCAGGCCCGCCCGTGTCAGCAACTCCACCTTGCGTCCGAACAGCCCTTCCAGAGCCTCGGCCAGAGCCAGATAGTTGGCATAGGTCGGCGCATCAAATTCGACATAGAGGTCGATATCGCTGTCCGGCTTCTGTGTACCGGCGGCATGGGAGCCGAACAGCGCCAGCCGGCGTACGCCAAAGCGGTCGAGAAGCGGTCGATTCCTGCGCAGGATGCGGAGAAGGGATGCGCGCGACAGGCTACCTGCCGCTACCGGCGTGGCGCCGTCGGGAGGTGCGGCCCCGGCGGCGGCCTGGCCATCCACCATGGCGCGTACTCCGCGCTGCAGACTTGGTGCCAACTGCCGAAAATGTGGTAGCGGAGGCCCGCTACCCATTGAACCGCCTGTTCCTCGCCACCGACATAGCTGCTGCCTGAGACGAACCGGATTCGGCGATTCCCGCGTCAGAACGTTACAGAAACTCGTCCGGATTTCTGTTTTCGAATCAATGCGTTAACAGAACTGTGCGCCAAGCGGACGATGAAAGCGCCGCGCCAGTGCTATAAGGGTCGTCGGGGAGCGTCCTGTCCGCCAAGACCTAGACGCTCCCCGAAAGTGCCGATCAGTAGCACAGGACCGAATAATGATCAGCGACCTGCACTGGGTCAACGACCCCCGCGCCTCCACCGGTTGGATTTTCGATCGGTGGTGCGTCTTTCGCTTCCGGTTTGTGAAGCATGTCCGCCAGGAGACCTTGCCGCCTGCCGCCGGCTGTTACCTCCTGGCCGATGACACCGGGCGCTTTCCCTATGTCGGGATGTCCGACAACATCCGGGAACGGCTCGACCGCAGTCACGAGGTTCTCGCGCGCGGAGATGAACTCGGCCTCGCCGCCGTTCTTACACATACTCCGCACCTGACTGACTGGTGGACCGCCAGCGAGGTCGAGGCGATCTTCTACGATCGCTTTCTGCCGCCGTTGAATCGGCAGCGGCTTACGCCCCCTGAACCGTATGCGGGCATGACCGCGGCTGCAGCCATTGGTGATTGGCAGAGCCTGAATGCCGGTCTGGAACGGCTCCGGGAGATCGGGCGCGGGGGTGGAACAGTGCTCGACGCACTGCTCGCCAAGGCCTTGGCCACCCAGCGTTAGGGCGTCGGCGGCGCCCCCGCCGCCAGGTGATCGCCGCCAGCGACCAGCGCCCTGACCTGGCCCAGCTTCCCGCTGCAGTCCTGCCACGCCTCCCATAGCGTGACATAGGCCCTGCCGACGGCGCGGTCGGTCGACAGGTCCGGGGTCGGCAAAGTGTCGGTGCAGGTCAGCAGGGCCGGCGGGATATGCCGCTTGACCAGGCGCGTCTCAACGATCGGCGCCGGCGTCGCCATGCAGCCGGCGCAGAGCAGCGCCAACGCCAGGATCGAAAGGCCGATCGGCCGTCTCGGGTGCATTGCGGATCTCCTCCTCCGCGCGGCCGCGAGCGGCGGCACGGGCCTGTGCTGCATCGCGTTCGGCTGCCAGGGCCGCCTCCGTCCGGACCCGTTCTGCGGCTTGGCGGTCCAGCTCCGCAGCCAGTTCGCGATTCAGCCGCTCGGCCAACTCGGCACGCCCTCGTGCCACAACCAGGTCCGCCTGCAGGGCGTCGATCCGGTTGCCCTGGATCCAGATCCAGCCGGCCACGCCAGCCACCGCCAGGCCGCCCAGGATCCAGGGCAGACCGCCGCCCAGGGCCCAGCTGCCCAGGCGGACGGCGATGCCTGCGCCAATCATTTCCAGGTCCGGACGTCCCAGCGCGCCGGCTTGGGGCGATCGTCCACGTGGAGGAAATGGTCGTAGAGGCCGATCCCGGTGAAACCGACCGCCTCGGCATGCGTGACCAGGTCGCCCGGCGTCATGTCCCCGACGTGGATATCGAACGCGCGGGAGGGCCGCTCCGGCGTGCTCAGGTGCTGGCTCTCCTCCGCGCCACCGACCCGGCGATTGTGCCGCGGACACCGGGCCGCCGACGTCACATAGACCGGGCGGCCGAGCCGATCGCGAAGGGCCTGGAGCCGATCCAGCGACCCCGGATTGATATTGGCCGTTCCGCACCCGCATTTGCAGCGGAGCTCGTCCCAGCGAAAGCTTGGCCGCGCCATCTCCGACATCTCGATCTCCCATAGAAAAAGGGCCGGCGATCGCTCACCGGCCCTTGCCGTCGTCCAGCGCCCGGCGCCCCGCCGGGCACCTCTCATCCGTCGCCGCGCACCACCGATAGGTGGCCCGCCCGAACCGGGGGCGGCCGGACCGGGCGCAATGGACCACTCCGGTCCAGAGCTGCTGTCAGCCGCTCTTCGGCCGCGGCCTGTCGCTCAGCCATCGGCCGCACCATGCGGCACCATCTGCGCGGCAGGCGCCGACGCACAGCCGCCCAGGCCTGTTTCAGCCAGGTCATTGGTCGCCCTCGATCTTGCTTGCGATCCGCTCCATAGCTCCACCAGTGCGAGTTGCCAGGTCAACGTATCGTTTCGCGAGGCGTTCCCGGGAGATGAAGAGATAGACGGCCGCACCCCACCCCAGGCCGTACCGCTCGATCAGCGCGAAGACGTCCTGCAGGTCGATCTCCATCTCGCCTCCGATCAGCCCGGGTAACCCGTCGACGGCCACCCCGTGTCGACGTCGATCGCGTCGAGATCGGCATGGTCCTCCGCCGCGGCGATCGCGTCCCGCAGCGCCCAGTACCGGGCGCGGAGGGCCAGCACGTAGGTGCTGACCGCCTGCCCGAAGGTGATCATGGCGGTCGCCGTTCCCATCGCCAGGAACGTGTTATCGGCCATGCGCCAGGCGAAGCTCTCCGGCCACGTGGCATCCTGTGCCTGCGCGGCCGATGCCCATGCCACCGCCGCAGTGATCCGCATCTGCGACGCCTCGTCGATCTGCGCGACCTTGCCCGAATAGGCACAGCCGAGCGCGACACGACGCGCCAGCTCCGACGCAGCGGCGTTCTGCCGGGCAGCCTGGCGGAGCGCCAGGGTACGCTCGATCTCGACCCGATGCTCTCCCGTCACCAGGCGCGGCGATGCCAGGTCCTCCGCCACCTCGGTCACCGGCCAGTAACCCACGCCGTCGAGGTCGGGCCGGCTGGCAGCCAGACCGCTCAGGTCAGCCAGCGTTGCGGTCGACAGCCCGACCAAGTCGGCCGGCAGGTCGACGGGCGAGCCGATTGCGGCCGGATCTTCCCCGCTCAGGTCGATCTTCTGCCACTGCATCAGATGTACTCCTCGACCAACAGGTAGCCGTCGGCACCGGCACCGCCGGTCGCCGTCCCCGCCTTCGACGCACCGCCGCCGCCGCCGCCCGCCGCGGAACCGGCAGAGCCATTCCCGGAGTTGTCGTCGGCACCGGCACCGCCGCTGCCAGCCGGCGACACGCCGATGCCGCCGACCCCACCGGTCCCTGCGACGGGCCCGGACCCGTCGTCCCCCTCGCCCTCTGGCGTCGCTGCCGCACCACCGCCGCCACCGCCGCCGGAAGCGCCATTGACGCCGGCGGCCCCATCGCCGCCGGCCTGATTGGTATCCCCGCCGCTCGCAGTGCCGCCGGCACCACCCGGGCCGTCGCTGCCCTGCGTCCCGCCGGCTCCGCCGCCGGCGGAATAGGTCCCGAAGGTGGTGTCGCCGCCGGCATTGCCGTTGCCCGAGCTGGCGGCCCCACCGGCGCCGATCTCGTAGGCGTAGTTTTCCTCCGGGTTGACGTCGATGCTGACCTTCACACAGCCGCCGCCGCCGCCGCCGCCCCCGGAGCCATTGTTGGCACCGCCTGCCGACCCGCCGCCGCCGATCATCGTCACCACGATGCGGGTCACGTCCGCAGGCACGGTATAGGTCCCGCTGCCGGTCAGGACCGTGGAATTGACGAACGTCTGCCCGTCGCCGCCGCTCGATCGCCTCCGGACACCGCCCGGCATGACGGCCCCCGCGGGGGTCAGCAGCGGCATCCTGCTCAGCGGCATCAGAGGTCGCCCCCGATCGCGCTGAAGATGATGCCGCCGGCCAACGCAACGGCGGACCCGGCGTAGATGCGGGCCGACGCCGGCAGGTAGAGCGGCGAGGTCTCGCTGTACTTCGTGAAGGTCACCCGCGGGACTGCCGTGGTGTTGGCGACGGTGTGCGCGGCCATCAGGGCCGAGTCCATCAAGGTCCGGGTCGTGCCGTCGTCGGTCGACAGATAGAGCTGCAGCTCCGACGCGGTCACCGTCGTCCGGTTGATCGCCCAGATCGAGGTGATCACGCTGCCATCGCCGCCCGCGGTCCACAGCAGGACGGTGTTGGTGTTCGGGCTGGTCCGGTCCGTCGTCGCCCCGGTGACGATGGCCTGAGCCATCTTCACGGACTGCACGAAGGCCGGCGTGGCGGTGACTGCCATGACGGTCGCTCCTCAGTACATGGAAAGGATGAAGCCCCAGGCCTGGCCGGCCTGCAGGTCGCCATCGGCGCCGGCCGGGCCGCGCTGGCCGGTGACGCCCAGGGTCCAATCGGTGAAAGTTCCGGAGCCGGCCGTGTCGCCGCTCGCCACGCTGATCGTGACGTCGCCGGAGCTGTAGCCGGTGACCTGGCCGATCATGTAGGTGGCCGGCGCCGAGGTCCGATAGGCGATAAGCCAGAGCCCCGAGGTGAAGCCCTTGCCGGTGCCGACCGTGAACGTCTTGCTGCCTGTCCCGACGGTGACGGAGCTGCTGGACGTCGCCGCCAGCGAGGAGCCGATCGCGGCGATCCGTGCCTCGATCTCCGCCAGCATGTCGTCGAAGATCTCTTCCGGAAAATTCGTACGGTGCGCGCCGTTGACGAAGTCGGCAGAGGTCCAGTCCCGGCCGTTGAGGTCGGTCATCAGAGCACCTGTTCCAGTTTCAGCGGGATCGTGTCGCGCCGGGGCGCGGCCTGTGTCAGCAGCCCGGGATCGACGGCCCGGGCCATGAAGACGGTCCGCGGCCAGTGCAGCGGCTCCTCGGGATGCGGGAACCAGGCGAACGGCTCGACAAGGTCGTTCTGCCGCAGCAGGTCGAGGTAGCGGGTCATTGCCTCGTCCCGGTCCAGCAGGCGGACTTCGCCCTCCCAGACCTGAGGCGCGCGCCGCCGCCGGAACGCCTTGCTGCCGCCGTCGCTCTCCCGCGCCGTGCTCCGATACCGGAAGCCGTACTGCGACCCGAAGCCGATATTGGTGCTGAACTGGTGCCCCATCGCCGGCTCGCAGAGGCCGAACTGCAGATAGCCGGCGGCGTTGCTGGTGTCGCTGCACTCGATCCTGAAGCCGCGGCACAGATAGATCTGGTCCAGCCAGATGGGCAGCCAGCTGTCCCAGTTGGCGACCTGCGCATCGGCAAAGGTCCCGGTCCAGAAATTGTCGTCCTCCCATTCCAGGGAGAGGGTGTCATAGACCGCCGGCCACACCCGCTGGCCAGCGCCGCTGTCATAGACCTCCGTCGACAGGCCGGCATCGCTGTACAGCCGCAGCCGATAGGTCGGGTTCGTGCTCGGCAGCATGTTGTGCGGCCCGATCAACAACAGGCGCAGGCCCACTGTGCCTGAGAACAAGCCGGTGAATTTCGTGTTCGCCTCGGTCGCATCGCCGCTCCGCGCCACCTTGGCGAGCGGCAGGCTGCCCAAATTCGTCACCGGATAGTCGGTGTCATAGGTCGCACCGTCCGCACCGAACGTGGTGATCGACCGGTGGCTGTTGATCCCGATCACGGCATGTCCGCTACGCGCCATCTCAGCCCCACAGGTCCAGGGTGATCAGGTCGGCCTGCACCTCGTACTGCAGGCCGGTGACCGTCATCAGCTTTCCGGCCGACAGGCCGAACCGCGGGCTGAACAGCTTGACCGTGTCGCCCAGGTCGACCGCATCGACCAGATCCTGGGTCAGGTGCGCCGTGACCCGATACCGGTCGCGCAGCACCTTGAACATCCCCAGCAGCCGAGCGGCCTCCGTGGCCGCCGCGGACTGGTCGACGATCAGGCTGTCCTGCTCCAGCTGCGGTGCCAGCAGGTGCTGCGTCTGGATCGCGGCGTCGCTCGCCACCTCGCTCCGCCACTCGGTGCCCGCGAAGGTGATCGCGGCGGCCGTGGCCGCACTGTCGATATCCTCCCGCTGCACCGTCCAGGCGCGCTTGTAGCGCAGCACGACCCGCCACGCGGGGATGCCCGTCGAACCGTCTTCCCGCCCCACCGCCAGGCGCAGCCGCTCCAGCTCCTCGATCGCGTAGTCGTCGGCGGCAAAAGCAGTGTCGCCGTCGTCGATCTTCAGCGACGCAACCGGGGAACCGGACGGCGCCGCCAGCTGCCGCATCCGGAAATCGCCGGCCCGGTCGACATACCAATAGGCGCCGACGCTCTGCAGGACCTCGTCCAGGGCCTGCCGCACATTGGCCTCCCGGTCGAACCAGATCCCGATTTCGGCACTGTTTGCCGTGTCGAGGGCGGAGACATCGGCGCTCGACACGTCGCCGGAAGCGATGCCGGCCGGGCCGGTCAGCAGGGCGGAGGCGATCTGCGCCGCGGTGCGGGCCGCGGCACTGGCCCCCTGCACGACATCGGCTGTGACCTGCCCGTCCGGCCGGCTCCCGAGCCGGAAATACCCGCCAGCCGGCCAGACCCGGTAGGAACTCGCCGACGGCGCGGTCGACAGCATCGTCGCCTCGTCCGCATAGTCGGATTCCTGGGTCAGCCCGACCAGGCGGTCCCTCACGGCCGGCACGTCGTCGATCGCCCCGGCGTTGACCTGGTAGATCCACAGCGAAGGGTCGACCAGGATCGCCGGCACATTGAACACCTTGCCCCAGCACCGCGGCCGCGGCTGGCCTTCCAGGTCCGCCCCGCCTTCCAGCCCGCCCGAGCCGGCGAACTTCGTCGCCTGCACCGGCACGTCCGTCTCCGCCTGGCGATCGCGCAGCCGGATCCGCACCTCTTCCAGGTCGAACTCGGGCTGCTCCATCGTGCCGGTCAGGATGGTCGAGAAGCTGGACCAGGCCGCCCCCTGCTGTCCGACATAAAGGGTCAGCGCCCGGCCCGAGAAGCCGTAGGTGCGCAGCGCGTCGAGCGCGCCGTCGGCATTGACCAGGACGAGCTCACCGGCACCGATTTCCGACGCGCCGCCGATCACCCCCTCGCGCCAGATGTCCGCCCGCCACAGGCCCGGCTCTTCCAACCGGTCGTCGAAATAGCCGGGCGCGCTCGGCTCGTTGTAGCCCTCAGTGCCATACCTCAGGGTCGCCGTCGTGCCGCTGCTGTCCGTCGCGGCGACGATCTCGACAAGGTAGATCGACCGGCTCACGACCTGGCCCCCGCGATCCGGGCGGCACGCGCCATCTTGCCGGTATTGCCGGCCACCTCGCCCAGCGCCTCGACCTGGCGATCGCTGCCGGCGGCGACGACCCGGGTCAGCGCCGCGACCTGCTGGCGCAGAGCCGCCACCTCCGCACGCAGCGCGCGGCTGTCGCCGCCGCCCTGCATCATGACCGGGATGGTTCGCCCGTCCGGCAGCGGCACCACGGCCTCCGGCCGGCCGCCCTCCGCCAGGCGGTAGGCGCCCTCGGCACTGACGATGCCGCCCATGGCATAGCCCTGCAGGTGCGCGTAGCCGCCGCTCAGCTGCATGATGTAGTCCTGCAGCGCGCCCGCGTTCTGGCCCTTTGGGTTCGTCAGGGTCGCGAAATGCTGCAGGGTCTCCAGGTCCGACCGGCTGTAGAGCGCGAGCTGCCGGCGCATCGCCTCCGCACCGTCGATCGCGCCAGAGGTCAGGTCGCTGCCGATGGCGCTGAAGTCCTGCCGCAGCGCCGCCTGGATCGGATCGCTGAAGCTCCGCCCATCCAGGACGGACCTGGCATAGGCCTGGCCCTGCCCGCCCACCGACATGGTCCCCAGCGCCACGGCCAGCTCATCCGGCGACATGGTCCGCAGAAGGGCATGCTGGGCACTGATCGCGGATGCGCCGCCGGCCTGCCCGGTCAGCACCGACGCCCCCAGGCGGGCGAACTCCACCAGCGGCGCGGACAGTTCGTCCAGCACGCCGCGGATACCCCGCAGCTCGTCCACCTGGCGCAGCGCGGCGTCCTGCACCGCGCGCTGTCGCGCCTCCTCCGCCCGGGCCTGCTCCTCCGCCTGCGTCAGCAGGTCCTGCGCCAGGTTGAAGTCGGTCGTGTAGCCGATGCCCGAGGCGTTGTACTGCCGGCTCGCGGTCAGGAACGACGCCACGGCGCCCTGCAGCTCCTGATAGGCCACCTGGTCGCCGGACGCGATTCCGCCGCGCAGCGCCTCGACCCGGGCGCGGGCGGTGTCCAGCTGCGCCAGAGCGCTCAGCGGCGACAGGTCGCCGACCAGGATGTCCTGCCGGTACCGGCCCAGGCTGGTCGCGAAGCCGCCGAACGCATCGGCGGCTGCCCGCGCCGCATCCGCCATCTCCCGCACCCCGGCCGCTATCTCGTCCCGCAGCAGGCGGTCCGCCCCGGCCAGGTCCGCGACCGTGTCGGCGGCCGCGGCGCCCAGCCCCGTCACTTCGGCGCGCAGGTCGGCCAGTGCCGCCTCCGCGGCCGACACCGCGACAGGCGACTGCCCGAGCTGGGCCAGCACGGCCAGCACACCGGCCTCGTCGGCGCGGCTCAGCTGCTGCGCGATCTGCGACTGCAGCCATTCGTCGACCAGGGAGGTATCGGCGCCCGATGCCACCGCCGACCGGCGATGCTCCGCCGCCTGCGCGATGATGGCCGAGATCGAGTTGACCACGCCGAGGCCGCGGGCTTCGTTGATCTCCGCCTGCATCCCCTTCACGAAGTCCTGCCGCACCCGGTCGCGCAGCTTCGCCAGGCCGCCCTCTGCCTCGCCGGCGCTGATCCCCACCTCATCCAGCAGCGGCCCCAGCGCCTCCCACTGGACGCGCATGCGGGTCAGCGCCTCCTCGACCGGGGTCAGGGTCTCCGGCTCAGGCCGTAGGCCGAGCATGGTCCGGACATAGTCGCGCAGCGCCGTGTCAGCCCTCTGCGTATCGAGGCCCAGCCGCTCCGTCGTCGCGCGGAAGTCCTGCAGCTGCTCGACCTGGTCCTCAACCGCGCGCCGGGCCTGCACCTCCAGCACCTCGGCATAGTCCAGGGTCGCCGCCTGCATGCCCCTCAAGGCGTCTTCGAAATCGGCGGCGAAGCCCAGGTCGACCATCATCTGCTCGGCTGTGCCGCTGGTGCGACCCAGCGCCATCGCAACATTCGGGTCGTCCGCGGTCAGCCGGCCGGAGCCGATCACCTGCGCGACCAGCTGCTCCGCCGAGGTCGCGGAGTAGGGCGACACGCCAGGCGTCCCGACGCCGTAGCGCCACAACGAGGCCGACGGATCCGCGACCCGCAGGCCGGCCGCGCCGACCAGCGCGTTGAGCGCATCGGCCGCCTGCTGCACCACCGCGGCGGCGCGCGCCGCGTTGCCGCCGTTGTCCTGACCCGATCCGCCGACCTGGAACCGGTTGCCTTCCAGGCCGAGATAGGCGCTCTCGTTCGGCCCGACGCTCGCGTTAGGTCCGAGGTATGAGGATGCCACCTGCGCCAGGAACGCCCCTGCCACGGCTCCGATCGGGCCGCCAACGGCGGTGCCAAGTGCTGCAGCACCGAGCGCACCGCCGCCGATCGAACCGGCAATGCCTAGCCCGGCACCGACATAGGGATTGCGGCTCTCGAAACCCAGCATCTGCGCGCCGAAGGTGCCGATGGCACCGTAGGGCGACGCATTGATGCCGGCGGCGAGGTGCGACCCGAACGCGGTCGGCACGATCGCCGTGGTAACCGAACCGGGGCCGACGACCGGCACCGACTGAGCGAGGCCAAGGCTCTGCATCAGGCCAGGCGCATTAGAGGCGCCGAACTGCCATGCGGTGGTCCCGAACGTCGACGGGTCCCGGAACAGCGCACTCGCTGCACCGATCGCCGAGGTGATGCTGGACTGGCTCGCCGACCCCGCCGCCGCCATGCCCAGCGGCGCAAGGTCCGACAACCCCGACAGCCCGCCGCCGGAACCGAGCGACTGCACGATCGGCCGGACGATCACCTCCATGGAGATCTGCGACAGGGTCCGGGTCAGCGCCTCCCGCACATCGTCGGCCAGGTCCTGCATCGTAGCGGTGCCGTCGGAGCGAACCTGAGCGAAGGCGTCGCTGAAGAAGTCAACGATGCGGTCGCCGGTATGCTCCCAGTCCCGCCGCGCCTCCTCCGCCGCCCGCCGCTCTTCCTGCTGTGCCGTCTCCCGCCGGCGGCGCGCTGCAGCGGCCTGCCGCTCTTCCTCGGCCGCAGCGCGCTCCGCAGCCTGGCGCTGCTGAACGGCGATCGAGACCTGTGCAGCCTCCTCCTCGGTGAGCTGCCGCTGCACCAGTTCCGCCGCCTTCAGCAGCGCGACATGCCGCTCGCGCTCCTCGGTCCCCATGCCGGCCAGGGTGACCTCGGTCTCCAGCCCGGCGATATAGTCGTCCAGCGCCTCGTTGCGCTGCCGCAGGTCGGCCGCCGCCCGCGCCGCTTCGGCCGTCGCCGCGGCCTCTGCCTTGGCCGCTTCGGCTTGCTCCTTCTGCAGGTCCAGCTTCTTCCTGGCCGTTTCCCTGGCATCCGCCTCGATCGACGCTAGCAGCTTCTCGTCGTAGATCTCCTTTTTCTTCGCCTCTGCAACCGCCTTGATGCCCGCCTCTTCGACGACGCGTTCGTCCGCCTTCATCTTCGCAAGCCGAAGCTCTTCGGCCGATGCCGCCAGGATGGCGTCGCGGCGCGTGGCCTGATCGGCCAGGGCCTCGGCCTCGCGCTGCGCGGCTGCCGCGGCCTCTCGCGCCGCCTGCGTGCGCCCGCGGCCAGCTGCAGCCATCTCTTCCGCAGTCAGCTTCTGCCGCAGTTCGTCGACGGCCTCGGTTGCCTTCGCCACCGCCGCCGCATAGGCGCGAGCGCGCTCCGGGCTCATGGCCTCAGGGTCTTCCCCCCGCAGCCTTTCCAGCTTCCCCTGGGCCTCTCCAAGATCGCGCCGCATCGACGCCAGGAGATCGTCACCGGTCGGCTCGGTCAGCAGCCCGCGAAACTCCCGGAACGTGTTCGAGAGGCCGTAGATCATTGCGTCGAGCTTGGTCCCCTCGACGGCGAGGCCTCCCAGCGATTCCGCCAGGCGCATCGCCTCCTCGCCAGCAGTGTCGAACACACCGGCCAGACCGCCGGCGGCCCCGACGCCGGCACCGCCGACCTGCCGCGCCAGCTCGTCCAGGATCAGGCGCTGCGCTTCCGCCTGCCGCCCCGTCTCGACCAGCGCGCGGATCATCTCGACCTGGCTCTGCGAGAAGGTGACACCGGCCTCCCGCAGCGCTGACACACCCTGGATCGGCGCGTCCAGCGCCTTGCCCAGCTGCACTGCCGACGACCGCAGGTCGGTGCCGAAGACCTCGCTGACATCCTGCGCGCGCTGCAGCGTCTCTTCGAAGATCTCCCGCCCGATTGACCGGAACGACAGCAGGGCACTCGCCGACTGCCGCACCGCCGCGGCACTGGTCAGGGTCGCATCGCCCAGGCGCTGCGCCATCCCCTCGATCTCGCGGGCCGTCACCCCGGCTGTACCGCCCGTCGCCTTGATCTGTGCTTCGAGCCGATACATCTCCCGCTGATAGGCCGCGAAGCCGCCGATCGAGGCGCCGATCGCCGCCGTCGCCGCGGTGACGCCGGCTGCCAGCGCCAGTGCCGCGCCGCCACCCCCACGCAGCGATCCACCGAGCATCGACGCCTGCGCCGCCATGCTCCCGAGCGGCCCGGGCGCCGCCGACGCGGCAGATACCAGGCCGCCGATACCGGCACGCGCCGACCGGCTCGCCGCGTCGACAGCAGCCAGCGCCTTGCTCGCATCCGGTCCGCCCCGCGCTACGGTCTTGAGCGCACGTTCCCCGTCGACCCCGACACGCCGCAGGGCGGCGATCGCCCGGTCGGCATCCTTGACCCCGACCCGGATATTGACGGCCTGTTCACGTGCCACGTCTGTCGCCTCGCCTGTCGCCCTTGAACCGTTCCTCGATCGCGGCATACGCCGCGTCCATCACGTCCAGGCTGGCCAGGGTGGCCGCCGCCTGGTCCATCACGCCGCCCGCCTCGGGCAGGTGCGCCGTCCCGCCCATACCGCCCCGGCTGCGGCGCCAGATCTCCAGCACCGCCCGGTCTTCGTCGTCGATCAGGTATTGCGGATGCACCCGCAGCTCGGGCCAGCCGAGCTCCGGGTACTGCCAGACCATCCCCTCCCCGCTCAGGGGCCGGTCGGGGGTGACGTCCCGGTAGAGGTCGAAGTGCTGCCCTCGGACGGCGAGGAGGACAGCGAGACGGAGTTTTTTGCTTCGGCCTCGGTCGGCGCGAACAGGGTCTCAACATGCTGCGCCAGCAGGCCGAGATGCCATTCCGGCACCGCCAGAAGAACTTCGTCCGGTACCCGCCCGCCGACTCGCCGGAACGGTGTGCCGATCCCGCTCCAGCCGGCCAGGAACGTCTCCGCCGCGGCCAGGCCTGCCGCATCGGCATAGGTCGCCCGCGCCGCGTACAGGCCGGCAAGATCGGGATCGACATCCGCCAGCTCGCGCCCGATCGCGTCGACCTCCCGTTCCAGCGGCTGGCGCTGGCCGAGCTCGTCGATCAGCGCCTGGCTGCCGGCCTCGCCCTCGAACGCGCCGGCGCGCAGCCGGGCCCGCATCGCGTCATACTCGGCCAGCAGGCTCTCGACCGTGGCCAGGTGGCGGTCGCGCAACTCCGCGTCCGCCCCCTCGACCTCCAGGTCCCGCAGCACCGCGGCGATCCGCTCCACGATCTCGCGGTCGCCGACCTGCCGGCCGCCCAGCTCCGCGACCCGCCGGCGATAGGCCAGACGGGTCCGCACCGTCGGCACGGCCAGCTCGTAGGTGATGGTCGCCGCCAGGCCCGTCTGGCCCGGCGGCGTCCAGGTGACGGTTTCTCCGACCGCCCCGATCTTCGCCATTTGTCCCCCAGAAGACCGCGCCAGGCGGTCAGTAGATGCAGAGATAGAACTCGGTGTCGTCGCCCGTGGCGCGGAACTGCACCTCCTCGGTGCGGAAGCCCCGCAGGTCGCCGACATCGGCGCCGGTGTAGCGCAGCGCCGGCAGGTACAGGCTGAACCGGGTGCCCGCCGCCGACCCGCCCCAGCGCAGCCACAGGCTCCGCGAGGTGCTGTCGAGAAAGTCGTTGACCACGTCCCGGGTCGCCACCAGTGCCCGATCGGCGACGAAGCTGCCGGTGACGTTCCGGCCGACCGCCTGGAACACGTCGTAGCCGAACGCCTCGCTCGGATCGTCGAAGGCCTGCACGTCCATCCCGACGTCCAGCGACAGGCTGCTCATGGCGATCGCCGAGCCGCCCAGCCAGGCGCCATGGCCCATCACGGGGTAGGCCCGGCTGGCCTGGTAGGCCAGCGCCGACGGCGCCGACACGTCGGCCGGCTGGACGTACTGCCCCATCATGGTGAAGTTCAGCTGCGGCAGCTGGCCGGTCGGCGCCTCCAGGGTGAAGGTCCCCATCGCGCCCAGCAGCTTCGCCAGGACGGAGTCGGAACTGCCGTCGCTGTGATTGTCGTAGCCATACAGGCTGATCGACTCCAGGCCGACCGAGGCCGGCTGATACAGCGCGTTCGCATAGATCGTGTAGGTCGTCGTAGCGTCCGGCTCGACCGCCCAGGCCGGGCTCACCGTGGCGACCTTGGTGGACTCGACATAGTCGGTGATCACCGCGACCTGGCCGGACCCGGTGCCGCCGGTCGTGGCGATCACCATGCCGACATAGGCGTCGTTGACCGAGCTCGACCCCGTCGCCGCCAGGGTGATGGTCGACGCGCCACCCGCCTGGGCCGTACCGGTCACGTCCGACGCGGTAAGCGTCTCCCCCAGCCCGCAGGCCTGGTAGAGCGGCGACAGGCCCGGCGCCGTGCCGGCCGTGGCGCAGCCCTCCAGCAGGGCACCGCCCTGGAACCGCCCCATGCCGCGGCCGACGATCGGCGCGCTCTGCGACAGGGTCGACCGGTTCAGGTTCGTGTCCAGGCTCTCGAAATCCGGGGTCAGCGACCAGCCGTTCTGGAACTGCACCGCATTGCTGGCCGTGGTCGGCGTCGCGTCGGTGCCGGCCGTGGTCTCCACCTTCGCGGTGATGATGCCGTTCTGCGTGCGGAAATTACCGGCCATCGGCCGTGTCCTCCTCGTTCGGGAGGTCCGCGGCCAGCGCCGCCGCGGCCTCGTCCTCGTCGATCTCCGGCCAGGCCGGCACGGCCGGCGCCGGCAGCGGCGCTGCCGGCGGCAGCTCGCCCGCCGCCTGCATCGCCTCTTCCTCCATCTGCCCGAACGTGCGGCTGCCGCCGCGCGCCAGGCGTCGCGCCGCCGGCCAGTCGGCCGGAGCGTCCGGTTCGCTCATCGCGTCCCTCCGTCTATTTCAGGGTCTGGTAGTCGCCCTCGGCATGGGCATAGTCGATCTCGACCAGGGCAGAGCTGACCGCCAGCGGCCTGCGGCTCGCCGAGCCGTCGGCGATCAGCTCGACCGCGTCCAGGTCTGTCATCCTGGCGTCCCAGACCTTGCCGCCCAGGGTCCGGTCCGCCTCGATCGCATCACCGATCGCCGCGAACAGCCGCGCGACCTCGCCCTGCAGGCTGGCCGCGTCGGCCTGCTCGACCGCAATCCCGACCTCGACCTGCAGCGACCAGTCCGTCTGGCCCTGCTGCTCCTCCTGTCGCTGCTGACCCGCGATCGCGACCGACAGCGCCGGATAGGTGACCATCCCGCCCGGGTCGGTCGTGACGATCGCCACCCCGTCGATGCCCGCCAGCACGGTCTCCACCGCGGTCAGCACCTGCTCCAGCGCCGAGGCCATCACCGGACCCCGCGGCGCAGGCCGGACACCCCGGCCAGGCCGCCGGCGCGGCCCTTGGCCAGCGCATCGGCGACGGTGTCCGCCAGCTGCCTGGTCGCCTTGATCGGCAGGTCGGCCAGCGCCAGGCGCGGCTTCAGCTTCACCCGCGGCAGCAGCAGGGCCAGCGCCTGCCCGATCGGCCGCCGCTTCGTCCGACGGCTGGTCAGCAGGAACGCCCCGCCGCCCAGCGGGATGAAGTCCACCCGCTTCCGGCGCTTGATCGAGCGGCGGTTGCTGGTCAGCGGGACCAGCAGCCGCTCGGACCGCTCCGGCTTGATCGTCGCGCCGCGAACATGCGGCAGCAGATAGTCGACGAAGCCGCTCCCGCGGCCGCGCCCGAATTTCGAATAGACCAGCCCGGCATCCTCGCCCGGCCCGTCGTGATAGAGCTGCTTGCGGATCGCGTTCGCCACCCGCGCCGTCCCGCTCTTCTGTCGCTTGCCGCCAGGAAAGGCCCGCGTCACCCGGTCCCGCACCTGCAGCTGCACGTCGCCCGTGGTCTCCGCCACGCCGCTCCGCGTCGCGAAGGCGACGATCTGCCCTTCCGCGACCATGAACTTGTCCAGGCTGCCCTGCAGCGCCGCCACCATCGCCGCCGTCATCGCAGCCCCACCGTCCAGACGCCGTCGTCCAGCTCCGCGCCCTGGACCCTGTAGTCGGTGCCACTGATCGTCAGCGTGTCGCCGGCCGCCGGCTCCGCAATCTCGCTCTGCCGCACCCGCACCCGCCGCCAGGTCCGATTCACCCAGCCGGCCGCGGTCTCCTCGACGTCCCGCCCGGTCTCCCAGATCACGGTCACCGCCACCCCGGACCCGCCCGACGGCGTGAAGGTCGCGGCCACGGCGAACTCGTCCGCATCGAAGAACCCCGCCAGGTCCGCCCCCGTCTCAACCGCCATCGCTGCCCCCAGAACGCGAAAGGGCGGCCCCCTGGTGGATTTCTCCGGGGCCGCCCTTTTCGCTTACCGCCCGGTGAACCGGGCTGTGCCGCCGCCTCAGACCAGGGTGGTCAGGCAGGCATGCTGCCAGAAGCCGAATCCGACGTTGTTGATCGCCTTCACGCCATACCGGTGGATGTCCTCGTCGAACTCCAGCTCGGAGCCCTCCGCGACGGCGGCGATCTCGACGGGCAGCTCTTCCTGCCAGAAGAACGGCTTGGTCTCCGCGTCGGTCCGGAACACCGCAAACTTGGTGGTCCAGGTCAGGCGCGGGTTGACCTGCAGATTGATGTTGAAGCCGTCCGCTGCGACCAGGGTGTTCGTGCGGCCCTGGCCCGTGACGGGCGCGCGAAGCGCCGCCAGCGCGCGGGTCCAGAAGGGCACCGGCACCATCACCATGAAGTCGGTGGCCCCCTGGTTCAGCGGCTCGCCCTGGTCATCCTTGAACCCGAACATCGCCTGGATTGCGTTCAGGATCGCGAGCTCCATCACCCCCACACCCGGGGCGGTGGTCGTACCCTGCTCCGCACTGGGCACCGAGGCCCCGTCGACGTCGATGTCGAACGACAGATCGTTCGAGATCGTGCCGGAATCCCCTTCCGAGTGGTCGGTGTCGAAGAAGGCCTGACCGTCGTAACAGAGCGCCGTCTCGGCCGTGAGCAAAAGATCGCTCATCAGCTTCGCCGGATGGTCCGCCGTGCGGCGGGCCAGGTCGCGGACCCGCAGCATGATCTGATCGGTTTTGTCCCGGCGAATGTCGTCGACGGAGACCTCCAGCGTGGCCTCGAACTTCTTGTTCTCGACGGTGAAGCCGTTCTCGCGCAGACCCTTGGCCTGTCGACCGCCGATCCATTCCCGCATCATCGGGGCCATGCCGAGCCACTTGTATTCCTCGCTGGCCTGATCGGACATGGTCTTCATCATCAGCGGGTCGGTCCACATCGACCCACGCTGTTCGAGCGCCAGGAAGAACGCGCCGATGATTGCCCGGGACGAAAGCCCGGAGTGTCGCTGCCTGCTCACTGCTCAGCCCTCCTTACGCTGCCAGGGCCGCGCGAACGGCGAAGGCGTCGAAGTACACCACGCAGTCCGTGCCGCTGATCCAGCGGGAAACCCAGCCGATCAGCGAGTTGCTGGTCGGCGAGGTCGTGAAGGTGTTGTCGTCGGACGCATAGACCGCGGTCATATCGTTCACCGCCACCCCCGACGCATTGGCGACAGTCAGGACGACATAGCCGCGGCGCCGCACAGTGACCCGCTCGTCCCCTGCCGATCCGGCCGAATTGTCGACCTTGCCCATGGCGAAGCCCTGGAAGGCATCGCCCGCCTGCAGCGGACGGGAATAGCCCGAGGCGTTCTCACCCACCGCAGCACCGGCAAAGATGATGTCGCTCGCAATGACCGGAAGCTCCTCCAGGTCACCGAGCTGGAAGTCCCTCAGGACATCCGCCGCCAGGGTCGTCATGCCCGGGCCTCCTCACGATAGATGCGGGCCCGACCGTCGGCCGACCGGCGACGGAAGGCCGCGAACGTGTTGAAGTCGCCGCCGAACTCCGTGCGCAGTTTGGCGTCTTTGTTCCACGCCACCTTCAGCCCCTCCTCGGAGAGCGGATCGACATCCGCCGCCTCCTCGCCGCCGACGCCCGTCGCGGTGCCGCTCGCCGGCACCTGGACCTTGTCGTCGGCTTTCCGCAGCGCATCCAGCCGCGCCGTGCGGGTCTCCCGCTCCGTCGCCAGGATCCGCTGCGCCAGGTCGCCGGCACTGGACTTGCCGTCCCGCACGGCGGCCATCACGGCCTCCATGTGGCCCGGCGCGTTCTCCCCGACCTGCAGCAGGGCGAGCACACGCTCGCGCTCCGCCGTCGCACCGGCGGTGCGGAACTGCTCCGCCACCTCCGGAGCCTCCGCGGTCACCCGCTCCGCCGTCACGGGCGGAGCGGCCGCCGCGCCACTCTCTTCGGTCATCCGAATCTCCTTCGCCGCCGCCGCGGCACTCTTGGGGGAACCCGAGCCCGCGGCGGCGAGCTCGGCCAGAACTTCCTCGAAACTGCCGACCTGGTCGGCCATGCCGGCCGCAACCGCGTCGGCACCGATCAGCAGACCGCCACCGCCGAAGTCGGACAGCACCTTGTCAGTCGTGACGCCGCGATACCGCGCCACCGCGGCGACGAACTCGTCCGCCAGCCGGTCGACCACGGCCTGGATCTGCGACCGGCCCTCGTCGGTCTCGATGTCGGGGCGCTTGCGCGGCGACTGGCTCGACACGATCTCGATCGTGTTCTCGTCGCGGCCGCGCCGCAGGCCCGCGACCACACCGATGGAGCCGACATCCGCGGTCCGCCCGACCACCAGGCGCGGCGCGGCGCTGGCGATCCAGTAGGCCGCGCTCGCCGCCCCGTCGCCGGAATAGGCGACGATCGGCTTCTCCGCCGATCCGTCGCGCACCATCTGCGCGAACTCGGCCGTGCCGGCGACCTGGCCGCCGGGTGAGTCGATGTCCAGCATGACCGCCCTGACCTGGTTGTCGTCCAGCGCCGCGCGCAGGTCCCGCGCCAGCAGGTCGATCGAGGTCGCGCCGCTCAGCTCAGTGAAGATGTTGGCGTAACGGAAGATCGGCCCCCGCACCGGCAGCACCGCCACGCCCTGTCGCACCGTGACGGCGTAGCTGTTCTGCAGCGGCCGCCCCAGGCGGGCTTCGACCGCGCGCAGGTCGCCCTCGCGCCGGGCGACCTCCAGGATGGTTTCCAGCGCCTCGGGCGCGATCGCCCAGTGCGCCCGGCAGATCGCCGCCAGCACCCTGGCCGGGATCCGGGCCGCGCCCTCGTTCTCGCTCAACCCTCGTCCTCCTCTTCCAGGTCCGGGCCGTCGCCCTGGTCCTCGCGGTCGGCTGGAGCATCGCCGGTCGGCGGCGATGCTGCCGCAGCGCCACCCAGGCCCGCCTCCCGCGCCAGGCGGATCTCCTTCGCCCGCTGCCGTACGTTCGCTTCCCAGTCGCCGCCCGTGGTCTCCGCGGTGACCTCCTGGTCCGTCTTCCAGCCGCGGTCGACCATCATCCCGTTGCCGGTCGCTTCCTTGACCAGGTCGATCGACGGCATGGTCGGCCCCGCCCAGGTGCAGCCGTTCCAGGCCGCACGCACCAGCTCGTCCTCGAAATACCCCGGCGCGATCAGCCGGCCGCGCGCCACCGCCTCCGCCACGAAGGCCTCCCAGGCCGGCTGGCACCACACTCCGACCAGCCAGGCACGACGGCGGCGGAACATGCGCCACGCCTCCAGCAGTGCGGCGCGGCTCGCCGAATAGCTGGCCGTGAAGTGACGGATCAGCACCTCGTAGGGGATCTCCAGCGCCACCCCGACCATGCGCGCCATCGCCATGGTGAAGCCCTCGAACGCCTGGTTCGGCCTCGACGTGGTGAAGCCCTCGATCGTCTCCCCCGGCCGAAAGCCCTCGATGATCTGGCCGCTTTCCAGGTTCACGTCGAAGCGCCCCAGCGGCGATTTCTCGTCCGATCCCGCCACGGGCAGCGCGTCGTCGCCCTCGTTCAGCTTCGTGATGATCGCGAAGCACGCGGTCAGCACCGCGGCATGCAGCTCCGCCTCGCTGTAGTCGGTGATCTGTTTCAGCGCCTCGATCACCGGCGCCAGGTACGGCACGCCCCGGGTCTGCCCCAGGCGTTCCGGGTCGACCAGGTGCAGGATCAGCCGCTCGCCGCTCTCCTCGTCCCAGGCCGGGAACCGGGTCCAGCTCTGCGGGCCCGGTCGCAGCGCGCCGGGCGACCGGTCCGCAATGTGGTAGGCCACCGGCATGCCGTCGGCGTCGCTCTCCACCCCGGCCACGACGGATGGATCGGCGAAGCGACCGGTCGGCGTATCGACCCGGTCGCCCTCGACCAGCTGCCAGGTCAGGCCGTAGGCGCAGCCCGCGCGCGCCCGGAACCGCCGCACCGCAAAGCAATCACCGCCGGACAGCACCGACAACAGGGCCAGGCCGGTCTGCTCGCCGAAGGTCAGCTGCCGGCGGATGTCGCACTGTCGGGTCGCCGACCAGTGCCGGAACTCGCGCAGGGCGGTGCGCTCCCACGCATCGGCCTGCGCCTCGTCCAGGCGCAGCAGCTCGCGGTCGACCTGCGGCTGCGGCTGCAGGCCGGCACCAACCACCGCGGTCCGTACCGTCCGCAACGCGCCGCCGCCCAGCGGCGAGTTGCGGAACAGGTCGTGCGACCGGCTCCGCAGCACGTGCAGGTCCGGCAGCGCCGCGGCGTCGGCCGATAGGTCTGGCGTGTTCCAGTTCTTCGTCTGGCCGCGATCGCGGCGCGCGCCGACATATCCACCGCGGCCGCCATAGACCGCGCCCAGCGCCGCCACCTGTACCCGCGCCTGCAGCCGCGCCGCCTCCGTCGCCGGCGACACCCAGCCGATCGCTCGGTCCAGCGCAGTACGGCGGACCTGGATGCGCTTGATCTCGCCCATCACAGGCACCCCCGCCGGGTCCGGATCCGGCTGCCGCCATTCGACGCGGCGACGGTCAGCTCCTGCACCTTGGCCTGCCAGAACGTGACCTGGTTCTGGATCCACGCCGCATTGGCGCGGGTCAGGGTGCGCTCCCCGATCGAATAGGACTGGTTGCGGGAGACGGCGAGGGACGCCTCCAGCCAGGCGTCCAGTTGCGCCTGCGCCTGCGCCAACGTGATCCCGGCCATCAGCTGACCCCCCGCCCGCCACCGCCAACGCCCCGGCCCTGCGCCATGCCGCGTCCCGCACCTTCGGCACGGCGGGAGGAACCAGCTTCCTCCCGCCGCGCCTCGCCGGCCGGCGCAACGGCCCGGGGGGAAGCGGCCCCGCCGCCACCGGCCGGCGACCCGCCGCCAGCCATCGCCGCGGTCAGCAGGTCCATCTGGTCCGGCTCCGGCGGCGCCCCCCGCACCGCCGCCAGCGCCTGCCAATCCGCCGGCGTCATCAGCCCCATCGGCTTCAGGCCGGAATAGCGCATCGCCGGATGCTCAGCCGCCGCTCGGGCATAGACCGCGCAGTCCAGCGCCTCGTTCGGCGCCCGGGCAGCCTTGACCCACTCCAGCGTCACGCGGCCGGCCTTGGTCGGCTTCTCGACCAGCGTCTCCGCGGTCAGCTGATCGAAATAGTCGCGGGCATAGTCCTCGGGAAACTGGCAATAGCCGAGCGGATCTGGGCTCTCCGCCGTCTTGTCGATCGCCAGCGCGGCATAGAGCGAGGCCTTGATCTGCCAGGTGCCGACCATCCAGACCCGGACGGTGCCCTTCTTCGCGCGACCGCGCATCGTGAAGCTCTGCGACTGGCCCGGCACGATGATCGCGGCACCTTCGCGACCCGAGCCTTTGATCGGCACCGCGTTCGGCCGGCCATGGCAGAATTGGTAGACCATCTCGGGGCGGAATCCGGAATCGACGCAGGCCACCTCGATCTGGCGGGCATTGCCTCGACTGTCGTGCCAGGTCTCCGCCAGTACGGCACCGAGCTGCGACCAGACCCCGAACTCCTGGGTCGGGCCGGTCAGAACCCGATAGTCGATCGACCACCGACGCTTGCCGATCCCCCAGCCGACGATCTCCAGTTCGATCCGGTCGCCCTGCACGTCCGCGCCGAGCGTCAGGAACAGGACGCCCTCGGGCAGCGTGTTGCGCTGATAGCCGCCGCGGCGGCGCTCATAGAGCAGATCGGCCTCGGGCGACTCGCCCTTCACCTTCCACGATCGTCCCAGCCACAGGTTGGTGAAGGTCTTCAGCGCCTCCGGGTCGTCGCCGGCGCCGAGGTACTTCGCGGCAACCTGGTCCCAGGTGACGAACGGGCTGGACAGGACGTCGATGTGAAACGAAGGCTGACGGCCCGGGCCCGGCGCGGTGGCGCGCCAGCGGCCACCGGTCAGCATGCGCCGCTTCGCGCTGTGCTCGATGACGCAGCCGCTTTCCACGCAGACATAGTGCGCCCGGTGCGGTGCGTCGCGCTCGAACCGCAGCTGCTCGAAAACCAGCTGCTGGTAGGCGCCGCAATGCGGGCAAGCCATTTCCCAGACCCGCTGATCTCCGGCCTCATAGGCCTTGTCGATACGGGACCGGCCTTCGATCGTCGGCGTGGAGATGTCGGCGTGCTTCCAGGTGCCCAGTGCCAGGAACGAGTTGTACCTGGCCGTCGCCATCTCCATCGGATCGCCCTGGCCGTCCAGGTCCTCGGGCCAGTCGTCGATCTCCTCGGCGTACAGCGCCCGGACCGTACGGGCGCGAAGGCCAGGTGCGGAGCTCGCACCGGTCACCGCATCGAATCCGCCGCCGGTGAAGCGCTTGAACAGCACCGTCGAACCCTCGGTGCTACGGCTCTTCTGGTCGGCGATCTTGCCGCGCGCCTCAATGCACTTTTCGATAGCCGGCGCCAGCTTTTCCCGGACCCAGTCCTTGGCCAGCGACTCCGTCGGGAAGACGGTCAACAGCGCGATCGGAGAGACAGTGGCTAGGTAGAGGGTCCAGCAGATCCCGATCGCGGTGGCGCCGACCTGTGCGCTCTTGCGGATCGAGACGTGGTTCGCCGGATGCTCCAGCGACAGGCAGTCCAGCGGCTCCCGCCAGAACGGCGTTACCTCCGGATCCCAGGTCTGGCCGGCATAGGGCCCGTCCGGCACCACGAAGTGCTGTGCTCCCCAGGCCGAGGGCGCGACGACCGGGTCCGGTCGCAGCCCCAGTGCCAGCGCCCCGAAGACCAGGCCCAGGCCGGTGCGAACCTTACGCTGCATCGCTCTCTGCCTCCTCGGCCTCGGCCGTCAGCACGTCCGCCAGTTGTCCTGCCAGGTCGCGGCCGAACTTCCGCAGCACCGGCCGGACCTGCGCCGCGTCCACTCCGCAGACCTCGGCAAGTTCGTCGGCCATAAGCTCGATCCGGCCGATCCGGTCGCGCAGCCGGCGGCCCGCCGCGACCATTGCCTCCTCGACCTGGCGCCGAGAGATCAGCTCGCCCTTCGCCTTGGCGAGCTCCATCTCCTGCCGCTCGGCCTGCGCCAGCGCGGCGCGCGTCTTCGCCTCGCGATAACCGGTGGAGTCGACCGGCTCCTCCGGCGCATCCGCCGCCGGCACCGGTTCCTCGCGCAGTTGCTGGCCGGGATCCTTGCCGCCATGCCACTCGTCGCGGGCGATCGGCCACAGGATCTTGCGACCGCGCCTGGCGCGGTCGCTCAAGCGCTGGTCGGCGACCTGAGACACACGGGCGGCAGACACGCCCAAGCGCCTCGCGAACTCCGACCTAGTGATCTCTTCGACCTGCATGAAACGAAAAAAGCCGCGGCTTCCCGCGGCTTCCCTGCCCGCACCTTAATGGCGCCATTAAGTTAACCCACTGACTTTTAAGGCTTTTCAGTCACCCTCTGACTGCGAAACCCTCGCGCTGGCCGTCACCGCATAGGTTTGCCGTCCCGGAAGGACCCGCCCAGCCGCCGAAGACGTCGACCAGCGGGCCAGAGCCGAGGGCGCGGACCTGCGACAGGTCGGCATAGCGATGCAGGCGCCGCCACCAGCGGACATTGTCCTCAACCGGCCGGCGGGATGCCGCCGGCAGATCCGACGGCAGGTGCTCATGCCAGTAGCCGGTCGACCAGCAGTCCATCCCGGCCAGCAGCACAGGCGCGCAATCGAAGGCCAGCGCGCACTGCGTCGCCCAGGTCGCCGACAGTCCGCTGAACCGGATCCCGCTGCAGTCGACGTCGCTCAGGTCGCGCTCGATCGACAGCCGGATCCCGGACAGCCCTGACACCAGCGGCCAGGTCACCCGGTCGCAGAACACCGTGCAGTCGGTCGGCCGATGCTTGGCCGCGTGATGGTTGATGCCGAAGGTGACAGGGCGCAGAGGCAGGACGCTGTCCCACTCCTCCGGCGCTCCCTCGCCCCCGCCGATGATCAGCGCAGGCCGACCGCCGAAGCGTGCCCGCATGTCGTCGATCGTCAGCATCGGCCACCCCTGAAACGGCAACGGCCCGGCGAGCCGAAGCTGCCGGGCCGTTGCCTGCCGCCCCCTACAGGGCGCAATTCACCGTTGAGGACCAATAGTCAAGTTTTCGTCGCAATAGTCAACCACGGTTCCCGCCGTGCCAGGAAGCCGGTCACCCGGAACTCCCGAAGCCCAGGCTTTCCCTGCAGTTCAGCGGCCACCCGATCGACCGCCACCCACCAGTGCAGGTAGACGGTCCTGGCGAACTCCACCTCCGAATCGGTGCCGGTCCACCGCAGCCAGGACACTTTCGGCCGCCGACCGCTCCGATCCATCTCCACATAGTCCAGCTTGGCCCTCAGCTCGATCGACGAGCCGTCGTCCGGACGGCTGCCCGATGCGGCATGCCTGATCACCATCCCGAGCTGCGAGTTGTCGCAGCAGTTCTGCACCGTCGCATGCACCAGGTCCGCATCGTCATGGGTGATCGCAGGCGCATAGCCGCCGCTGTCCACGACGCAGCCGAACCGCGACATGATCGACGGCCCCCATCCGGTCCGGGCCACCGCCGAGCGCTCCGTCACATGCGCCCGCTGCACCTGGTACGTCCACCGCAGCAGCTCCTCGATATCGACGTCCCGCACCCCGCAACCCCCTTTCCTGCCCTGCGGTCCCGCTCCCAGACACCGGGACCGCGACCGGGACCGCTGTTGGGGTAGGCTAATCTCTTGTTCCACTTACCTATTCCTTTGAGAGTACCCACGGTCCCGGTAGAAAAGAGAAAGACCCCTTACATGCGCGCGCGTGTATAGGGGATATATCCGGATCACCGGGACCGCCGGGACCTTTGGCCGAAACCCCTTGCAGATCAGTGCCTTGGCCTACCCCAACAGCGGTCCCGGTCGCGGTCCCGGTCCCGCGGGGCGGGACCGCTCAGAGATCGGCCGGCAGGTCGCGCCCGGCCCGATCACCCGTCCAGGCCGTGTCGAACACCGCCTCCCAGGGGATCATCGTCGCCCTGACCTTCCGCCCTGCGAAACTGACCTTGTCCGGGCTCGCCTTCGCGCCGTGGATCCGGCGCAGCGCGGTCTTCCACACCTCCGCCCATTGCGTGTCCCGGAACAGCGGCCCAAGGGTCGCGTGCTGGTTTGCCACCGCGATCCACACCTGCCCCTTCGGCCCCGGGTCGACCTGCACCGCGATCCCGTGCGTCCGCAACGCCCGCTCCGCGGCATGCGCGCGCTCGGTCAGCAGCTCCGCCACCGTCATCCTGCTGGTCCCCTCATTGGGCCAATGGACCGGTACGGAACAGCTCAGCAGGTGATCCAGCGCGGCCGTCTCGTCCGACTCGTCGGCATGCCCGACCAGCTCCGGCTCGGACACGAACTCGGACATCAGTGCCAGCGCCTTGTCCGGCGCGATCGGCTCGTCGCTCAGCAGGGTTTCGCCGGCGGCCAGCATCGTCCCGATCTGGTCACCGGTCCGCCCCGTCACGCCGAGCTGCGCCGCCGCATGCCCGAACCGCTCCAGGTTGACCTGGAAGCGGTGCCAGCCGTCCAGCATCCGCCGCCGCAACCGCGGCCCCGCCCCCCGCACCGCATCGAGGGAGGCGCGCAGCTGGTCCGACGGCGACAGGTCGTCCGCCATCATCCCGGTCGGCAACGGGTCCAGTTCCAGGACGGAGATCCTGGACTGGTCCTGGCTGCTCATCCGCGGAAACAGGATCGCGGAGAAGAAGAACGAAGCCCGGATCAGCCAGCCCTTCGACTTCCCGTCCGTCCCGCCCCGGAACGAGGCGCCCTGCCCCTCCGAGCTGCCCAGGCGGGACAACCGCATCACGGCCTTCGACCGCTCCAGATCGTCGTTTTCGATCTCGTCGAGGAACAGGGCGCGCGCCGCACTGTCCAGCTCCTGCCGGACCCCCGCCTCGGTCGATGCGCTCATTTTCAGCGCGACGCTGCCCAGCAGGTCCTCGCGGATCCAGTTGATCAGGGTGGACTTGCCGGTCCCACGCCCGCCGGTGACCAGGATATGCGGCCGCCACTGCAGCGCCCCGGCCACCCCGGCCGCCGCGACCCAGCCGAACAGCAGTCGCTCCGCCCCGCCAGGCGCCCGCCAGCGCCAGAGCCGCATCGTCTCCAGCACCGCCACAGCCTCCGCCGCGGTCGCCGCCTCCCGCGCAGGTGGCGTCTCCGCCGGAGCGACCGGATAGACATGCTCGCCGATCCGCACCCCGGCCCGACCCAGGTCCGACACGGCCCCGGCAGCAGGATCGACCCGCCAGAGCCGATCGCCGGAATGCACGACCAAGCCGCCGGACTTCGGGTCGACCCACACCCCCGGGCCGCGGATCATCCGATCCGGCACGAAGGTCCCGGCCCTATGACAGGCCCGCAACAGGTAACGCTGCGCCTTCGTCACCGACCAGGCATAGCGATCGGCCTTGTTCTCGGGCGGCAGCTCGGCGATCAGCCAGGAATCGTCGCCAGCGAACAGGCTCAGGATCTCCACCCCGGACATCCCCCGCGGCGCCAGCTCGCGCAGCTCTCCGTCCGGCGCCAGAAACCAATACCGGCCCGACCGGCGCCCCAGCGCCACGACAGGGCAGTCCTCCGCAGGCTCCCAGCCGTCCTCCGGCCCGTCCGCAGCATCGCCACCGCCCTCAGCCGGCCACCCGTACCCGTCCGCCACTACGCCGCCCCCCGCAACACGTCACGCTCTGCCCGGCAGGCCGGCAGCCCCGGCTCAGCGGCCCGCCGCTTGCGCCGCTGCCCCGCCATCGCGTCGCGCAGCTCGGCGGCATGGCCCGGATCGTCGCAGACCAACTCGACCCCGAGCCCTGCGAAGGCCTGCTCCGCCAGCTCCGGCCGCAGCAGGCAGACCGCGTCCCACGGCCCCGGCTCCCGCGGCACGGCCGGATGCTGGCGCCAGCC
>MDTD01152132.1_pt1 | contig 42785 bp, 29 predicted proteins | sample 811221 | NCBI WGS metagenome assembly MDTD01 (sample SAMN05326646, study PRJNA326480) | marine metagenome | isolation source: seawater | place: Pacific Ocean: South West | collected 2011
CGAATTGACCAATACTGGGGACGTGGTTCTCCCCCTTGAGGATTTAGAAATCACAGAAGATGTGTCCGGTTCATTTACACTTATTGATGATCAGACAGACACAGCGCTTGATGTGGGCGAAACAATTACGGTTTTGTACAATTTTTCGCCACAAACCGATGCTGTGTCACCTGCGGCATTAACAGCAGAGGTGCGTTTGAACTTAGATGTGGAGGAGACCTATGCCGAAGATTTCCCAACGTTTACGCTTTCTGCCTCGAGTCAATTGAAGCCATTGGCAGGCCTTTATGCAATCGAAAGTGATGACAGTACCGGCACGCTATTGACTGAAGATTCAACTCTGATCACCTTGGATTTTGGAGATGTGATTGTGGGCCAAGAAAAAGAAATGCGTTTTCGGCTGCGCAATTCTGACGCCATTGGCACTGGTCGCTTAGAACTTCAAGAAAGTTGTTTCGTTGATGGCGATTGTTTGGACCCCAAGAATACCGACGGGTTTTTTACCGTGTCTCCGCTTTCTGAAAACCTGCCCGGTGTGTTGATGCCTGGCGGAGAGGTGGATTATGTGATTCAATTCGCGCCAACGGATGAGGTGAGTGAACCGCAAAGCCATCAAGCCTACTTGGCCATTCAGTCGAACGACCCTCAAGCCAATACTTTGGCGGTACAAGTGCTGGCACGGGTGATCGATCCTCAGCCCATGGTTACTTGGGCCACCGATGGTGACTTCGGCGTGGTTCTGGTGCATCGGAACTCACCAGAAACCAGAACGTTGGAAATACACAATGATGGCGTTGGGCCGTTGGCTTTGTCTCATCTGGACATCAGTGGCAGTTCGGCGTTTTCATCAGATGCGGACTTAACGGGCATTATCGTTGCGCCCGGAGAACAACATGACGTGGTGATTCGTTTTGTCCCACAGACCAATGGGTCGGTATCTGGGTCGGTTGCGGTTGGATTTGCATCTAACATTGAGACGACAGCGCCCGTAAGTATGACGGGCGAAGGCGAATGGGGGAGTATCGCACCAAGTACGTTATCGTTCGATGACACCTTTTACGATGAGGCCCGTAACCAAATTTTTGAAATCAACAATGACGGGATCGTGCCAGTATCGATTGCCAATGCAACCATTGTGAACGACGATTCAGGTTCTTTTTCGATCAACAACCTTGAAACAATAACGGGGGCAGGGGCCATTGAGCCGGGCGCGTCCATCAGTGTTTCTTTGACTTTCCAACCTAAAACAGCCCACGTGGTGTGGGAGGACTTAACCGCTACGCTCAAGTTAACCCTGGTGGCACAAACATCTTACCCGGATGCGGGACACCCCACGATTGCCTTGGCTGGTCGCTCCCAGCAGCGACCCGAGGTTACAGTCAGCCCCATGTCACATGATTTTGGAAATGTACTTTTAGGTGACACGCCATCACAGAATTTTGTGATTTCAAATATTGGGGCCGGGCGTTTAACTTTGGGTCACGTATGTTTTGTGGATGTCAACGGGGAATGTTTATTAACGGGAGGAGTGGCCGGTGCCTTCACTTTCATTGATACCACCCCTGATTATCTGGACCCAGGTGAAGATACGGCTTTGACCCTTGTTTACGCGCCCAGTGTCGATGGCGCGTCACAAGAATCAGCCACACTGATGATCCAAACCAATGATGATGTGGATCCAAATGTCCCTAACGATTTAGACGAACAGTCGATCAATGTGACTTTGCTGGCCCGTGCCATCAACCCAGACTCAGCCTTATCCATGGAAGCATTTCCCCTCACTTTGGTTTATGGGGACAATTGGGTTTATCGCAACCTCACCGTTTCTAATGAGGGTACAGGTGAATTGGTGATCAATGACATCGCCATTGACGACCCGAGTGTTGCAGTGGGCGATGATGCCGAGTTTACTGTAACTTTGCCATCCAATTTGACCATTGCCGAAGGGGCGAGCCTCGATGTTCCAATTGGTTTCCGTCCCACAGGTGCCGGGGAGCGGGCAGCCACCATTGTCATTTCATTTGAAGGGCTTCCTGATAAAACCAGAGACATCAGCGCTCAGGGGGTCTTGGGGGCTCTGACACCGATTGAATACAGCTTTCTCAAAACATGGGTTGGTGACTCAAGAGATGGTACTTTAACCTTGAGCAACAATACCGGGGTGGCTTTGCCCATCAGTGCCATTAGCATTGCAGGCGCACACGCAGAACATTATGCCATTGTGAGCAGCACTTATGAGTCTGGAAACACCACCGACGGAATTCTCGATCATGGCAAATCTTTATCACTGGACCTTAGATTTGAACCGGTCGGTTCCAGCATCAGTAGCACCGCAGAGGTTTCTTTAGACTTGGCGGAGGTCCAAGTGACTTTGGATGTGGATCCTGCATATCCAAATGCCAACAACCCCTTAAGCACATCCCTCAGCGGTGTTTCTCAGAAAAAACCAGACATTTCCATTTATGAGTCTGATGGAAGTACGCTTCTGATCGCGGGTGGCGCATCAGTCGCCAACCGTGATCTGGGACAAGTTGTGGTGGGCCAAACCCAAACCTTTACGTTCAGAGTTCAAAATGACGGAGACGGCCAGCTCGAAATTTCAACGGCTTGTTTCACTCAGGTGAATTGTAACACGCCTGGCAATGAAGATGGGTATTTCAGTTTCGTGACAACACACGAGACGTCTCCAGATTTGCCAGATGTTTTAGAGCCTGACGAATACGTGGATGTGACGGTGAGCTTTACACCTACGGAGGCTGTGACCGCACCGGTCGATGAAACGGCCTATTGGGCGATTCACACCAACGACCCAGATGGCACAGAGCAAATCTTGGCATTGGAACTCGCGGCGACCACCATCGACCCGCAGCCCACGTTGGAGTGGACCGATTTTGGCAACGTGCTTGTGTACCAGCAAAATGCTGCAACGGGTATTTTAAGGGTTCAAAACAGCAATGGTGGTCCGCTGCAAATCGATGACGTGGCCATTACCTCAGGCACGGATTTCAGTGTTTCTTTGACAGATTTTACGGTGATTGAAGCGGGGGATTATCGCGATATTGCCGTAGACTTCTTGCCCACGAGCTCAGGCCCCCAATCCGCAATGGCAACGGTGAGTTTCACTTCAGGCGTTGAAAGCCGCACCACCACGATCGCTGGCACAGGAGCGTATGGAAGTGTCACTGGTACCAACACTGCTTTTGGGTTTGTTTACCAAAATGAGACCGAAACCCAAACCATCACCATTACCAACGAATCGGATGACCCTGACGAGCCATTGGTGGCCTTGCCTTTAACCACGGTCAGCATGGCGGCTGCAGGAGAGTTCTCTTTAATTGACGACAGCAGCGGAAGCGATGTGGCTGTTAACTCATTGGCCATTAACGATACTCTCGCCGTGGGAGAAACACTAACACTGAAAATCCGGTTTCACCCTGAAAACGATGCGGCCCAAGAGGCCACAAGAACGGGTTCGGTGGTTTTTGGGATGGATGTTCAAAATGCGTTCCCCGTGTCACAAGCGCTGAGTATTGGCTTGACTGGTACCACCCAAAACAAGTCCCGTGCAAAAATACAAGTACAGAGCGCAAGCGGTATCTGGAGCGATATGAACAGTTATGATTTTGGAAATGTATATAACGAATCCAGTGGCGACGATGCGACGGTACAATTAAGGATTCTCAATGAGGATGCATCGGGCTACGGTGGTGACCTAACGGTGAGCAAGCTTTGTTTTAAAAATACGACGAACAATAGCTGTACAAGCAGCGCAACGGCCGGTGATTTCGATATTGTCAATCGCGTCACAAGCAGTGATGTGGTTCTTGAGGCCGGTGAAAGTCATGAAGTGACCTTACAATACAATCCTTCTTGGAGCGATGCGACAGGCGAACGGGCGGCGAGCAGAACTTTGAGATATGAAACCGATGACCCCCAACTGAATGATGGAAACTTTACAGTCTCGGGCACCACGATACGGCCAAAGCTGTGGGTGAATGAAACGGCTTCTTCTGGTGGCTACATTAATTACCTTGATTTTGTCGATTATAACGCGCGAACCACTTCAATCGCCTTTGCTGATACTGATGTGTGGGCCACTCGAAGCCAAAGCATTCATTTGCACAACTACGGCGGTTATTCCACGGGCACTTTCCCAAACCGTGTTTACAAGGATTGGGGAAGCCTGGAAATAAAGTCCATGACCATTGAAGGGGGTAACGGTGCTTTCACGCTGAGTGAAGATATCAAACGATGTTACATCACCAAAGACAACAACAGCGGAACATCCCTGGATCGGTATTTTTTGGGTAACTATTGTTGGTGGACTTATTCCTTGCCTAAAACAATTGATGGAATCGTGAAGGATGACAGTACTTACGATGAGTGGTCATACCGCAACGTGATCAGTTTTATCCCCACCGCAGCTCAAAGCTATTCTGCCACGCTGAAGATCACGTATAATCGCGGCAAAGCCACCGATGAAGTCTATGAAATTGCATTGTCTGGTAACGGTGAAAGCCTGTACGCCAATGCGGATACCGATTGTACGAGCAGCGGCTCCTGCAGCATGGGCGATTGTCACACTGGTTGGTATGATTTGAACAGCGATGACAGCGATGGGTGTGAGCACGATTGTTTTGAAATAAACCCGCCCAATTTTGGCGCCGACAATGGCTGTAGCGATATCCCGCAAGTCATATTTGTGAATGGTGCATACACGGGCACCGATGAGCAAGGCACGGTGAACAAGCCCTTTAAAACCATTCAGGCTGGCATTAATGCCGTATCGAGTGATGCAAACAAATCATACGTTTTCGTGGGGGACGGTACCTACAATGAGCGTTTGGTATTGGCCAACCGGGTCAACATCATGGGTGGCGTGGATAAAAACAATAATTGGCAGCTTAACAGCAGTAAAATCCCCTATGTCAATGCTTCCCACAACTCGGTGACTGGGGGCAGCATGGCGGTGAAGGCGAAAAGCATCGGGGACCCAACCTGGATGGCGTACCTAAAAGTAAAGGCCGCTAACGGCGCGGTGGTGAGCAGCACCGTTCAAAACTCGTACGGGGTATATGCTTCGGCTGCGGGAGGGTTGAGAATTTTGAATTCAGAAATCATTGCCGGAAATGGTGCGGCAGGTAGCGATGGTGATCCAGGAGATCCGGGCAGCACCGGTACATCGGGCTCATCCGGTGCTGATGGGGATAACAGCGGCACCAACAATCAAGGTGGCTCTGGGGGATCCGGTGGCGCGGGCTGCAATACATCCAGTAATAATTACGACGGTGCGGGTGGCGGGTCCGGCGGCTCTAATGAAGGTTGTGGTAATGACGGGGGCGACAAAATGCAGCAGCAAGGCGGTGATGGGGGCTGTGGGTTTGATGGCGATGGAGAGCCAGGTGATCTTGGGTTATCAGGTTCAACAGGAAACAAAGGCAGCAATGCGACTGGAAATGGCTCCGTGAGTTATCAATATTATCGTTTGTCGAGTGGCAGCTCTCAATACGATTATCATTGGAAAGGCGGCGCTGGTTCGGCCGGTGCCATAGGCGGTTCTGGCTATGGTGGTGCAGGAGGAGGTGGCGGAAGCAGCCACGATGGGTGTTGGACCTGCAAAGAAGTTGGCGGCGGCGGCGGCGGCGGCGGTGGCGGCGGCGGTTGCGGCGGCAAAGCTGGCACTGGTGCCAAGGCTGGTGGGGGCAGCTATGCGGTATTTGGCTACAACAGTGATGGGATCGAAATTAAAAACTCCACACTCACTGCAGGGACCGGCGGCAACGGTGGTGAGGGTGGCTCTGGCGGTACCGGAGGAAACGGTGGTTACGGTGGCCCTGGCGGTTCTGGAGGCTACAACAATGGTGGCAGTAGCAATGGTGGTGAAGGTGGCCAAGGTGGTCAGGGAGGACAAGGAGGAAAAGGCGGTGGCGGCGGTGGCGGATTAGGTGGCCACAGCATCAGTTTTTTCTGCGCTGGATGTGCTTCCTATACCGATAGCAACAACACCAAAACAAGATCCACCACTGGTGGGTACGGTGGTGACAATGGCGGGTGCACATCGAGCAGTTGTTCCGACGACGCCACAGATGGGGACCACCTGCGTCGTCGGATTTGCGATACCAGTGGGGCGAATTGCGCTGACCAAAGTTAATGTGGGCCAGGGTGCCAGCTGACGGCAACTCGGTTGTGTTCTGGGTCTCGCAAATACAGTGTGTGGTTGGTTTGGCCCTCAAGTTTTAAGCCACGTTTTGCTAGGTCACTTAAAAATGTGTCTCGATCATTTTCGAGTATGGTGAAGGCGATCAAAAAAGGACCTTTCCCTAAAGTCATGGGTGGCAAGGAAGCGAATTCGTGTTCGCTTTTTTCGATCATTAAAATACCCGGGGCCAAATCGAGCCAAATTGAGCGTATTTCACCCTGAACATTGTGATGGGTTTTGAGGTGGGCCAGCCCAAAGAGGCTTTGGTAGAATTGTGCCAAACCCTCAACGTCACGGGCCCCCAATGCCAGATGATGCAAACCGGTCATTTTATCCTTTGAACGCATTGAGCGCCACGCCTGGCACCTTCAACCAAGAAGGATGGGCTTCGAGCTTCATGAGTGCTTTCGACGTTTTGAGCAGGTTTTTGTGATCACCAAACCACAGTGGGGTCGGGTTTTGCATGAAGGGTGCGTAGATGACCGATTTTTCGGGATGATCAAAAAGCAAGGAATTATGAACCACGCCGCGGCCAGAACCGATGTTCTCAAGCGGGTTCCCTGGGAAAGCCCCCCAAGTGGTGACCACCAAACCATAAATCAAACCCGCCCAGACGTTCACGCCAATGCCTCCGTATCGCAAATCGGCAATGGCTTGCTCAAACGCTGACGCATGTTCTTTTTGGGTGGCGGGATGAATCATCATCATGCATGACAAGGAACCCCAGATGTCTTCGTTGGCAAAGGTCACGGCATTGTTCAAATAAGACGTGGCATCTGCACCCTCAATTTCCACTTCAGCCACCACGCCGCAAAAAGCTTCATTGCTGATGGCATACTCCCCTTTTTGAGCCTTTACGTTCGGAATAATCGTCCATGGGATGATGTCATCAGAGCGTTCACCGATGGGCTCGGCATCTGGGTAATGATTCAAAAACCCTTCATAGCGTTGCTGCGCGCCGGGGTAGTAGGCCTTTCTTTGCGGCATCTCTTTGAGCACATCCCGTAATGCATTTTTGAAATCGTTCAGGCGATTCCAGTCTTTGGGCAGCAGGAGCACCTTGGCAGCATTGCAGTTAAAGCTGCCGTTGTGCACGATCATACTGGCAATGTGTCGCGCTTGAAATTGGAGTTCTTTGTCGGTCCAAGGTCCGGGCACCACAAAGACCGGGGTGACGCATCCTAATTCGGAGGTCACCTCTTTTTGCAGGGCCGGGGTACCTGCGGACTTATTGTTTTGTTGCTGCTCCGCTGTATCACCCCACAAAATCGCATCGTGGGTGCGGTCGGAGCCAGTAATATGAATGCTTTCAATGTCTTGATGGTTGGTGAGAAACTGCCCCACTTCAGCGCCACCGTACACCACCGCAAAAAAGCCTTCTTCAATGAGGGCGGCAAATGCTTTTTCAATGAAGGGCCCCACGTAGTCGTTCACCGGATTCATTTTCAGGACGCAGACTTCATTTTCAGCAAACAATTTGTAGAGCACGTCCATGGGGCCAATGGAGGACACGTTCCCCGCACCCAAGACCAAACTCACTTTGCCCTGCTGCTGAGGCTCGCGATAGATCGCGCCTTGGGACTTTTCTTTGCCAGGTTGAATCCAGATTTCAGCCTCAAATCCTGCAAAAAGCGCTTTGTCCATGCCTTTTTGTGGGAAAACCAGGGCAGCATCCTGTCCATTGACTTTTGAACGCCAAGCCATGGGTTTGGGCTGACCTTGTTTGCGCAAGGTTTCGATGAGCAGGTGAATGTTTCTCACGGTGGTCACAGGCCCCCCGAGCCATGCTTCGCCCGCACCACTGGATTGAGGGTTGATGCCCACAGCCTGTGCCACACTGTTGGCCCAGCCCTCCGCCTGTTCGAGCACCCCGCTTTTGAGCCGTTCTAGCAGTGCAATGCGGTCTCCAATGGATAATTGGGCCCAGCGGTTTTTATTTTCAGCCAATTTTTCGATGGCAGTTTCGATGGATGCAAAAGGCGTATCCGGCACGGTGGCCGGTGGCGGTGGAAAAACAGGACATGACATTTTTTGATTCCCCCTCAGGAAAAAATGAAGATAAAAAAGAATGAAAGAACATGTTAGGCTCAAAAAAGTCGATTTGGCAACGGAGGTTTGGTGGACCGATGACGCAAGCACCTGAAAAACAAAACATTTGGGCGATTGGAGATGTCCAAGGGTGTTACGAGAGCTTGTTGGCCATTCTCGACAAGATCAATTTTTCACCTAAAATTGATGGTTTATGGATGGTGGGCGACATGGTGAACCGAGGCCCCAAAAGCCTCGAGGTTCTCAATTTTTGCCACGAGCACGCCCAGGCGGTGGACGTGGTCTTGGGCAACCACGAATTACATCTGCTCGCGTGTTGGAATGGCATTCGTCAGCCCAACCCTAAAGACAGCCTCAGCGAATTACTCCGCGATGAGCAGCAGAAACGTTTCGAGCCGTGGCTGCGTCAACAGCCTTTCTATCGTGAATATGAAAACCATTTTTTGGTTCATGCCGGTTTGTCGCCCCAAAGCAGCTTGAGCGATTTTAAAGCCATGCTTCACCAGGCCCATCTTCAGCTGCGTGACGGCGATCTGAATTCGACCTTGTCAGAATTGTTTCAAGGCGAAAGCCAATTGGCCCAATCGGTGGGTTGTGCCACGCGTGTTCGAATGGTGAATGAAATGGGCATTCCCGATCATGGTTATAAAGGCTCACCCCAGGACGCACCCACAGGCCTGCAACCTTGGTTTACCCATGAAAGCATTGATTGGCCCGAAAACAAGAAAATTATTTTTGGTCATTGGGCCGCCTTGGGGCTTTTCCAAAACAACCAAGTGGTGGGTTTGGACAGTGGTTGTGTCTGGCGCAGATCTTTATCTGCTTATAATGTGAAAACCGGGCAGGTGGTACAGGTCAATCGGGTTTCTCAATGAGCATGCGATGGTCCCACATTTCAATGCTTGGTTTCTTGGTTTTAGGGACCTCTTGTGTTGGACAAATGTGGAAAGACTACCAGTTCGAACAGAGCGCCAAACACCTCCCCGAGGAGAAAAAGAGTCGGCTTCGCGCATTTGCGAAGCTGCCTGCCCACACGTTTACCGAGGGGCCCAAGGTGGGCCAAGGCTTGGCCGAAAAAACAAAGCGCTACGGTTATTTTGATAAAGGTCAGCCGGTCATGGGCTTCTCTTCTTTGGTGGCCCGTGATGATGGTACTTTTCTCAGTGTGGTGGACAATGGCTTTGGTCATCAGCACAACTCGGTGGATTTTTTACTGCGTGTTTACAAGCTACGACCTGATTTTAGAACCGATTCACAGGGAACAGGTCAGGTTCAAATACTCGACTTCACGCAGTTGGCCGATCCTGATGGGCACATCGATTTTCCTATTGTGAACCATTTTACCTCGACCAGAGAACTCACCGGGGCTGATTTCGATCTTGAGGCCATGGTGGAGGCACCCGATGGCACTTGGTGGTTTGGAGATGGTTTTGGTCCGTTTTTGTTGCATACAGATCAAACGGGCAAGCTTTTAGAACCCCCTTACCCGATCCAGCTCAACGGTGCGCCGCCTTGGGTGGCCATCGAAAGTCCCCTGGTGGAAGAAGGCAATGTCCTCCGACTGATTCAAGCGTTCTATTCCCATGGGAAAGAACATGGGGCCCACCACCGGCCCATTATTGCGCCCAGCCATCTTTTACTTCGAGACAAGATAAAAAAGACATTTTTAAAGAGCCGAAAAGATCCACCTGAAGAGACCTCATTAAAAGAGGCATCCAGTGAAATTTTTAACATGCGGAGTCTTAGAAAAGCAGGCTTTTTAACGGTTCCGTACACGGTCAATAAAAAGAAACGCATGAAGCAGCTTCTGTCGAGAGGCGTTGCTGGAATGATCACCGACCGACCCGATCGCCTTTATGATGTGCTGAAAAAAAGTCACAAAAAGAAAAAAGGAGACTTTTTAGATTCACGTGGGTTGATTGACCCCAACAAGTTTTTGGCGGTGGGGCATCGCGGCGCAAAAGGGTTGCTCCCAGAAAACACACTGCCTTCCATTGAGAAGGCACTTGACCACTTGATGAACACCATCGAAATCGATGTCAGCATTACCGCAGACAGCGTGGCTGTGATTAATCATGACCTGTCTTTTTCGTCGAAAAAATGCCGCCGCGCGGATCGTGAACCCTACGGCCCTGAAGATGAAAAATGGATTTTTGATTTAACGTCCCGTTTTATTCTTTCACAAATGATTTGCGATAAAGAGATCAAGAAAAAAAAGAGACGCAAACCACCTAAAGTTGCCAGCGCTTTTGCAAAACGAGAAAGCATGCCCAGTGCCTATTCGGTCATCAGTCTTTATCAAGTTTTGCAATTTGTGGCGGCGTACGAGGCGTATTATGTGAGCGGGGAGGGAGCGACCCATAAAAAAGCCGCTTTGCGAGCGGCCAACGCGCGCCAGGTAAAGTTTCACATCGAGGTGAAAAGAAACCCTCGCGAAGACAAAGATCAAGCAGGGCGAAGTTTGTCTGAGAGGTCGGCCAACGCTGCGCATTATGCATTGTCTGTGGGGTGGTTGTTGCGGGCTTTTCAAATGGAAGACCGCGCACGGTTACAAAGTTTTGATTTTAACACTTTGTTGGAGGTTCAAAGGTATTTTCCAGAAATCCAAACCGTTTACCTTTTTGGGGACAGCCCTTTAATCGAAGGCAGCAACGCTGCCTCTGGAAACCCGGGTGTGAATTTGCAATCCAATTCGGAAAGCGAAAACCCTTTCTTGGCAGGTTTAAGCTGGCCTTATCGGCAATCTTGGTCGAAGCAAAAAATACGAATTCGGAAACGCGGTGGGATTTCAGGTTTGGCTTTTGACGCCAATCAAAACCGTTTGGTCGCCATACTCGAGAAGCCTTTACAAAACGAAAAAGAATCAAAGGTGAAGATTCTGTCCTTCAACTTATCCAGCAAAAAATGGTCAGATACAGTCTTCGACTATTCCTTATCGGCCACAGGTAAAGCCGTCGACGACTGGGTCTGGGTGGGTGGTCTTCGGTTTTTGGCTTTGGAGCGTGACAGCGAGGAGGGGGCCTTGGCGGGTCATAAAATGGTCTTTGATGTCTCATTAAATGAAGCCGACCAAGTGGCGCTCAAAAGACCGCTGGTGGATTTAATGCACGTGTTTGATCCTGCAGATCTTGTGCGGTCAGAATTCGCAATCGAACAAAACGACAGTTATTTGTTTCAGATGCCATTCTCTTCAATTGGGGGCTTGGCGGTTTTAGATCGGCATCACATCGCAGTGGTGAATGACAACAACTACCCCATGGGCCGCGGCCGTTATCCTGAACAAGAACGGCCCGATGATTCTGAAATGGTGGTTATCCAGCTGGCGCAGCCTCTGTGGTGACGTTTTGGTGTCGACGTTGCCTTCGGTCGGCCACTGCTCGTGCGGGGCGCTTCTTGTCCGTGCGCGTGGTCTGCAGAAAACTGGGAACACCTTTATGCTTGTTGCGCCTTAAATCGGCTTGGATCAACTGACTTGCTTCTTCATGTGCCACTTGAGACACAACGGTCAAAAATTCGTACAGGTAATTGGCGCGATTGGTCATGGACAGTTTATGGGTTTGCCCTGTTTTTTGGTACAGCCAATCCGAAAAATTAAGCCACGTATGAAAAGGCGTCTCACGTTGACAAAACCAAGCCCATGTTGTTTTAAAGTGCCCGCTGTTGATAAAGGCGTCAAAGTAGCGGGCGAACCTTTTTAAGCGGTTTACCGTTTCAAATGACAGGGTATTGTTGCTCAATATTTCGTAGGGCGTGGCGGGGTTAAACCGCATATCGAAATCTTCGCTGTGTCGAGCGATGGGGGTACCCGGCAAGCGTTTCAAAATGCCCACTTGGATTTCGTGAGGGTTCATGGCCAATAGTTCATCAAATCCTGTTGCGATGCTTTCGAGGGTTTCGCCAGGCAGCCCTAAAATTAAATCGGCATGAATGTGAACGCCCGTCTCTTTGGTTAAGAAATCAAAGTTGGCTCTGGTTTTTTCATAATCTTGTTTTCGAGAAATTCGCGCGGCCACTTCAGGGTTGAGGGTTTGAATGCCGATTTCGAATTGAATGGCGCCCGCAGGGAATTTGGTGATCCATTCTTTGATGGCTTCGGGGAGGCGATCTGGAATCATTTCAAAATGGAGAAAGGTTCCGGTTTCATAGCGCTCGTAAAAAAATTGCAAAATCGCAATGCAGGTTTTGCTGCTCAGGTTGAAAGTGCGATCCACAAATTTGAACTGCCGGGCACCTCTTTGCCAAAGCTTGTCCATTTCACCCAAGAAGCGGTCCAATTCAAAGGCACGCACTTTTTGGTCTAAGGAAGAAAGACAAAATTCACATTTAAAGGGACAACCCCGCGATGCTTCAACGTACAAGATGCGGTTTTGCAGATCTTCATCCGAGTAAAGTGCATAGGGAAGATTCATGTGCTGCACGGCCGGCAGTTCACCAGCAACGACTTTGAGCAAAGGTTTTTGCCCATTGAGCAGCTTCTTGGCCAGCTGGTAGAAGCTGACTTCCCCTTCTTGGGTCACCACATAGTTGGCCAAGCCCCACAAAGGATGCGCTTCTGTGGCGTAGGAGATCTCTGGGCCCCCCAAAACCACGATAATTTCAGGGGCCACCACCCGCAGTCGCTCCAAAACGCATTGGATCTGTTTCACGTTCCAAATGTAGACCCCAAACCCCACAATTTTGGGCTTTCGCTGCACCAATGCTTCCAAAATCAGGGCGGGGTCTTGCTGAATGGTGAATTCTAGAATCTCGCATTTGTCCTCTAAATCCAGCATGTTAGACTTCAGGTACCGCAGGCCAAAGGCGGTGTGAATGTATTTGGCGTTCAAAGTGGTGAGCAAAATGTCGGTCATGAGGGCCTTGTTGCACTGCGAGGTTGGAGGCCATGATCATAATGCGTGGAGGGACTACAAAAAGGGGGGAGATCAGGGTTTTTCCCCCATTAAAGGCCAAAATATTTGAAAAAAAGTCCATTTGGACCGACAAAATGAGCCGCGTCCATATATAGATGGGGTGCGGTGGAGGATCCCCCCTCTTATAAAGTAAGATATACGCGCACCCATTTTTTGAATCAGCCGACAATGTAAGCTGATGTAGGACACGAGTTTTAGACAGGATTTAGGAGGAATCGGACATGCCAATTACCAATAACCCCAACCGCCCCGTAGCAAACGTGCCTTTGAGCGATTTAAAGGGCAAAGAAATCCCCCAAGACGATAAAAAGATCGCTTCTACCCCCTCACACGATATTACGATGAATACCGACTACATGATGCGAGACGGTAGTAAGCTCAACATGCCCGATTTCAAGCTGAAATTGCGCAACATTGAAGACCCGGGTGCCAAAGACAAAATCATCGACATGCCCCAGGCCGATATTGATAAAATCAAAAAAGGCAAAGATTTCGAAAAAAGCCTGGGCAAACTCATTGAGGCCAACAAGGCTTACTTGAACCCCTCCAAAGATGATTTGTTGGCCACCTTGCCGGAAGGCGAGCGTTCCAACTATGCCTACAACAACATCATCGGCCGCCGAAACGAAAAGTTTTTCGATGAAGCTGGCGCCTTGCTCAACAAAACCAATTTGACGGGTGATGAGGCCAAAGACGCGCGTCGTGCTTTGAACTTTGCACATCGCGATGCGTTCCGCGGCCGTGCGGTAGATTTCGATCGCGCAGACACCGGGTCTTATTGGTCCTACGGCAAAGATGCCCCGTTTACGCACATCTATGACAAAATGCTGAAGTCCCTCCCCGAAGGCGACCCCAAGCGCGAATCCATTCAAAACGAGTTGGATTTTATTTTCACTAAAAAGTACGTCACCTCAGGCAAAGTTGACGAAAACAACGCTGAAAAAACCATGGGTGTGATTGCCATCGACAAAAACAGCCGTGATGTGGTGTCCATGACCAAGGGCTCTGAAACGGGCTTGAATGCCAGTTATGAAACCTTGAAGGTGCCTGCCGATGCAGGTGAGCACGCTGGTAAGGCTGTCTATCGTGACGGCGACAAGCACTACTTTGCTGGTGGTAGCACAGAGGTACCCGCCGACTTGGTTTCAAAGCTAGAGTCTAAGCCCGCGAACGACATTGTTTTCCGTAAGCTTAAAGACGACGAAAAGCTACGTGAAAACTTTCGCTACGATTGGAACGGTAACCGCATGATGGACACAGAGAAAATCAACACCGGTTGGTGGGGACACTGTGACATCAAAGCCACCATGGAAACCATTTTGACCGATATGAAAGGCAGCGGAGGGGTTAACGAATTCAACTCTGCTTCCGGAAAAACCACCAATTACTCCCGTGCCGATCAGTTAGAAGGCTTGGCTTCATTGCTGAACCACGGTGACGGTTATGTGGTAGACGGCCAGCGACGTGCCGTGACCATCTCTCCTTCTGAATTTGCTGGTGCGCGTTTCGACGACCGTCCAACCAGCATGAGTGTTGAATTGGGTGGCCGTAACTTAGACCTTCAAGTACGTGTTAAAGGTCTGAAAAAAGGTGAAGAGTCTTTGGACTTAAACAAAACCTTTGCGACCAAAATTGTCGACGATAAAATGGAAAGCTTTACTGACAACCCAGACATTAAACGTGTGGAGCGCGGTGACACCAATTTCATCGATGGCAGTAAAATGACCATTTCCGGAACCACCGACGGGTACTCTTTTGACGATATGGGTCGCCCTGTAGAGTCTAAAACGCCTTTTACCATCGACCCCAATGCCGCCGAGGGCGAGCGACAGTTGATCGCCACCAACTTGCGGGATCTGCAAAGTCGAGAGTTGGAGCGGGTTTATTTTGACCCCACCACCAAAGAGATCAGTGTGGTGGATACCCAGTTCGTTAAGAACGCTGAAGGTAAGTTCGAAGCCAAAGAAGGTGACGCCAGAGTTATGGGTAAGATGACCGGCGTTGAACTGGGCCGAGAAATGACCGGCGGAGACGATATCGAAGGTAAGCTGGAGCTTCTCAAGGAAGCCATTCGTTCCGGTGACAAAATGGCCACCGATAGCGATGCGCGCGAAGAGGTTTGGAACGGTGAAGTTCATCGCATCAAAGAAGAAACCGCATGGCGATCCCCTGACGGCAAGTGGGAGCGTGTGGATATCAAAGTGGACGCCACTTTTGGTACCAACAAAGTGGGAACCTTTCTTCACAAGTTGGACGATGAAGGCAAAATCATCGACACCGCCGAGGTGAAGCCTGCTGTGGATTTCTACTGGAAAGATCGCCCTCGTGTTTCGCCTGTGGTGGTGGACCGCGGCAACGTCTACATCAATAAAGCCATGACTGAGCGTGGGGTTGTTGACTTGGGCGAAGGCATGATGAGCAGCTTGGGCGCCATGCGAGATTTGAATGATTTGGTTTATCTGGGTCTCAAATCCAAAAACAATGAAGCCGCTTACACCATCGTTCATGAAGGCAAGCGTTTGGTCTATGACAACAAGGCCGATTGGGAAGCCGATGTGAAAAAGCTGGGTGGCGAGATTCCTGCCGAAGATTAATCCAGGTTTTCACCAACGAAACAAAAAGGGATGTGCCACAACACATCCCTTTTTTTGTTTCTTTTCAGATACTTACCCAACAGGTCGGTGGGGGGCCGGAGGCAGAAAACTTTTCTTTTCTTTGGGGGGCCAGACGCGGTATTAATTTTGCTGATTTTTGGAGATCGCCTCATGATGCAAGCTTTTTCGGAAGACGCTTACCGCAACAAACTCGGCCTTAAAAACCCCAAAGAAGTGGGTTTGGCAGAAGAGATCGTGGATGCCCTCGGGAAAATGGACCGCGCACTTTTACCCGCTGCGGCGGGCCATCCCATGGCTGATTACATCGCTAAAGGTAACGAAGCCGTTCCTGAGCTGTGTGCGATGCTCAGTAAAGACGATTTGCGCACCACTTATGATGCCATGGATGCTTTAGCGCACATTTTCGTTTACGCAAAAGCCACCGATGAAACCATTTTACACATACGCACCTTCTTGGATGCAGATGACCTCATGCTGTCTACTTTGACGGCCAAAGTGCTGGCCATTGGAAATGACGAGCCATTTCTACACGAACAGTTAAGTCGTTTGGCCGATGAAGATCCAGGCTTGGTGGCCACGGCCGCACGGTTACTGGGTTTAGGTCGTTACAAGCCTTCCGTACCGGTGTTGCGAGCATTGGTTTCACCCGACCGCATCTTTGAAAGTCGCGACGTGATCTGGGCACTGGGTGAAATTGGGGATGCCGCCGCACTTGAGACCCTCAACTATGCGTTGGGTTCTGCTTTCCGCACCGTAGATTGTCTCATTGCCATGGGCAAAATCGGTAAAGTCACCTCCATTCCCAAAATCATGCCCATGATCGAAACGGGCCTGGTGGAGCAGAGAGACGCCGCTTATCGTGCTTTGGCCATGATTCTGGCGCCCCAGGACAACAGAAATTTGGTTCAAGGCATTGAAGAGCTGGTAACGGGATTGCCCATGTTAATTCGGGGCCAACTGCAAGAGCTTGGCGAAGACCTCAGTGCCTCCACCCGATTTCACATGTTGTTGTGTTTGGCCCGTTTGGGACAAAAACTCGACAGTGGTGAATTTAGAACCTACTTGGGCATGCAACTGAAAAAAGAGCAAATGACCGGCGTGCAGGCCTTTTTTGCGGGCCGCTAAGCGCGCTTCAAACTTCAGTGACTACTTCAGCTTTGCTTGGTTTGGGAAAAACCCCGCAGGCGTCATGCGTCCTTCAATAAAGGGTTTGGCGGGGGCACGGGCTGTCATGGCGGGTAAAAACTTCCCAGTATGTAGTTCAACCCAGCCAGGGGTGCCGCCTATGGGGCTGGTGGCGTTGCCTTGAAGACCCTTGTCATCGGGAATAAAAATACCATTCTGCATGACACCCCGGAAGTAAAAACCAGTGGGGATTTGTGAGGTATCGGCCACAAACGCCAAGTCTTGAAGCAGGAACAAAGTGACAGTTCCGTCTGCAGGTTTGGGTGCGGCTTGCTTTTGGATGGCATTGAGTGCTTCCGGTGACGGCAGGGTTTGCACCGTGGGTGGCGTGGCCTCTTCGTTTTTGGCTGGGGGCGCTTCGGTTTGTGGTGCAGCGGCTGCTTCAGGTTCAGACTCTGTTTCTGGTTTTGAGGTGGTGGTGTGGTTACAGCCCACGAAGAAAAAGAAGGTAAAAACGAGATGGTGTAATTTCATGACAACCCTTATTTTAAAAGCGTGCAACGAATTGGGATTTAACCCCGGAAAAAGCAGGTGTGTCGCGGCAAACGCCCGCGATGCATTTGATACCGCCACGTTGGGTGCCCACGGTGGTTCGGTTTTCGAGCCAATCTTTATACTTTAGAACAATAACTGCCGCGAAAAAGTAATTTTGGATTTCTTCGCTGGTGTTAAGGGTGTCGTATCCATATTCGAAAGTGATTCCGCCTAACGAACGGTGGTTGATCCCGAAGAAGTTGGAGCCTCTAAAAAAATAATGATCTTTCAGTGAAATGAACTGATTCCAAGTAGAGAGGTCGAGGCTGTAGTCATCAGAAAAGTTCCAACCAAAATCACCTTCAAAATGGGGGTATGAACGAATGAAGTCCCCCTCCAGTGGTTCAGCACCTTGGCTTTCGTGTCTAAAGCCGCCGCTAAGATTGAGTGCCATGGGATCACCTTCATAGATGAAACCTGCAAAAGAGTGCGTTTGAAAAAGCGATGCTGGCTCTCCAGGGTCGTTGAGTTTAATGAGTTGATTCACATAAGGGGTGAGGTCATAATCACTCAAATCATATTCCAGCCTGATGCGGCCGCCGGTGAAATTAGAGACATTGGCGTATTCTTGATCGAAACGTTCGAGCGTCGGGGGAAAATTGTATTGGAAAAATGCGTTGGTCGCAGAGTTTTGGGAACCGAAAAATTCAAAATCGGATATGTGTAAACCTTCCATGAAAATCATGAAGTCACCCAGGAGCATGTCGCCCACGCCGTAAAAAGCAAAACCCTGTTGTTCGATGCCCACCAAGCGTCGTGATTGACCTTCTGCCTCCAAGTATAAAGAAAGGTCGCCCAGTGCGGGAAAATCAACAAAGGCACCATAGCTGGCTGTGAGGTCTAATTCGGAATCAATAATCTGTTCTTCGGGTTGCAAATAAGCACCCATCACGCCTACCGTGAAATCCCATGGGGTGATGAGCTCCATTTGGCTACCTGCCAGGATATCGTTTTTATCTGCGACAAAGACATCTAAAATCACGTCGCGATTGATGGTATTGGTAAATCCGCCGAAAGAATTCCATTTAAAGTTATCGGTCTCTAAAACCAATTTACCGCCTCTAATTGACATGTCCAGACCCGCATCGGCCCGAGGCCGTAAAGAGAGCATGATGCCTCGGCCCAATTGTTCATGAAAGTCTCCCGCACCGGCCTGAAAATTTTCGCCTCGGTAAAGCAGCAAAGCGCGTTCTGGCCGTACGTCAAAAGGACGCTCTAGGCCTGGAGGTGGGTTGAGATAATGCATGCCGGTGAGGCGAAGACCAAGCGTGGTGCGTTCGGTTTGTCCTTGTAGTTGTAGGGAGTCGATAAAGGAGCTGTAATTGTCGTCATTGATGCGCCCGTTTCGATTGTCGGTGCGGTGTGCCAATTCAAGCGTATTGGTCCCACTGAACCCAAATTGGAAAGCTGGCTCAGAGGCTGCATCTTGCATTTCTTCGATGGGAGCGTCGACGCTTTCATTGGCTGGTGCTGTGAGCTCTTCGGGTGTGCTTTCTGTGGGTTCTTGGGCTGTTGGTTCGATATCGTCCTGTAGGGGACCATTTTGTTGGGACTGGGCGTCTTCTTGAGGCGTTGTTTCTGCCGGCGCTTCGGCATCCGTGTCACCAGCCTGAGCCCCCAGCCCTAAAAAAGACACGAGCGCGACGATAACCCAGCAAAAGGTTGAAGGTCTACGATGCTCCACGATTGGTGTGGCAGCGCTTAACAAGAAGCACTTTTTCATAGACGATCCTATTCAGCGATTAACTTGGTGAGGTACTCAACATATTGTTTTTCATCACCTGAAGTAAAGCCTTCGTGCTGGTACGCGCTCTTACCTTTTTTGTCTACGAGGATGGTGTAGGGATTCGCAATTCGAGGGTTGAGCGTCTTGGTGACTTGACCATCTTGATCGGTGAGCACCACAAAGGGCCATCGCTTCTTTTTGGCCATGGCTCTGACCCGGGCGTATGTATCGGGTGCGTCGGTGGAAATGGCAAAAATTTCAAAAGCGCCCTTCTTTTTTTTCTGAAGCTTTTGAAAGAACTTGAGCTCTTTGAGGCAAGGTTTACACCAAGTGGCCCAAAAGGAAATCACCACCACTTTGTCTCTATAATCACTCAACTTGACCTTTTTGCCCTTGATATCGGTGAGGGTGAAATCAGTGATGACATCACGCTTATCTTTGAGTTTCACCGCAGGGTTCAGATTGGGCGCGACCTGAGCATTGGGCAGGGATGCGGCCGTTAAAAAGCTCAGCAACAAAAGGGTGTTCATGATGACTCCGTTCACTCGTTTGGACGTTTCACGCCCTGTGTTTATTCAGCCTTACAGCCTGCTTTGGATCAAAGCGGTGAAGAGTGATTCTTGAAAGCCACTGCTCTTTTTTAAAATGGTCATGGTGTCCAAATCAATGAGCATCAGAAGTGGGGCCAAAGAGGGATCTTGATATTGATCGAACTGGGCGTCACCGTCCGCCACCACCGGGAAAGAAACTTGGAACTCATCGAGCCATGCTTGAGCGTCTCCGGCGTTACCGGGATTGCCCTCGAGATCTTGGAAAATCACCTCGAGTATTTCGAGGCCCTGGCTGTTGTACTCACTGTACAGCTCCTCAAGCTTGGGTTGCTCCTCTTGGCACGCCAAGCACCATATGGCGCCGCTGGAAATGAGAAGGAGTTTGTTATCTGTATTTTCGCGTATGTCAGCACCAAGATAAAACTCACCGTCTTCGGCGGTGATCAGCTTGTGATTGGTGACCACTGAGCCTTCCGTTGCTCCGTAAGGCCCTTCAGGATAAACGGACCGGTCTACCGGTGCGCCGGTATCTCCTGCGTCATCTCCGGCGGGGGTGCCACAGGCACTGAGTACAAAAATAAGACCTGCGGTCCAAAGGTGTCGCTTCATGGGAGCTCCTTTTTAAAATAAGCCCCCAAGTTATGCCCCTTTCGGGCTACTTTGACAATGGATAGAATCTTCTTTTTCAAAGAGGGGTCTGGGGGGTTAAACCTAAATTCCCATAAAAAACAACACATTAGCGGAGGACAACACTGGCTGGCCCGGCTGACCATGCGGATCGGGCGGGGGGAAATGCCTTTAAAATATTCCGTTTCGCATCCACCAGTAGTCGTAGACAAATCCATTTCAGGTGGCAAAATAGTCGTGGGTGTTAGTGACTTATCTTTTTTGCAGGAGTGTGGTTATGGTGCGGTACCTCTTTTGTCTGTCCTTCTTGACACTTTTTACGCTCGGCTGTGAGGCAGAGCCCACCGATCAAGAGCTTTGCGAAGCTTCAGACACTTGTGAAGTGTCCGGCTCCGAAGGCGATCTCACCTTTAACTGTGTGGCGGGGATGAAATGGGAGAATATGGACGACCCCACCAACTTTAACTGCATCACATGTGATGAAGGCATGAAATGGGCCAATACCGACCACGCCGACCATACTTGTGTGCCTATCTGTAAATACCCTGAAAATTTCAATGCCTTCGGTTTTGTCAACGATTGTGCCGATGGCCAGTCCGGTACTTTGTGTGAGGCTGCAGATGCGCCACCGCCTTATGCTTGGTCCGAGGCACTGGTCGGAGACGGCTCCAAAGCTGGGTTCAGCATGGAAGAGTGGTATTGCGATGAAGATTCCGACGACATTGCGCTCATCATGGTGGTGGTGGCCACTTGGTGCGGATACTGCCCAGATTATGTCGCCATGGTCGGTGCCGAAGCAGACGCATTGAAAGAAGCCGGTGCGGAGATTGTTTACGTGGTTGAAGATCCCGTGAGTAACGACCTCGCACGAAACTATATCAACAGTTATATCGGTCCCGACAATCATGGCTATCGGGTGGGCGACCAGATGACCTTATGGCAATACGACGATGGTGAAAAGGTGGAAAACAAAGCAGGCTCCGTTTATGGCTCCCCTGCCATCAGTGGTATTCCTACTGCCTTCGTCGTGAAGCGCGACACTTTACAGGTCATCGCCAGCCAGAGCGCGTCACAATACACCCTGAACTTTGCGCAGATTCTTGAAGACATTAAAAGTGGCGTTTACGACGACCCACAATAACTCTCTTATCGAACATCGATGAATGAAAGGCTGTTTCATGAAATATCAATTGGTTAGTGCAATGTGCATACTTTCCGTCATGGGTTGCTTGGAGGCCGCGGAGCCTACCAACCAAGAACTCTGTGAAGCTTCAGATACCTGCCAAGTGGTGGGTGAAGGAGACTCTTTAGGGTTTGAATGTATCGAAGATCACAAATGGGAAGATGCTGACGATGCGAAAAACTTTACTTGTGTCACATGTGATGAGGGCATGAAGTGGGCCACCAATAAGGCCGATGACCTCACTTGTGTGCCCATTTGTAGATACCCCGAAACATTTAATAACTTGGGAATGGTTGATGACTGCGCAGACAACAATGCGGGCACTGCTTGCGATGAAGCGGACACCCCTCCGCCTTACGCATGGAATACCGGTGTGATGGCAGACGGTACCGAGGGCTCTTTCAATATGGAGGAATGGTACTGCGATGAAGAATCCGATGAGGTTGCAGTTCTGATTGTATTGGTGGCCACTTGGTGTGGTTACTGTCCCGATTACTTGAGCCGCGTTGATAATATTGCGGGTGTGTTTGAGGCCATGGGGGGCCGCATCATTTATGTGGTTGAAGATCCCACGGACGTGACCGGTGCCTTGAATTACGTCAACAATTACATTGGTGCCAACAGTTTGGGGTTGCGGGTGTCAGATCAGCACACCAAATGGATTTACGACGACGGCGCCATGGAAGAAGACAAACCTGGCACCATCGGCGGCTCTCCTTCCCGAACCGGTGTGCCCACCGCGTTCATTGTCAAAAGAGATGATTTGAAGGTGATCGCAACCCAAGGGGCCTCGCAGTACTATCTCGACTTCATTGGCATTCTTGAAGATATCAAGGCTGGCGTCTACGACAATCCTCTTTAAGAGGTTTCAATTACAGTTGCTTCCCAAAAACCTTCGGTGCAAACCGAGGGTTTTTTTGTTTTTGTGCTGTGTTAGGCGTGGATTAAATTTGAGTGTATCATGTCAATTTAGTGCCGAACCATAGACAGTGAGACAGCCAAGTGGCAGACTCGGCTGGCAACTTTAAGTGAGGATGGAGGTCCTTCAATGTTTCGATTGGCTTTAGGATTTTTGTGTGCGTTATCATTTGTTTTGGGCTGTGAGTCACTGACCGAGCCCACCAATCAAGAACTTTGTGAGGCTTCAGAAACCTGCCAAGTGGTAGGTGAAGGCGCAGAGATGTCTTTTGAGTGCATCGATGGCCTCAAATGGGAGGACGCGGAAGACCCCAAAAACTTTACATGTATTTCCTGTGAAGAGGGCATGAAGTGGGAGAATACCAAGATTGATGATCTGACGTGTGTTCCTATTTGTAAGTACCCAGAAGGGTTCAGCACGGATGGCATCGTTTTAGGCGAGGTGGCGCCGCCGGTGGCATGGGACGATGCTTATTTGGGCGATGGGACGCAAACAGAATTTAGCTTTGAAGAATTTTATTGCGATGAAGACAATGACAAAGTTGCACTTATCGTTTTTGTTTCCACTGGGTGGTGCCCTAATTGCCCCCAATACATGGCGCATGTTGCCGAAGATGCCGCCATTTTGGATGCGGCAGGTGCAAAAGTTATTTATTGGATTATGCAGGACACTGGGCATAATTTAGCGACGAATGAATACGCGAATACTTATGTGAACAATTATGCAGGCAATGACACCTTTAGTCTGCGGGTCGGTGACAGCACCACCAAGCTTATTTATGACGATGGCCAAAAAGTTGAAGAGCAACCGGGCGCTGGCAGTTACCCCTATGTTCCCTATGGCTTCGTGATCAAAAAAGATAACATGAAAGTCGTTGTCGACGAGACCGGTAACGATCCTGAGGGACCGGGCATTATCTACGAAGACTTTTTAGCACTGTTAGAAAAGCTGAAAGCTGGCGAATACGACGATATTTAAGGGCGCTCACAATCACGTGAGAGGTGCATATTGTCTCCTTGCCTCACGAGGAATCCAAAGCGTTCTTTTTCGTACACCGAAAACACGCTGTCGATTTTTCCGAGGGCCTGGAATTGAATGCCCAATTGGTTGAATAACGATTCTTGAATCTGGGCTTCTTCACGTTCTTGGTTGATGATGAAGAGATAGCCAGTGTCTGCCAAAAGGCTCATGGTGTGTCGCAGTAAATCTTTAGGTTGAAAGAACCGTTCGGGCAGTCCCGAACTCTGCAGTGGTTCAATGGCTACATAGGGCAAAAACCACGTGATGAAGCCAAAGGATGGTTTGATGTCCGTCAAACAACCGGCCTGATAGTGCATGGCAGGCCAGGGACGAATCATGTATTCCGCATAACCTTTGCGTGTTTCGCCCGTTAGGTAGCGTTGATTGGCGTCCAGCTCGACGCCCAACCACTCACCCGGTAGAAACCCTTGGAGGGCCGGCGCGTACCAAAAGCTTCGTGAGCCAATGTCCAAACCAGGTCCTTGAATCTTTTCATGAGCTGTCACTCGATCCAAAATATCTAAAAAACAGCAATTGCCAGTGAATTCAGAAGCGGAACAAACCTTTTCCCAGTGGTTCAACTCGTATTTGCTTTCGAGGGCTTCCAAACGCGACAGGCCATCGGCGTTCAGCTGGGCGCGCCATTTTTGCAGGTTCACCTTTTGGATTTTATAGGCAGGCAGAGAAAAAGACAGTTTGTCCTTCAGCCAAAACTCAACCTCTCTCACTGCGTCTTCCCAGCTGTTCATGGCTTCATTTACCGCAAATGCCTGTTTTTGGCCATTTTGGGGCCGCAGGAGACCCTGTGAGCCAAAGGACTTAGATCTCGGTTCAAATAGCGGTTTTAGTTGACGAAAATTGAGAAAAACCACATCCTTAAGACAGAAAAGAATTGGAGATTTGGTGGCAGGACAACAAATAGAGGTCGATGAAAAATTAGATAAGATGGCCACTCTAAATTACACCGTCCCCAAGGTGATGGCAGTGGCCAACGATCTCAATTCCTCTGCGCGGGATTTGGTAAAGGTCATCCAGGTGGATCCGGTGCTGACGGCCAAGGTTCTTAAAATGGTGAACTCTGCTTATTTTGCCTTAAGAGATGAAGTGACCTCTTTGAGTAAAGCCATCATCATGTTGGGCATCAACACCATCAAAAATTTAGCCATGTCCACTGCAGTGGCAGGCTCGCTCAAATTTAATGATGATGTGTCAAAAGTATCGAGCGAAGATTTTTGGCGATACTCCGTAGGCGCAGCGGCCTTGTCCTCCCAATTCGCCCGAGAGATGCGGGGTGGTCGTCAAGAAGTGGATAACAATTTCATTGTGGGTCTTTTGCACGTTATTGGGAAAGCTTTTTTGATTCAATTCTACCCAAACGAATTTAATGCGGTGATCGAGGAGACCATGCGGCTCAAATGCCCTTCCTCTTTGGTTGAGAAGCAACATTTAGGGGTAACCCACGAGGAGATCGGCTATAAATTAGCCGAGCGCTGGCAACTGCCTGACCCGGTCAAAGATGGAATTTTACATTACGCTAATCCAGAGGCTTCCGATTATCGATCCACGCGTTTTTTGGCGGTGGCGTCAGCCTTGCTCAAAGAAGCACAGATCGGCTTTGCTGGCGATTATTTCGTCCACCCGATCACCGATACCGTTTGGGAAGAACTGGGTTCCGATAAAGATAGGGCCATTGAAGTGATGGACGAGCATCTCGATCGAGAACTGGAAAAAGCGTCAGCGTTTATTCAGGGTGGTCTCTAATGGAGATATACTTTTGGGGCACACGAGGCTCTATTGCCACGCCTGGTCCAGATACCGTCCGTTATGGCGGGAACACAACCTGTGTGGAGATCAGAGACGGTGACGACTTCATTTTAATCGATGCGGGTACAGGCATTCGAGAGGCCGGCAATTTTATTTTAAAAGAAAGAGGCATGAAGAACCATATCCCTCTTTTAATTACCCACACCCATTGGGATCACATTCAAGGTTTCCCTTTCTTTGTGCCGGCCTTTATCCCTGGCAATACCATTGAGCTGATGGGGCCAAAAACGCATGAACAACCCTTTGAAAAAATAATGCGTTCCCAAATGCAATACTCTTATTTTCCAGTTAACTTTTCACAGTTGGGCGCCAAAATTTCTGCTCGCATGCTTGACGAGGTTTCCTTCCAAATTGGAGGCATTAAAGTCACGCCCAAATACGTAAATCACCCCATTCGAACTTTGGGCTATCGGTTCGAAAAAGATGGAAAAGCCATCGTTTTCCTAACCGACTTTGAAAAATATTATGACGTTATCTTTGGCGGGGTGCCCCCAGATGATGAATACGAAATGGAAGAGTACGAGGAAGTACAAAAAGCGGTCGATGAGCAAAACCAAGGGGTCATCGATTTTTGCAGTGGGGCAGAGGTCTTGGTCATTGATGCACAGTACACCCAGGCCGAATACGAAACCAAAAAAGGCTGGGGACACACCTCAATGGAAGAGGCCATTGGGTTTGGGCGTGCCGCGGAGGTTCGTGATTTGGTGTTTTGCCATCATGACCCCGAACGTACTGATGACGACTTAGATAAACTGCTAGGGCACTACCAAGAAATGCTGGGGAAAGAGAAAGGTTGTCCAATTTCCAACCTTTACGCCACCCGAGAAAAGTGGAGCCTAAAAGCGTAGGTGCGAGATATTAAAGCAAAGAACCGATGAAATCTGTGCTATACTCTAACCTAGGGTTTTTATTTATGTTTCGCTTCTCTTACCTTTTGATTTCTTTGTTGATCGTGACGGGATGCCCCGATCCGGACGCTGCGGGCGTCGGATCTGGTGAGGCCGAATGTGATGCAGATCACGATTGTGCCATCGGTCAAATGTGCATGAGCGGTGTTTGCACCTTACAGGTGGGCGATCCTTGGGAAGACCTGAATCCTTCTGAGCCTGATGCGGGGATTGGCGATGAACAAGCAGAGGACGCCGGTAACGCTCAGGCACCAGCCGCTCGCTTGGAAGCCAGTGAAAGCGAAATAGAGTTTGGTGGGCAGCGTCTGGGCATCCCTGTGACCCGAGAGGTGACCATTACCAATACGGGCACCCTGGCTGTGACATTGGTCGCTGCAGATTTGGTAGAAGAAAATGGAGCGGATGGCCAAAACGAATTCTCTATGAATCCGGTGGGGGTGATTGATGAAGTGCTTTATCCCGGTTCAGAAAAAACATTTGAAATTACCCATACGCCAGTGGATGGCCTCGTGGATGCTGGGCAAATACGACTGATTCACACCGGCCCAGAGGAGTTGCTCACCGTAGAGCTTCTTGCTGAATTTAAGGGAAACCCAGATGTCTTGATCACCGAAACTTTGGCTGAAGACGCCGAGGTGATCGATTCCTTCTATGTGGGTGCCACCACTGAATTTGGCGCGTCGGTCACCAACACTTTTTGGGTGCGAAACCAAGGCTCTTTAGATTCAGTGCTTTCTCTCACTGACGTTCAGATCGTACCCGACAATGTTGGGTTTTCCTTGGAGAATGCTTTTGATGGCGCGCAGGCTCTGGGGGCTTGGGATGCTGGGCTTTGTGTGGCGCCGGAGCTCGGAGAGGGCACAGACGGGGGCGTGGTATCATGGTCGGACGATGACAGTGAGGTCAACTGTCCCCCGGGTGGTATCGCATGTTTGAATTTTGACGGTGTGGGCGCCTGCGCAGACGAGAATGATGTGCCCATCTATGCTTTCCCTGTGACCGTCCATTATAACCCTGTAGATGCCACCGCCAGCGCCACCCTCTCCATCGTTCATAACTCTGGCGGCAATGCAGACACCCAAAGCAATATTGAATTGTTGGCCACCGCACCAGGGTGTCCGGCCAATGCAGACTTTAACTTCGAAGAGGAAGAACCAGAGTGCGAGTGCAACGAAAACTATTATGATTTGAATGAGGATTTGAACGGCCCAGGATCCGATGGTTGTGAGTACAACTGTGTGTTTGTTTCCGACGATGACAGCCCTGACGATCTCGGTATCGATGCAAACTGTGACGGTATGGATGGCATGCGCGCCACGGGACTTTTTGTGGACAGTGACGGCAGCGATCTCAATAACGGAAGCATGTTGTTGCCGGTGGCCACTTTGAAGCGTGCCTTACAATTGGCACTGGTAAATGATGCCATCGACTCCATATTCATTGCCGGTGGCACCTACTTTGTGGATGAGCAAATCCACCTCATCAATGGCGTAAACTTGTACGGGGGCTACCAGGGTAGCTTTTCTTCTCGGAACGAGGACAATGCCGTGTTTATTGGTGAGACAACCACTCTGTTTCATATTGCGAATATTTCCTCTGCCTTGCGTATCGAACGTCTTGATTTGGTAACCGATGATCGGTCCTCTTCCGTGGACGGTCCGGGGGCTTATACGGCCACATTGGTTATTGAAAACTCTTCGGAGTCGGTCACTTTATACCGCGTGAATGTCGAAGCAGGCCAAGGGGCTGCAGGACAAAACATGCTCAACGGAAACGATGGTGCAGCGGGGGCTGCTGGAAGTCCTGGCAGTGGGTCTACCGGTGGGTGTGGCGGTGCACCCAACGGCGGACGTGGTGGCGATGGTCGAAATCAAAACAGTGGGCTGCCTGGTGCATGTGGTGGTACTTGTGGGGCAGTCACGAACACGTGTGCCGCCTACGATTCAAATGATCCATGTGCTGCAGATGAAGCCGGTGGTGGGGCCGGGAATGGTGAAAACTTAGGGTGCGGTGATGGTAATCCCAAAAAAGGTGCTGACGGAGCGAACGGTGCTTGTTCTCCTAATGGGTCGCACGGTGAAGGGGGAGAAGGTGATGGCTTTTTCGATGAACTGACTTGGTCCCCCGGTAGTGGCTCTGAAGGAACGGTCGGGGTGACCGGTAGCGGCGGTGGCGGCGGCGGTGCTGGTGGCGGTGAGGATTGTGTGGTCATTTGGTGTGTGCATTGCAATACGGGACGCGGCGGTGGCGGCGGTGGCGGCGGTGGTGCTGGTGGTATGGGTGGCGCTGGCGGCACTGGTGGTGGTGCGTCCATCGGGGTGTTGATGGACAACGCCACTTTGATTTTGAATCAAGTTGAAATTAGAACCAATGACGGCGGACAGGGCGGTCAAGGCGGCGCGGGTGGCCTGGGTGGCACGGGTGGCGCGGGTGGCACTGGCCAAGACAACAATGGGAACGATGAACAAGGTTCCGGAGGCCACGGTGGCAATGGGAGTGCTGGCGGCACTGGTGGCTGTGGCGGCGGAGGCCCGGGTGGTCCCAGCGTAGGTATTTGGGGGCTTGATAACGTCATCGTGAGCACCGGTACGGGTGTTATTTTTCAGACGGGTGATGGCGGTCCGGGGGCTTCTGCGAAAGTTCGAAATGTGAATGGAAGCAATATTTGTGCTGGAGCTCATGGCGGAGCCACCGGTGCGAGCGAGAACATGCGAGGCGTGACCGCGTTTTAAGTCAGTAACGGGGCAGGTCTGGGTCGATATTTAATGACCAGCGATCGGTGCCACCCGCTAAGGAGGCCACCTGTTGAAGCCCTGCTGCCTCTAAAATGGCTGCCCCACTCAAACTTCGAACCCCATGGTGACAATAAACCACCACCAGGCCTTCGGCTTGAGGGACCTCTTGGGCACGTTGTGGGAGTTCACCCAGCGGAATTAAAAGGCTGTTGGGGAGTCGCGCGGTTTCGTGTTCCCAAGGCTGTCGCACGTCCACCAGGGTGATGGGTTCATCTTTATCCAATCGAGCCTTTAAATCTTCTGGGCTTATCTGGTAGACCATGAAAGTTCCTTTATTGATGCACATGAGGTTGTCAAATGTCCCCCCAAGATACCATTCTCAAAGCCACCGACAAGCTTTCGCGCCAATTGTCGCGTTTGAAATTTGGCGAACCCGTGACCCATGTTTACAATCCGTTGGTTTACGCCAAAGATCCGCACACCAAATACATCAATAAGTACGCCAAAGGCCGAAAGCGGGTTTTGTTTTTGGGCATGAACCCAGGCCCTTTTGGAATGGCGCAAACGGGAATTCCATTTGGTGAAATCGATCATGCGGCCAATTTTCTAAAGGTTCGGGGCGTGGTAAAACAACCGAAGAACCAACACCCCAAAAGACCCATTCAAGGTTTTGATTGTCCTCGCAGTGAAGTGAGCGGTCGTCGTTTGTGGGGCTCGTTTGGCGAACACTTTGGCTCCGCCAGCCGGTTTTTTAAGGAACATTTCGTGGCGAACTATTGCCCTTTGGTCTTTATGGAAACCAGTGGCAAGAACAGAACGCCCGACAAACTGGCCAAAGAAGAGCGCGAACAACTGTTCAAATATTGTGATCAATATCTTGAGCTGGTGGTGAACACCTTAGAACCTGAGTATGTGGTAGGGGTTGGACGTTTCGCCAAAGACCGCGCTGCCGCCGTTTTGGAGAGCCACGACGTAACGATAGCCCAGATTCTTCACCCTTCTCCAGCAAGCCCTTGGGCCAACAAAGACTGGTGGGGCACTGTACAAAAACAAATGAAGGCTCAAAATATTTGGCCCGCTTAAAATTAGGCGGTTTGTTTTTTGAAATCTTTGAGTCGCACCTTGGCTAATTTTAGGATTTTGTTTTCCAGCAGACGTGCACCCTCTCTCGAAAGATTGAGGCGTTCGCCAAGCTCCGTGAGCGTTTCGGGTTCTTCGGTGAGCAGGCGCCACTTGATGATGGTAAACAACCGAGGGTCTCCCGTTTCTCGGGCGATTTCTCGAAGCACTTTGTGAATGCGCTTGTCTTGTTCATATCTCAAGAAGTGATCTTCGGGCCCATCGTTGCTCGACGCCAAAAAGTCTTGCACGCTACGCCCGTCCTCTGAGTCAACCTTGGCATCGATGCTCACTTTGTGGGCTCGGGGTCGTTTACGCCGACCTGACTCGTCTTCGATGAGTTCAGCGCCGGTAATCTTGGGAATGTCATCTCGGTCAAGCTTTTGAAGGAAGCGTTGAATCTTCGCGCGTATCCAATAAACACTGTAAGTGGAAAACCGAATGTTGCGTGAAGGTTCAAAAGTTTCGGTAGCCCTCATGAGGCCTAAGATGCCTTCTTGAACCAAGTCTTCGTATCGGATGTAAGGTCGCCGCAACTGGTTGGCAATCAAATGGACCAACCCTATGTTTGCCAGAATCAGCGTGTTACGCGCATCCAGGTCTCCGTGGTGTTGGATGTTGTGCGCCAATGCCGCTTCATCCTCTGAGGTGAGACGTCGCAATGGCTTGCCGTGCAAGTCGCGGGGGATGTGGTCGGCGTCTTTACGATCTTCATCGTCGTTTCGAAGGGCCCCAGACGCGATCAGTCGGAGCACGCGAGCTGCGTCACTGAGAGTCTTATCTCCCGGATCGAGCTCATCACTGCCAGAAGGCCCTGGCCGTCGCTCCGCTCTTAGCAGCTCCGCCGCGGTTTTTTTCTTCCGCCGTGCTCTAGATTTCTTGTTACTTTTCAAGCTTTTATCTTCTTCGTTCCGAGTCATTGTCTTGTCCTGCCATTCGCCTCGCTAATACAACCATGGAATGGCGATATTTATTCCGGTGCCTCTATATTTTTTCGACGCAAAATCGCATGATCTTGCATAGAAATGACGCGTTTGATCTGACTTTTTTGATGTAAGTCAATGTAGGATATTGTTGATGGAAAACTGGGGCATTTATGTACATATTCCGTGGTGTCGCAGGCGTTGCCCCTATTGCGATTTTTATTTTGAAATAGGTGCGGCCCAGCAGGGTTATGCCAAGAAAATACTGGAAGAGTTTGAACGGAAGAAACACCTTTGGCCAGCGCAGGCACCATCGACCTTATATCTAGGCGGTGGCACCCCAAGCTTACTTCATCCCGAAGAGCTAGATAAAATCATTATGGGGCTAAAAAAGGCCGCGGGTGTTCAGCAATGGCAGGTGTCCTTAGAAGCCAACCCTGAAGATCTGGATGAGACAATCCTCGAATCTTTGAAAGCTGTAGGTGTGGAACGATTGAGTTTGGGCATTCAAAGTTTTGACGATGGGGTGTTGAAATGGTTGGGCAGAGCGCATGATGGCAAGCGTGCTCAAGAAGTGATTCAGCAAGCCCAGTCGGCTGGTTTTACTGAGTTGAGTGTGGATTTTATTTTCGGTTTGCCTGGAGAGTCGCTTCAACGCGTAGAAACAGAGTTGAACACGCTTGCGGCATTCGACGTGGGACACGTGTCGGCTTATTTGCTCACGGTGGAACCGGGCACCCCCTTGTTGATACAGATTCAGAAAAACAAAAAGCAGGCGCCCGACGATGATTTTCAGGCAGATATATACGCCCATTTGCAACATGAACTTAAACGAAGCGGTTATCAACAATACGAAATTTCTTCCTGGGCCAAAGCCGGGAAGGCCAGTACACACAATCGCATCTATTGGGGACAGGGCTCTTATCTGGGCCTGGGGCCTGGGGCCCATTCTTGCCGAGTGTTGCCCGCGGGTGATTTGGAGCGCCGGATCAACGTGTCTGACTTACAAAAATGGTGGCAGGGAGAACCGGGGATTGAAGAGGTCAGCCTTCAGTCCCCTGAAGCATCATTTTTGGAGTCGGTGGCGTTTGGTTTTCGTGACATGGAGCGGGGCGTTAGGCTGAAAAGATTGTCTGAGAGGCATCAGACACCCGTTTCTTCCGAGCTTTTGTCGAAGCTCCAATCCATGCAGCGCAAGGGGTGGGTGTCTCAAATGAAGACAGCTTGGGTTTTGACCGAATCAGGTGCGCTTTTTGCTGATGCGGTGGCCAGAGAAATCCTCAATTAAGGGGCGGAAACACTCGACCGGCACGCCAGTCTTGAGGTAAAATTTACCGGACTACGCAAAAGAAAGTTGAAACCGATGACGTATGCACCGCGTTGCCCTTCCATTGTTTACGAAGTCTTCCTGGATAAGATTGATGTCAAGAGTGAAGAAAAACCCTTGGTGGCCTTGACGTCACGTTTGCCGCATTTGAAGTCATTAAATGTTGATGCCATCTCGTTGTCGCCCATCTTTGCCTCTCCAGAGCCCATGCGCATGCACACCAGCGATTATTTGGCCATCGATACCTGTTTGGGCAATGAAGAGGATCTGGTTGAACTGTGTCGTCAGGCCGAAGCCTTAGGGATGGGGGTGATCTTAACGGGCGTTTTCGATCACGTGAGTGATGAGCATCCTTGGTTTCAGGATGCGCTCAAACAAGTGCCCAACGATCCGCATGTGCCTTTAGAAAAGCGAACCCGGCAATTTTTTCTTTTCGGTAAAAACGATGAAGATGGGTACGAATTTTCAGACAATAATATTCATGAGCCCAAACTCAACCTCGCCAATTCTGCCGTACGCCGGCGCCTGTTTACTGGGGAGCAGAGCGTTTTGCACATGTGGCTGCAAAAAGGGGTGACGGGTTGGCGGGTGCTTCGCGCAGAGACAGTCGGGTATTCCATTCTTCGAGAGGTGTCTCGGGGGTCCTGGACCGTCGAAGGCAACCACTATTTGTTGGGCGACATTAAGGGCTTTGCTGATCGCTACGTGAAAGATGGTTTGCTCGATGGTGTGGTGAACCATTATTTACGACAGGCGATCATTGGTTTTTTCCGGGGGGCCATTCCTGCACGTCAGTTGGCGCGGGTGGTGCATGATTTATCCACACGTTATGGCACCGGCGCGTGCAACCGGTCTTGGAATATTCTTGGGGGCTTGGAGCTCCCTCGGTTGTCCACGGTAATTCAAGAGCCCGACCGCTTGGCTTTGGCGGTTTTGCTTCAGTACACCCTGCCTGGTGCTGCGCATATTTTTTATGGCGATGAAGTGGGTTTGAGGGCTCGGCAAGAAGAATCTGCGTTGGTGGCCATGAGCTGGGACGAGCGAGATCAAAACAAAGATCTGCTTTCCTATTACCAAAAGCTTGGTGCGCTTCGAGGTATGTTTCCGGCCTTACGTGAAGGGCAATGGGTAGACATGACACCGGCGGGTGAAGAAGAGATTTTTGCATTTGCCAGGGTGACGCATGCGCCAGAAGAGACGGTGCTCGTGGCCATCAACCGGGCATCACAAACCAGGGTGCGAAAACTTTTTGCACCGGTATGCGATTTGCCAGACGGTCTCGAAATGATCGATGCGCTCAGTGGCAAGCGTGCCACCATTCGTTCTGGAACCATCAATGTTCAAATCGAAGGTTTTGGGGCAAGTATTTTAACACCTGATTCGGCCTCAGGTGTAGGGGCCGATATGCATCGGGGCTATTGATGGGGTATCGAGGTCGTTTCGCTCCCTCTCCCACGGGCGGCCTGCACATGGGCAATCTGTTGGTCGCTTTTTGTGCGTGGGCACGTGCTTACCGCAAAGGTGGGGTCTGTTTCTTACGAATGGAAGATATTGATCGACCTCGAGAAGTGGATGGCGCCGCGCAAGAAATTATAGATGATCTGGAATACGTGGGGCTGAACTTTGTTGAAGGGGTTAAGGCGCAGGGTGACCATGGTCCCTATGTCCAAAGTCAATGCGATACATTTTACCAAGCGGCCATCGAGCACCTCCAAAAGACCGGTCGCTTGTTTGCCTGTAGCTGCTCACGGAAAGACATTCAGCGATTGGCCTCAGCACCACACCTCGGCGAAGAAGGGCCCGCGTATCCCGGTACCTGCCGAGAAAAAAATTTAGATTTGAATCATGATGACAACCCCGTGGCTTGGCGCTTTCATGTGCACTCAGATGTGGTGCGCTTTGATGATGTGCTCTGTGGGTTGCATGCGCACGACGTTGAATCCGAAACAGGCGATTTTGTGGTTCGCCGCAAAGATGGTTTGTGGGCATATCATTTGGCTGTGGTGGTGGACGATATGCGACAAGGCGTTACTGAGGTGGTGCGCGGTCGGGATTTGTTGGGCAGCACAGCCAGGCAAGTACAGTTATACCACGCATTAGGTGCCTCCCCGCCTGACTTTGCGCACGTTCCTTTATGGGTGGATTCCGAAGGCCAACGCATGTCGAAAAGACGTGGTGAGGATGCCCATACCATTCGCAGGTTTCGGGAGCGCGGTGTGGACGGTCACCGGTTGCTGGGTGGCCTTGGAGAGGCCTTAGGGATCGCACAGAAGGGTGAGCGCATTTCGGCCCCGAATCTGGCCGATCGGCTCGAAGATTCTGTTTTGAAGGTAAAAAATGTAACTTTAGACCTGAAATCCATTTGAAATTACAGCCTTTCGGGTTCCATATGTTAAAATAAAGCTGAGCGAGGCCTATGAACACCGCAGAAAAACTGATGAATGAAAACATGCGTATGCTGGACGGCTTGGTGCAGCAAGTGAGCGAAATTATCCGAGGCAAAAAGGATAAAATAACTTTGCTCATGGGCGCCTTTTTGGCTTCGGGGCACGTGCTGCTCGAAGATGTTCCGGGGGTTGGAAAGACCACATTGGTTCGGGCCTTGGCCAAAGTTTTGGGCACGCAGATGAGCCGCATTCAATTCACGTCTGATCTGTTGCCGGCAGATGTGTTGGGGGTTCACGCATGGGACAGCCAGAATGATGCATTCGTTTTTCGGCAAGGGCCCATTTTCGCGGAGTTGGTGTTGGCCGATGAGATCAATCGCGCTTCTCCCAAAACACAAAGCGCATTGCTTGAAGCCATGGCTGAAAAGCAAATTTCAGTGGACGACAAAACCTTTTCTATGCCTGATTTATTCACGGTGATCGCCACGCAAAACCCCATGGAACATCACGGGGTGTACCCTTTGCCCGAAAGCCAATTAGATCGGTTCATGGTGCGCATCGAATTGGGTTATCTCGAAGAAGATTTGGAACGAGAACTTCTTTTATCCACACAAAAGCCTTTAGAGCAGTTGCGAGAAGTGAAGCACCGCCTTTCTGGGGACCAATTGTTGGCCCTGCGGCAACAAGTGAAACAGGTTCATATGGAGCCCAGCATTGCTTCTTACTTGTTGGCAGTTATTGGTGCCACACGCTCCCATGTCAGCTTGTCGCTTGGAGCGTCTACGCGTGCCGCCATCGACTTTGCCGCGATGGTTCGCGCGTTCGCTTTTATTTCAGGACGTGGATATGTGGTTGCAGACGATGTCAAAGCGTTGGCCATGGCCGTGCTCGCACACCGCTTGGTGCTCAAGCAGCCTCGAATGGATTCCAGCGACCGGCAACGTTGCCAGTCCATCATCGAAGAAATTCTTGAGCAAATTCCGGTGCCACGGTGATCACCCAGGCATCCAGGTATTTCCTAAAGATGCGAAGCTTGTTTTTTCGCTCCCCCTCAAAACCCAAGTTGACCGGTTTGGGCTGGACCGTCATTTTAATTGCCTTGGCCTCCGGGGCGGCAGCCATCAATACCGGCAACAATCTCTTATATTTATGTTGGGGATTCATTTTATCTGCGGTGGTCATTTCTGGATTCTTGAGCGAGTTCAATCTCATGAATTTAAGCTTGGGGAGACAAAATACACCCCAGGCACGGGTGAGAGAAACGTGTTGGTTTCCGTTGGTGATGAATAACCGGTCGCGCTTTTTTCCTGCTTTTGGCGTTTGCGCCGAGCTCACACTGGAGCTGATGGGAAAAAAAATAACGGCTTGGGGAGAGCCAATATTAAGCTTGCCTGCCCAACACCAAAAAGAAATGCTGGTGGAGTTTTCGCCGACCCGTCGAGGTAAAGCCGCCTTATCAGAGGCCACTGTGGCCACCCAGTACCCTTTTGGTTTCTTTGAGAAAAGCCGTACAGAAACCTTAGATGCGGATGCCTTTTGTGTTTTTCCTGAGCGGATGGATGTGCGCCAATGGGTGACGCGTTTGATTCGCGCCATGGGCGAAAACCCCGCAGCTCAACGGGGAATGGGCGACGAGTTTTTCAGCTTAAAAAATTTTGAAGAAGGGGATGATCCACGCAAGATAGCTTGGCGGCGCTCTGCAAAAGTAGGGCGGTTTTTCGTTAAAGAAAACGAGGCATCACAGGGAGGCTCCATTTGGTTGGTGCTTTCATCGGAGGGCCTGCGCCCAAAGTTCGCGGATGATTTTGCAACGGAGAAGGCCATTGCCTTCACGGCCTCTTTAGCCGAGGGGCTCATCGATCATGGACACCGGGTGGGATTGTGTATTCCGGGACAGTTTCTAAAACCCGGCAACACCCCTGCGCATCGACAAGACATCTTGGAAGCTTTGGCTTTGATGGATGACGAAAACGCCGAATTAACACTGCCGCCAGAGAGGCAACTGCAAATCACCATACGACGCGTTGACAAACCCACCGCCCTACAGCCTGTGGCCATGGATATTTTGTAATGCCTTTGGGGTTGGCCTACGAGGGAACATTTCTGCTGACCATGTTGGCTTCTTTCTTGTCGGTGTTGCTGGGCGGGGAAATGCCGCTTTATGCGTGGGGCACATTGGTCTTCCCTTTGGCGTGCAGTCGCTTGCATCGCAAATCATTTCGTTTTTCCCCGGGCTTTGCCACCTTTTTGGGCTTGGGCGCTTTGGGCTGGGGTGGTTTCTTATTGGTGCAAGATGGGCTCAGTGCCATCATTTTAACTTTTGCCATCACCATCATGATGCTTTTGTGTGCGCGTTGCATGTCCCGTACCCAACCGACCCATGATCTCCAAGTCATGGTGCTCTCATTTTTTCTGGTGATTTCAGCCACGGTGCTGCACACCCAAATTACTTTTGCACCTGTTTTCTTGTTGTATGTTTTTGTTTTGATCTGGTCGTTGACCACTTGGCAGTTGCTCCACGGGCGCTCCATGAACGCACCTCAGGCCACCCCAGAAGAGCAAAACAAGTATTTTCACCGAACCGATATCATTAAAGGGAAGTTCGCTTGGGCCACTAACGGCGTGGTATTTGGAATCCTATTTTTGAGTGTGACCATTTTTGTGTTGTTTCCCCGTATCGGTTTGGGGCAACTCTCGTTTCTAGGGCGTGATTCAGGTCAGTTACCCAGCGAGGTTAACTTAACGCACTCTCCGCGCTTAACCGTGGCGAATAATGACGTGGTGGCGCGGATTGAAAATGTACCCTTTAATGTTTTCGAAAAGGGTTTGTATCTTCGAGCTCAAGTCTATGATTCGATTACGTTATCAGGTTTTGAACGAACAGAAGATGTTCCCCAAGGCACCGTTTCTCGAAACCGTTGGAGCAGAAGTGGCATCTCTCATGACTACGAAGTCTTCATGTACCCGGTGGTTAAAGGGCAGCTGGCAACGCTCGGCCCTGCCGTACAAGCATACATCGTATCTGGCGGTAACGGCAATCCGGCTTCCACGGAGATTCGGATTCGAGGCTTGGGGCCCTCAGGAGAACTGTTGCCGAGCGAGCAATTGCGGGGACCGATAAGGTATCAAGTGAGTGGCCCGGTGATGCTGCCTTATGCTCTTTTACAAAACAAGATCGCTTCCAGCAAAAAAATAAAAGCAGAACGCGACGTGGTGCTGTCTTACTATCAGCAATATCCCGAAGACATTCCCAAAGAGATCGTTACATTGAGTCGGCGTTTGGTCGGTGCGGCTAAAGCGCCCAGTGATAAGGCGCGACTGCTTCGAAATTATCTCTACCAAAACTATGACTATTCATTGGATCCGCCGCCCAAAGCCAGCCAAGGGCAATTTTATTCTTTCTTGTTTGAAGACGCCAAAGGCCATTGCGAATACTTTGCGGCCACTTTTGCCTTGATGCTTCGCATCGTGGGGGTGCCAGCCCGAGTGGTCGGTGGCTATCAAGGTGGTTTTTGGGATTCCATCGAGGAGATGAGTGTCTTCACGGGGAAAAACGCACATGTATGGGTGGAGTGGTACCATCCCTATTTGGGTTGGGTGATCGATGATGCCACGCCAGTGGTGTATCGATCTGCAGAGCGGCTGGAAGGCTTCACGGCCATACGGGAAAGGTTGCGACTGTATTGGGATGACTATGTGGTTGAGTACGCTTTGGGCAATCAAATGGCACTTTTGGGTGCGACCTTGAGCGGGACCAGCAATTTATCTGAAACCTGGATCAAAATGGAAAACAAAGGCGCATTTATCTCCGGTGTACTGATGATTCCTGGAGCTTTGTTGATCCTGTATTTGCTATTTGTGTGGCGAAAAATACGGCGTGGTCGCCAAGACCGGGCCGTGGCGCGGCTGGAGATCATTTTGAAACGTTTGCTGCCTGAAAGGGATGTGTCGGTTTTATCCTATGACGAAGCGCTGTGCTTGGTGGCCTGGAAGGACATGACGGATGGCGAGGCGCTTCGACGACAAATCCATAACCTCTGTGAAGAGATTCGAGAAGCCCGTTTCGCGGGAGTAAAAGTTTCGGAGACCCACTGGCTTCAGTTGGAGAAAAATGCCAAACAAACACTGCATCACGTAAAAAGGGTTTGTTGATCCCATGTCCGACCACAAGTCATCTCAGTCACAGATTCCCTCTCCGCTGTCCCCCCAGCGATTGGAGCATATCATGTCTCGACAGGTGGCATTATATCCAGAGATCAGCCTGGATGAGTTACTCCGCGTATGTGTGCTGCAAATTTGCAGACCCGGACAGTTAGGCGAACAGCTCACACCTGTGTTGCGTTTACGTTTGGTTGAAAATCTGCGAAAAAAATTTCAAGTAGATTTTGCCAAGCACGGGGCCGCTCGACTTTGCCACCCCTTGGCGAATTGTATCCGAAGTGAGGCATTTAAGGTTCTACCCACCTCCATCTCCGCGCGCGCGAAAAGTTTGCCCACCAATAACCCGCTTCAAATTCAAAAGCGCATTCAAGAAGCGGCCCTCAAAGAAAATTGGTCCGCCGAAGACGTGAACCGACTGGCCACCGATATTTACAAAACCCAACGAAAGGGCAGACAAGGGATACGACGCATGAGTTTGCGACACGATGATCCCTTAAGACGGATTTGGGGTTTTAATGACCGGTCGGGAATTGATTTACCCGTGACCGATGTTCGCCATAAGTTGCTGGATGAATTTAGAGATGTGAAAAATGAGCAAGGTCAGTCTTTGGCGGATACTTTGCGTGAGGCTTCCGTGTTCAAGCCGGAAACATTGAAATCCGTAATGGGTGATTATTGGGAGCAAGGTCGCCCGGTGGGTTTCGTGGATCGTCGTAAAACCATCGTGTTAATTAGGGTGAGGAACGCCGCCGATGCACAAAGCTTGTCCTTTGAACAAAACGGCATCGTTGCCAAACTCAGAGAGTTACCTGGTTTTGAACAAATTAAAAAAGTGCGCTTCGAGATTTCTCCCCAAGCGCACTTTTAAGCGTTCACCGGTGATGGTGGATTAACCGAGCAGGTTTTTTAGGGCATCCACTTGGTCTGTTTTTTCCCAGGTGAATGAATCTTCGGTCCGGCCGAAGTGTCCGTACGCTGCGGTGTTTTGATAGATGGGCCGCAACAAATCCAAATGCTCAATGAGGCCCGCGGGCTTCAATGGGAAGATGTCACGAATAGCGTTTTCGATTTTGCTTTCATCCACTTCGTTGGTGCCGAAAGTGTCCACCAAAACGCTCACGGGCTCCGCCACGCCAATGGCATAAGCCAGTTGGACTTCGCAGCGCTGGGCCAAACCAGCGGCCACAATGTTTTTGGCGATGTAACGGGCCATATAAGCAGCTGAGCGATCCACTTTTGATGGATCTTTACCGGAGAATGCACCGCCGCCGTGACGCCCCATACCGCCGTAGGTGTCCACGATGATTTTACGGCCGGTGATCCCAGCATCACCCATGGGGCCGCCGATTTCAAAGTTGCCGGTTGGGTTCACGTGGTACACAGTGTCAGAGCTGAGGAAGTTCTCGGGCAGTGACTTGTTAATCACTTCTTGAAGAATGCCGTCTCGAATACCGTCTTGAGTGATCTCTGGGTTGTGCTGCGTCGAAAGAACGACGGTGTCGATACGTGCCGGCTTGCCGTTTTCGTAGGCGATGGTCACTTGGCTTTTTCCGTCGGGGCGCAGCCAAGGCAGGGTACCATCCTTACGAACGGCGGCCAGCTGTCGGGTGAGGCGGTGAGCGAAAGCGATGGGCATGGGCATGAGTTCAGGGGTTTCGTCACAGGCAAAACCGAACATCAAACCCTGATCGCCTGCGCCTTGCTCTTTGTTGGTGCCGCTGTCGACACCTTGAGCGATATCACCACTTTGACCTTCAATGGCCACCATGACGCCACAAGTGGAGCCGTCGAAGCCGTGGTCTGAAGAGGTGAACCCAATGCCATTAATGGTTTCACGGACCACTTTGGGAATGTCCACCCAGCCGCTTGTTCGAACTTCGCCAGCAACCATGCAAATACCTGTTTTAAAGAGCGTTTCTACTGCGCACCGGCAGTTTTTATCCTCTTGAATCATGGCATCTAAGATGGCGTCAGATACTTGATCGGACATTTTATCGGGATGCCCTTCTGTGACGGACTCACTGGTGAACAGAAATGATTTTTTCATCGGAACCTCTTTTTTTACATTCAGCTGGGCAAAAGACGCCACAGGGGGCCTGAAATAAGCAAAAACACGGCCAGTGTCAATCTAGACCACGTGCGAAATTGACCCACAAAGCCCGATTTTATGCGTAATTTCGCCATCAGGTGGGAAATGCGTTCACCTGGGCAGCTTTTGGCTTTGTTCTTGACCTTTGCCCGGGCAGGTTTATAAAAGCAGACGGCTTTTGGACAGCTGGCAGAGTTTGGCTGAATGCGCCTGATTCGAAATCAGGTAGGCTCGCAAGGGTCTCGGGGGTTCGAATCCCTCGCTGTCCGCCACTAAAATGCTTGTTGGGGGCTTGTTTAAGTCCCTCCTACAAGCTAACCATCCGTCTCGTTGGGTTCGTTTGAACTTGAGACGGTGTTTTGGAGAGGTGACCGAGTGGCTTAAGGTGCACGCCTGGAAAGCGTGTGTAGGGAAACCTACCGAGGGTTCGAATCCCTCCCCCTCCGCCATTTAAAGAGCATGCCGCTTTTGGCGAGGATGCTCGAACCGAGTTAAGGCTCGGTTGTCCACTGCGGTGGCTTATGCTGCCACGCAACTGCAACGCCCGAATTCCGCCAGGCCCGGGAGGGAGCAACGGTAGGGTCCCCTGCAGTGTGTGTGGCGGCACTTCTTAAAAAAGAGGTGGGTTTTGAGCTATTTGGTTTTGGCACGAAAATACAGGCCCCAAAGTTTCGACGACGTGGTGGGTCAAGGTGCCGTGGTGCACACCCTCAAAAGAGCCATCGAGACAGAAAGAATTCACCATGCGTTTTTGTTCACGGGATCGCGTGGGGTGGGTAAGACCACCATCGCCCGCCTGCTGGCGAAATGTCTGTCCTGTGAAAGCGAAATTACCGCGAACCCTTGCGGAGTGTGTTCGGCTTGCACCGGCATCACCGAAGGTAACTGGGTCGATGTGATGGAAATCGATGGCGCCAGTAACACCAGTGTTGACGATGTGCGAAACCTTCGAGAATCAGCCCGGTATCAGCCTTCCGCATCGCGCTTTAAAATATTCATTATCGATGAAGTCCACATGTTGTCGAAAAGTGCGTTCAACGCGTTGCTCAAAACTTTAGAAGAGCCGCCACCGCACGTTAAATTTGTTTTTGCGACCACCGAGCCCCATAAAATCCCAATTACGATTTTATCTCGGTGTCAGCGTTACGACTTTGGTCGAATCTCCAAAAATGAAATTCTCGAACGGATGCAAGCGGTGTTGGCCAAGGAGTCGTTGACGGTAGATCCTGCAGGTTTGGGCTTGATTGCGGATGCGGCCGATGGAGGGATGCGTGACGCGTTAAGTTTGTTGGATCAGGTGTTGAGCTTTGCGGGTGGTGAAGCCACCGAAGCGCAAGTGGCTGCCGCCTTGGGACTGGTGGATCGCTCCCAGGTAATTGCGTTGGCCGACGCCATTTTGAACAAAGACGCAAAAAACACACTTTTGCAAATCAATGATGTGTACCAACGGGGCATCGATTTGCGACAAGTCATGCAAGGTCTTGCCACTGAGATGCGGCACCTCGCGGTGTCGAAGTCCACGGGGTCTTTAGAGGGCTTGGTGGATATGGCCGAAGACATTCGTGCCGAGACCGAAGCGAGAGCCGCCGCGTGGGAACTCAAAGACTTGCAAAGGTTGTTCGCCATGGCGCTCGCGGGCGTGGACCAGTTGGCTCGCGCTGAAGACAGCAAACTCACCTTAGAGCTCATCGCTTTAAAAATGGTAGAGAGGCCTCCTTGGACGGAGATGGTGGCCATCAGTCAAGCCATGTCCAGATTGGAGGCGTTGGCGAAGGGAAAAAAGCCTGATTTCGC
>MDTD01008005.1_pt1 | contig 42777 bp, 31 predicted proteins | sample 811221 | NCBI WGS metagenome assembly MDTD01 (sample SAMN05326646, study PRJNA326480) | marine metagenome | isolation source: seawater | place: Pacific Ocean: South West | collected 2011
GTCAGCTCCGCCTGAAGATGATCGGCCTGTTCAGAGGCTTCATGCGACTCCTTCGCCGCCGTCAGCTCTGCCTGAAGACGCTCGGCCTCCTCGGTAGCCCGCTGCGCTTGCTGAGACAAGTCTTCGCACAACATGGCGAACTTCCCTTCCATTGTCTCTTTCTCTTCTTTCTCCTTGTCAAGGAATTCGTGAGCTGCCGTGAGCTCAGCTTGCAATCGTAACGCTTCTGCAGTTGCCTGCTGTGATTGCTGAGATAAATCTTCGCACAACATAGCGAACTTCTCCTCGATCGCATCCTTTTCTTCGACTTGTCGTTTCATAACTTCCTTCGCCGCTACTAACTCAGCTTGAAGCCGCTGGGCCTCATCAGTCGCCAGCTGCGCTTGTTGAGACAAGTCTTCGCACAACATGGCGAACTTCTCTTCGATGGTTTCTCTCTCCTTTATCTGCTTGTCGAGTTCTTCTTTCACCGCGTCCAACTCTTGAAGCGAGCCTACATCATCCGTGAGTGCCGCGAGCTCTTGCGGATCGCGATCACCCGAAATATCCGCACTTTTACCCAATTTCTCCTTCGCGCGTTTGCTCGCCACCGACCTCAATGCACGCGCTTTCCCAAGCTCGTCGATCGCTTCGTGCGACCCACCCTTCGACTTATCCTTCGCTCTCGCGCGCGTATCCCGACGACGACACGCATATCCCGACACACGCTTCGTCTCCAGACACGCTTTACCCCTTCCCGCCGCTCTGCCGCTCCGCGCGCGTTCGCTCGCAAATATCATCCTCGCCGACGCCGACGACGACGTCATCATCGCAATCCCGACCTCGATCCCCGCGCGCGCGTCTCGCGAGCGCGCTCGAACGAATCGATGCGCGTATTTACTTCCAACGACGTCGCGAACGCGCGCGCTCGTCCGCCCTCACGACGCCTTCGACGCGTCTTCACGTATCGACCGATCGCCACCAACCTGGACCGATTATCGCCCCTCGGCCACCGTCGCGCCTCGCCGCGCGTCCTCCACGCTCGACGACTCGACTCGACGCGCGCGCGAACGTTCCCGCGCGATTCCCGTCGATCGAGATCGATCGACGCGCCGCGCCGGGTCGTCGCGGTGTGTCTCGACCGGTCGCTCGATTGGTCGCTCGATGTCGACGGTCTGCCGATGACGGAAAAAATAAATGGTGTTCGAGGTGGCTTCACTACGGCAAACGGCTCGCACACGCGTCGACCGACGGGACGGCACACGACGGCGCGGCGAGCGCGCGCGAGGTCGAGGTGCACGCGCGCGCGCGCGCGTCGCGCGCGCGGACTGCGTCTCGGTCGAGTCGTTCGGCGACGCGCGACGCGCGGTGGGCGGTGGCGTGGACGCTCGCGCGCGATGGGGGCGTCGCAGCGTCGCAAGCAGCGACGGGCGGCGCGGTGGGGCGCCAAGGACGCCGCCAGCGCGCGAGGAGGCGGGTCGAGCGCGAGGGCCGACGCGCGCGAGGGCGGTGGACTTGCGGCGCGCGCCCCGAAGAGCGCGCGCGCGGCGAGCGGGACGGAGGCGAGCGCGAGCGGGCGCGAGCGGGCGCGCGACGAGACGGCGAACGCGAGCGGAGCGAACGCGAACGCGAGCGACGACGATCGACGGGCGTCATGGCGAGAGATCGTGGTGGAGTACATGAGTAAACGTTCGAATCAAGAGAGCCTGGACGCGGTGGAGCTCGCGGAGGGACTTCGGGAGAGGTGTGGGAGCTGGAACGAGGAGACCAAATCGGCGCTCGGCGTAGGGCTGAGGGATTTTGATAGGGAGACTTTGGAGACGTTGCATGATCTCTGGAGGCGTGGGTACGTAGAGTGTAAGGATGAAAAGTTCTTAGCGTCTCGTCATAGAGAGAGGTTGGCGTTCAGACGGAAGTTTACGCTCGCCAAGGGCGTCGCCGAGGCCATGCGAGAGATGGCTTCTTCGAGCGAAAACGACGAGGACGCTGTCAAACGAGGCGCGGGTGATTCTCACATAAGCGCTAACGAAGGCTTTCAGAGCGAGAGTGAAGGGGACGACCACCACGACTTTGACGATTCGTTTGACGAGTACACGGACGACGAAGAAGAGAATAACTTTTCGTTCAATTTGGAAGAGAACGATACGAGCAGTGGAGACGAGGCGGGCCAAGATGAATACGACGCACTTCACATGCAGGTCGTGGAGTTTACGAGGAAGAGTGGAATGTCTCCCCACGAGGTCAATCGCCGCAAACAATGTTTCGACGCTATTGAGTCTACCATCAGGCGTCTTTATTCGAATCGTTCGAATTGCTCGTTGCATGTATTTGGAAGCGGAGCGACAGGACTCGCGCTCGCTGGCGCGGACTTGGACCTCGTTCTTCTAGGAGTGGGACCGCAATCTTCGAGAGGAGGTGGTGGCGGGTTCACGCGTGGCGAAAGAGACGCCATAGTCACGCACTTGCGCAAAATTGCGCGTTTCTTACGGAAAGAGAACGCCGTGTCTCGAGCGGAAATCATCGCCACGGCGAAGGTTCCCATCATCAAGATGAAGAGCGCCGTCGCGCCTTACATCGCCGTTGATTTATCTCTAGGCACGACGAACGGTCTCGAAGCAGTGGGATGGATCAGACAACAAGTCAAAACCTATAGCGCTCTCAAACCGCTGATTTTCTTCCTGAAACGCCTGTTGAGTACGCATCACCTGAACGACGCGGCGACTGGTGGATGCGGCGGCTATCTTCTCGTTTCTTTGGTTGTGTCGCACCTGAAGCAGACCGGTACTGTAAACGCAGTGAATCGAGCAGGCGTATTGGGTGATCTTCTTCTTGGATTTCTGCGAAGATTTGGATCCGCGTTCGACTACAAAGTGAACGCCATCGCCGCGGGCCGGGAGTCTGGCGTCATGTCCGTGAAGGATCTTCCGGGTCCACCGTTCGGTGTGCGGCCTTACATTATGGCAGAAGATCCGCAAGAGCCTCTTCGATGTTTCACGGCCGCGGCGCACAGATTTAGAGAGGTACAAAACCTCTTCAGACTCACCGCCGAGCACATTTCGGTGAGCGGCGAGCTCTCGCTGCTCGCCGACGTCGCCGCACCGCCACCGCGCAATCCGTTCAGTTATCCAAAGGGTGGACAGGTGATCAAGGTCAAACAGAGCGCCGCGGTTCGCCGGGATGGTCCCACACCGAGTGGGAAAAACAACCATTGTCAGCATTTCCGCAAGGCAAACGCAAAGAATAGTTTTTCGCCGAACAAACCGGACTGGACGGATGATCCTCGAAATGGAAATAATAAACGTCCTCGATCCGCCGGGGCGTGGTCTTCTGACGGACACAAAGGTCACGGCGGTGCGCCACAAGCGAAGCGACGCAAACCACCGCCTCCAGGTTCGGGTAAATCCGTCACGGAACAAATGCGCAGAAATGTGCAGGCGAAAGTCAACGCCGCGAAAAGCGCGCGCAAAAAGTCCGGCGCCATCTCAAAGAAGAAGGCGAACCGCGCACGCAATCGCGCGAGGAAGAAAAAGTAGATGCTTTATTGCGGTAATTCACGCGCTCGTAGAGTTAAATCGCGTTGTAGTCACGAAATTGTCCGACTCGCCCGCGAACCAACATTTTTTAGCGAAAACTCTTCGCCCCCGGCGCGCGGTCGCCTCCACACACCGCGTCGCGCACCGACGCGCGCCGGCGCGAACGCGCACACGCACCGACCGCGATCCATGTCGGCCGCGCGAGTCTCCCTCTCGCGCACCGCGTCGTCGTTGTCCACACCGCCAGCCACCGGACGCCCATCGTCATCGCGCGCATCCGCGCGCCGCGCGCGAACCGCGCGCGCGCTCCCGCCCGACGTCGTCGACGCGGTGCGAGCGATCGATGTCGACGCCGTCACCGACGTCGTCGGCCTCTCGCCGCGAGACGCCGCCGGCGCGGGGCTTCGCGCGCTTCGCGGCTTATCCATCGTCGACGTCATCGCGCAACTCCACGAAGCGCTCGAGCCGCTCATTCGCGTGGACGATTTCGGAAAGCGCGAGGACGACGGTGAGAGCCTGCGAAACGCGATCGAACATCAGGGCGTGTATGACGTCGCGTCGCAGGCGCTGAGCGTGGCGAGGGAGAAGTTCGTGTCGTCGAAAGTCGTGGCGGGCGCGGCGGCGGCGGCGCAGTCGTTCGGGCTCTCGGAACTGTTGCCCGAGGACGCGATGAGCGCCACGTATCAAGCGTTGGTGACGGCGATGGCTGGGATTTTAGCGACCGTGAATAGCGGTGATGGTGAATCGACGCGCGCGTCGGCGAAGGGTGCGGACGTCGATGAGTTGCCGAAGACGTACGACGTGGAACGCATTCGCGCGTACTGGGGCAGACGTCCCGCGGCGGTGGCGAAACGGTCCGCCGCGGTGGTGGGGGACGTCATCGGTTGGGTCGTCGCGTTACTCGTGGACATTCAGACGAGTAACGTGGAGAAGAATTCCGCGGAACGGGCCGGCCAGTTGAAGGATATCATCGCGCAACAAGGGCCGGCATTCGTGAAAGTGGGACAAGCGGTGGCGATTCGTCCCGATTTGCTCCCTCCGGCGTATCTCGAAGCGCTTCAGACGCTCCTGGACGGCGTCAAGCCGTTTTCAAGCGAAGATGCGCGCGAATTGATCCGAAATGACCTCGGCCGACCGCTCGAAGAGGTTTTCGAAGATGTCAGAGCGTTCGATGAGCCCATCGCTTCCGCGTCCATCGGCCAAGTGTACAAGGCGAGACTCAAGCAAACGCCGAGCATGAAAGAAGAGCAAGCTAGTTTCGGGTCAGACGTCGCCGTTAAAGTGCAGCGACCGAATATATTAGACACCGTCACCCTCGACTTGCTCGTGATTCGATCCGTCATCGAGAGCTTGGCGAAGCTACCGAAGGACGGACCTCTGGCACAGGTGCAGCAGGGCGCAGAAGGATTCCTCCCGGTGCTCGACGTCGCCGCCGAGCGATTCCTCGAAGAGCTAGATTTCGCTCTCGAGGCGTCGAACGCGAGTCGATTCGAGGCGGACATGAACGCAGTGCCGTTCGTCCGGGGCACCATCAAGGTTCCGCACGTGTTTCAATCCGTCAGCACCGGAAAAGTGTTGACGCAAGAATGGGTCATGGGGCGAAAACTCACGGAGATCGAGGCGTCTAACACGAACGCAGAGACTCGCGAAAAGCTCGTCGAGACCTTGCTCAATAGCTACATGGTGCAGTTTTTGGAGACTGGTTTCTTGCACGCAGACCCGCATCCGGGGAATTTCATGCTCATGGACGACGGGCGTTTGTGCATTTTGGATTACGGGATGATGACGACGATCACCGAGCAACAGCGCATCGCGTTTGTCGAGTACATCGCACATCTCAGCGCGAAAGAGTACGACAAGACGTTGGAAGATCTCGTCAATCTGGGCTTTGTTCCCCGTGCGCTCGCCGATGATCCGGCTAGCAGGGAAATCGTCGTGCCGGTGCTCGCCGAGACGCTCGAGACGCTGTACGGGTCGGGAGGAGGCATCACCACGAAGACGGATGCGCTCAACGCGCAGCAAAGCTCTCGCGTCGGCGAATTGAGCGATAAGCTCGACGCGCTTTCGAAGGAGTACCCTCTGCAATTGCCGCCGTACTTCGTGTTGATTTTACGCGCGTTCGGTACTCTCGAAGGCTTAGGCTTGAGCGTGGATTCCAACTATGCCATCGTCGACGAGTGCTTCCCTTACATCGCTCGTCGTCTGTTGTCGGACGACACTCCTCGCATGCGCAAGGCGCTTCGATCGTTTGTGTACGGAGGGAGCGATAGGTTGAAGGTTTCGCGCGTGAAAGATATCGCCGGCGGCTTTTCCAAATTTACCAACTCGATGGGTGCGACGGAAGCTAGCGGTATGACGAAGGGTGGCGATTCGCGCGGTGAGCTCGATCCCGCCACGCGAGATGCGTTGGCGATCGTCTTCTCCAGCGATGGGAATTATCTCCAAGATCTCGTCGTGGAAGAAGCCGTACGCGCGGCGGACTCTCTCAGTCGCAATGGCACGGTTTCGGTGTGGCAAGCTCTCAGACGCGCGTCGCCGTTCGCGTCCTTGGCTTCTCTCACGCCGCTCGCCCTCATCCCAGGCCTGAACGCTCCGATTCTTCTGTCTCTACTGGCGAGTCAGAACGAATCCGCCATCTCGCTCACGTTCGAGGATAAGAAAAATCTCGCCTTGTTGCGCAGCGTCGTCGATCTCATCGGACCTCGCGGGGTGAATCAATCGCTCCGATCCATCCTCGCCCAAGATTCTGGAAGCATCGATCCCGAGATCGTCGCCTCCGTCGCCCCCGGTCTCAGCCGCATGTCGAGCGATTTCGGCGAAAAGTTTAGCAAGCGACTCGTCGAGAGAAGCAGCGACGATATCGCAGCGATTAATCAACGGTGAAATCATTACTGTAAATAATAAAAGAATGCTACCGCGAGCGCAGAGAGAGTGCTCAAAACCCGTCGCACACGACCCCGAGCGCCTTGGTCCCGGCGGTCTCGCCGAAGATGCAGAGTCCGATTCGATTCTTCGCATCCGTCTTATCGTTGTTCGCCCACACCGCGTTCCCGTACGCCTCTCTCTGCGCCTTTCCAGAGATGCTCCCATCGGTGAATCCTCTCGACAATCGCACCCACTCGTCGAATTTCCCCTCGTCAAAGTCGCCGCCGGCGCCGCGCGCTCGAAGCAACCCGACCACTTTCGTCGTCATCAAAAACGACCGTCCCTGCGTCGAGTTGTCGTACCTCGACTTGTTCCGCGCGTACCATCCATCGACGAGCGCGTCATCGTCCGCTTTCCCCTCGCCGCGCGCGAGTCTCGCCGCCGCATCGAGCGTCGCGAGCGTGTCCGTCGCGTACTCATCGTTCGCGCGCGATGGAACCGCGCGCGTCGTCATCGGCATCGCGACGAGCGTCGCGAGCGCGCGACGACGCGACGTCGCGGTCGAGGAAGATGCCTTCGCGCGCGAGGGCGCGACGGCGAGCGTCGCGGGCGCGGACATCGTCGTCGTCGTCGTCGTCGCCGTCGCGCCAAAGATTGACGAGCGCGTAACCGACGATCGACTTCTCATCCATCGGCACGCGTCGACGCGCGCGCGAGAGGGAGACATGTCGAGCGCTCGAGCGGTGCGAGAGGCGATGCGACGCGCGGCGTCCATCGGTGCGACGGCGAGCGAGACGGTGACGACGACGCGCGCGAGTGGAATCCATCAATCGTTCGCGCGATCGATCGGCTCGCGAGGCGTCCCGGACGAGTACGGACAACCCGCGACAGGGGGCACGAGCTTCTTAGGAACGCCGAAGAATCATCGCGAACTCCTCGAGAAGCGACCGATGAGCCCGGACGTGTTCGCGGCGGACGGGAGCTGGAACCCGCACTATAAATTTCCCGCGGTGGCGCTGAGCTCTATCACGAACCGCGTCACCGGGGTGGCGCTCACGGGCGCGATGAGCGCCGGGGGTATCATCGCGCTCGTGGGAGGACCGGAGGCGGTGCCGATGACGATAGAGATGTTCAAGGCGCACGCGCCGTTCGCGGTGATGCCGGCCAAGTTCGCGTTGAGCTTTCCGTTCGTGTTTCACACGTTGGGCGGGTTCAGACACTTGGTGTGGGACACGACGACCAAGGGGATCGATAACGAGAGCGCGAACACGAGCTCTTTGGTGATTTTCAGCGCGAGCGCGGCGGCGAGCGCGGCGTTGGCGGCGTACACGTGGTAGAGCGCACGCGACATACATTTTGTTTAATCTGCCTAGTTTTATAACGAAATGAACAACGCGACGACTACGAGAAGAGCTCCGGCATCTGCGTCCTTAGCTCTGCGTCCACGATCGAGTCCACGACGGCGTCACAGTACAGCCGCACGTCCTCTTCGCTCGGCGCGCGTTCGCCGCGCGTTCGCACGAATATCGTTCTCATGCCGAGCGCCTTGGCCGCCTTGACGTTTTTCATCGAGTCCTCGAACATGGCGCACCGACTCGCGTCGACGCCCGCGTCGGCCAACACTTTCTCGAACGCCTCCCGTTGTGGTTTACACGCCGGTGCGGTGAAGACACCGCCGTACACCCTCTCGAACGCGTCGCTCTCGTCCGCGTGCAGACCCAACGCTCGAAGCGCCTTGTTACCCTGCGTCTCGCTCGTGTTCGTCATTATAACTTTCCGATACGGCATCGCGCGAAGCGTCGCCGCCAGCGCCTCGCACGGCGTTAAAAACTCATCCACGCCGTCTCGACAAAACGCCGTGAACTCCTCCTGCTCGACGTCGTACCCTAAATCTCGGAGACCCTTGTAACACTGCGACGCCGCCTCGAACGCGCGCGCGCGAACCTCCGCCGCCTCCTCCGCGGACATCCCGAACCTCTCGCGCAGGAACGCGCGCTGACGCCGACGCACGTGCGCGAGGTACCCGTTCGCCCCGTCGTAGAGCACGCCGTCGAGATCGAAAACGAGTCGGTCGAAGTGTCCGCTCGAGCTCGATGTCGAGCGTCCGCGCGAGACCATCGCCGTCGTCGTCGTCGTCGTCGTCGTCGTCGTCGTCGTCGTCCTTCGTCGCGTCGAGAACGACGTCGACGCGCGCGAGACCATCACCGTGGTCGTCGCGCCGCGCGTCATGACCCGCGCGTCCCCGTCGCGAGATGCGGCCGGCGAGATGCGGGTCGTTGCTTTTTCACCGCGCGAGTGGGTCTTCACACCTCGACGCGCATGGCGTCGTCGTCTCGCGTCGCGTCGTCCGCGGCGTCGCGCGTCGATCGGATCGCGCGCGAGAGACACCGGCCGACGCCTCGCGCGAGCTCCCGACGGCCTCGCGCGTCTGACGACGACGAGAAGAGCGCGGTGACCACCTCGCACACCATCATAGGTCGCACCATCAAACCCGACCACATCCTCGAGGGGCGCGCGGACGACGCCCTCGGACGTCTGGCGGTGGAGATCAGGGCGAGTGAGATCGGGGTCGACGCCGAGGGGTTGGCGCGAGACGTCGAGCGGTTGTTCACCATCGTCCCGGGACTTCGAACGAGGGTGGCGAGGGGCGAGGTTTCGCGCGGGGACGCGGTGACGTTGGCGGCGAAATTGGAAAGAACGACGGCGTGCGTGTTGGCGTTGCGAGAGATGATGCGGGAAGGGGTGGATGTGATGGGTATGTGTGCGGCGGTGCCGGATCTGTTGGCGTTGGACGATGATGGATTGGCGCGAACGCGGGAGAGGACACGCGCGGCGAGGTCGGGATTGGAGGGCGCGTGCGACGCGGATGCGTTTTTCGAGGCGTGTCCGGGATGTTTGCTCGTGGAGGACGATGCGATGGAAGATATCTCGCGTCGAGTGAGATCTCTGAGGGAGATTCTCCCGGATGGGGATGTGGTGAAGATTTTGGAGAAGAGACCGAGCGTGTGCTTGAACGAAGACGCGTTTGTCAACGCGACGAAAGCCGTCGAATCGCTGCGCGCGTCCATGCCCGAGGATTGCAGGATCGGTTTGATGCTCACAGACTTTCCGTCTCTGTTATTCGTCGACATTGACGTCTTGTTGGACGATGTGCGGAACGCGTTCGGGGGCGACCCGTGCGAAATTCTGCGCAGAAATCCGGGAATCTCTACAATGGTGCGTATTTCATTCAATCGCGTCGCGCTCATTTTTTCTTCGCTCGCGCTCGCACGGCGACGGTCGCTGACGTCGACACGCGCATTTTCTCGCGCATAGTTTGAGAAAAACAACGCGTCGTTCAATCCTTTGCGATGACTGACGCGTACGCGACTTTCACCCGCCAGTTTGAGCGCAACACGAGCACGTCCTCCCCGCTCGGTCCCGCCGCGAACACGTTGCAAGCGGACGAAGAAAATTTCGGTCTCACGCGCACGTCCGAATTAGGAATCAATTAGCAATCAGTATTTGTATTGTAGTCGACGTTCACATTTTCACGACACTCGTTTTCGCATTGTCTTTTCTCAATTTGCACCTCCATCGCTTCAGACCTCGACCCCGTCCCCCATCTTTCGTCGCCATGGCTCGAGCGTCCGACATCGCGCGCGCGGTGCGTTCGTTCACCCTCGTCGCCACGCGCGCGTCCGCGACGAGGGACGCGACGATCGACGCGACGTCTCGGTCGTGTCGACACTTCTTCGCCACGCGCGCGCACGCACTTTTCTTCGCGCGCGCGCGCGCGTCCCACGCCAAGACGCGCGCGCCGTCGGTATCGAGATACGTCGTCACCGCGTTCGGGGTCGATAAACCCGGCATCGTCGCCGATCTCACCGCCAAAGTCCTCGCCGCGAGGGGCAACGTGGAGGAGTCGCGCATGACCAACCTTTGCGGCGACTTCACCATCTCTATGCGCGTCTCTTTCGTCGGCGCCGACGCCGTTCGAGAGACGCTGGAGGCGTCGTTATCGCAGATCCCGTCCATCACGACCTCGGTTCGAGTGTCGAGCGACGCGTGCGAGGAATCGAATACCGAGCTCAAACGCGTGCGTCTGCGCGGCGAAGACTTCCCCGGCATCACCAACGCGTTGGCCAAAATCTTACACGAACGCGGCGTCAACATCGAACGCATGCGCACCGACACCACCGACGCTCCTTTCGGCGCCGAGAAGCTCTTTCTCGTCGACGCCATCGTGCGCGTGCCGAGAGAGGTGTGTCTGAGCGAATCGCTCGCGCCGCTGCGAAGAGTCGTCGGCTTGGATGTCGACGTCGAAGAGTACGATCCCATGCGCGACATCAAGTCATCTCGCGCGCATCGTTCCCTCGCACCGTAGACACAGTCATTATGTTTCGCATTCTTTCGCCTCGGCGCCCTCGCGCGACGTCACGAACGCTCGAGACGCGTTCGCCTTCGCGGGGCTCGTCTCCGCCGCGTCGCTCCGAGTCAGCGCGCGCCCTCGTCATCGTCTTCATTCCATCGCGTCTCGCGCGCGTCCGCGCGTCCGCGCGCGCTCGTCGAGCGCACCGATCGCGAGAAACATGGTCGGCGGTGCGCACGTGCCGCGCGACGCCCTCGTCACGGGCGATCGCGTGGGGTTTCCGGCGCTCGCGGTGGCGCACTCTCGAAAAGTTCAAAAGGGCGAAGACTTCGATCTCGCCGAGGTGGCGGCGACGTGGCGTCCGACGCGCGAGGGAGGGTCGAGGGAGGATGCGGAGGATGAGATTGAGTTTGGCGCGTTCGGTCTGTTCGATGGACACGGTGGGAGAGCGTGCGCGGCGCACTGCGCGGAACGTTTTCTTCCGGAGCTCGTCGCGGCGTTGGACGCCGAGGGCGCGCTCGGGAGAGGGGAACGCGCGGACGATGCGTTCGAGAGACGGTTGCCGAACGCGCTTCGAGCGGCGTTCGCGGCGGTGGACGCGGCGTTTTTGTCCAAGGATGTGCACAGCGGGGCGACGGCGACGATTTGCGTCGTGCGGGGGAGATGCGTGACGACGGCGGCGGTGGGCGATTCGTTGGCGACTTTGGATCTCGGGCCGGGGACTCCGGTGCTTCGTTTGAGCGTCGAACATCGTCTGGACACGTCCGAGAGTGAACGGAAGCGGATCGAGGAGGCGGGGGGAGAGGTGCGGCCGACGGAATACGAGGACGGACCGAATGGGGAACGCGTCGGCGTCGGTCCGCTGCGAGTGTGGCCAGGCGGGCTCGCGGTGTCTCGATCGATCGGTGATCGTGACGGTAAGAAGGGCGGCGTTATCAGCGAACCGGATGTGAGTATGGTGATCGTTCCCGATCGGTTCCCCGGCGCGAGGCTTTTGCTCGCCAGCGACGGGTTGTGGGACGCCGCGACGCCGAAGCAGGCGTCGGCGCACGCCTCTAAGATGAATACGCAAAACGCCGCTGCGGCGCTCAATAAGCTCGCGCAGATGATGAAGGATAACAGAGATGACATCACGGTTCTCGTCGTAGACATGATTCTTGAAGAGAGTAAGAAGGCGGGTCCGTTTGCGGTGAAACCCGAGCGAGGCTCGGAAAAGCCGGTCCTGTACCATCCTTTCTCAAAAAAGGCGCACGACCCGTTGCCGCTGCCCTCTGAGCGACACGCCGAGCGCAAAAGGATCAAAGATGAAGAGGCTGCGAAGCAGGCGGCATTAGAGTGCGCGAGGCGAGCGGAAGAGGAGGAAGCGATGAAAGCCTTGGAGGAGAGAAAGGAAGCGGAACGAAGAGCAGAGGCAGAGGCGGAGGACCAGGGATGGGAAGAGGCGAATACGAAGGGTACGAAAAAGAAGGAAAATGAATCGAAACAGCACCGAGTGAAGGATAAGAAGGATAAGAAACTGAGACAACCGAAACAACACAAGCAGCCTAAACCAAAGGTCGCCGTCGACGACCAGGCACCCGAGCAAGGCTCGAGCGAACCGGTGGCGATCGTGCAAAACAAGGAGAGGAAGCAAGAGAAAAAGCAGAAGAAGAAAAAGGGAGATTTGGATATTCCCGACGTATCTGCGTTACAGCTGGAAACACACGCGGTAGGAGCTAAGAATGGCGGGAAGAAGGCAAAGAAGGCGAAGAATAAGGAGCGTTTGCGCCCTCCCACTCCGCCCAATCACATCAGACCGCACACTCAGCCGCCTCTTCCGCCCGGTCCACCTAACATCATGAACGCTCAGTCGATTCCCGTGCTTCATCCGTACCAGGGTCCGATGCATCATCCGATTCCGACGGCGCAGCCGCCTCTCCCTGGGATGCTTCCGCAAGGCTTGCCGCCGCCCGGCTTACCGCCGGTGGCGCCGCCGCACATGTTCGCGCACGGTATGCCTCCACCTATGCACCCTAGCTTCAATCCCCAAGGTTATTCGCAACAACCAAACAATAGAGCGGAACACTTGATGCGTCTCATGCGATCTGGTTCGCCGCCAGTGCCATCGGGATTACCACCCGGAGTGGTGAGCGATCGGCAGTCGCCGCCGGAGCGACCCAACGTCGAGGCTCCGAACACGCCGGTTAAGGAACAAGAAAAGGGACAGCGCAAGGCTCAGTCTAATAAAAAGGGCAATCGCCGTCCGAGAAAATGGAACCAATCGACGCGTAAGAACGCCGGTAAGGCCAAACCTGCTGAGTGATACATTAAACGTGACCTATTCGGAGCGTGTACGATAGAACTTAGAACGAGTTGACCGATTAGTCAATCGACCTTTATCAATACAGAAACATATTCGACATTCTACAATAAGGTTACACTAACTTTGCCGTCAAGCTCACCGGGCGCCCATCACGTCGCAGTATCGGCCCGGCTGAAAACTGCGGCATCCACACTCGACGAATCGAGTCACCGATGTTCGGTCCGCTACAGTGTAACACGACGTCGCTAAAAAACACGACCGAACCCGCGCTCACGGTAATGAGTCGACCAGCTCCATCGCATCCACCGTCCAAGAGCGGCGAAGGTAACGTCTGCCGTGAAGGATACGCGAGCGCTTTCTCCCGGTGCGTGGCGGCGGCTGATGAAGCCTCGGGATACGGGAGTATACGAAGCGTTCCATTTTCCTCGCTCACATCGTCGAGCGGGACCCAACAGCTCAAATACGCCGTATACATCGATGTCGTTTCAGCATCGCACCATTGACTGTCGTAGTGCCACTGAAAGCTCGACGATCGAAGAGATTCTTCGTTTCTCGCCGGCGGCTTCACGATGTATTGGTCGTTGAAAAACCGCACGTCTTCGACGCCCAAGAGCGCCATCGCTATCGATCCTATCGCACCGTCTCTACGAACAGTTTTCGTGACGACGTCGACGCACATCGACGAACTTTTGCGATGATCCAACGCCGCTTCGTGGGACGTCGAACGCTCGCGCGCCGGGTCGTTCACCTGGGCCACGCAACCGAGAGCCTCTAATTCGTCCCAGCGCGCGTCCCGGTCATCGTTTTCACCGAGTCTCTCTCTATGATCGCGAACGCGCGACGTCAGTTTCCTCGAATGGCGGGGCGAACGATGGGAATTTTCACGCCGGCGCCCTCGCGCGCGCACCTCAAGACGGCATCGAGCTCCTCTCGGCACGCCTCGACGACGTCCGCATCGAGGTAATTCTCGACGACGACGTAACCTTGTGCGTCAAATCGCGCGCGCAAATCATCAAGAAACACTCGTTGCATCGACTCGGGCGTCCGCCGCGCGCGCCACTCGCGCGCGTGCGGCGGACTGACGCGCTCTCTGGCGACGACGGCGCCTCGCGCGCTCGACGCAGCCACGCTGGCGCCGCCGCCAGTCACCCCGTGTGACTCCTCTTTTTAGATAAAGACTCGCTATGGTTACAAAAGGCGAAACATTCTAGCTCTATACTCATCCGTTGATGGTGCCAAGGCGATCGATGATCCAATGGTTGTGTTGCAAACCTGGCGTGAATACCCTCCTCGAAAGTTTTGTTTCGACATTTTGAACCGATCGGGCTCCAGCGTGTGCGACTAGCCGCGCACACCGTTATCCAACATCTACTTTCGAGGAATTCTCGCTCTTTTCGGACTTCTCAGCCTCTCCCTTCGTCTCATTCGCGTCAGCGACGTCATTTTGCGTCCTCTTCGCCGCGCGGTTCCTACGCCGCCGCCGCGGGGCGCCCTTCACCTTCGCCCCGCCGGGACCGGTGACTCCCACCGCTTTCGGTTTTACATCGCTCGTATCGATTTTATACTCGACCTCTTCTCCCTACGCGCGCGTCATCACCGTCAATCACCGTCAGTCTCGCGCTCTCGCTCGACAAAAATCCCCCGGCGTTTCGGCGTTTCGTAGCCCCGTCCCGCGCGTGGGCGGCGCATTTTCGCATTTTCGCAACGTTTCGTCTCACCTCCCACAACGAACGGAACCCCACCGTCTCGATGGCCGTTTGATGCACGAAGATCTCTTCCGAGCCATCATCCGGGACGATGAACCCGAACCCCTTCGTCGCGTTGAACCACTTCACCTGCGTCGGCGCGGCGCGCGGCGCGCTCGGTCGGTCAATCTCCCACTCGCTCGGAAATCCCGACGTTCGCAATCGACCCCCTCGGCGTCGCGTTTCTCGGAAACTCCGACGCCCTCGGTCGTCGTCTCCCTCGCCCTCGCGGTCACCCTCGCGCGCGTTTTTTCCTCCACCGACCGACCGCGCGCGCGTCTCGCACCGTGCCTCGCGCGCGCGTCATTCCTCCGCGCGCGCGCCGCGATCGCCCCCGCGCCGCGCACTCGCGACGATCCTCGCGACGATCGTCGCGCGTCGCCGTCGCGTCGCGCGTCGGCGTCGCGCGTTCGACCCACGGGGGTGGTGGGTGAATGAGAGATTCACGGACGATCGATTCGCTGTGTGTGCGTGCGATACCCGGTGTGACGCGATGGTGTGACCGCGCGTCGCGTCGCGGCGCGTCGCGCGCGGCGACCGACCGACCGACCGACCGACCGACCGACCGACCGACCGACCGACCGACCGACCGACCGACCGACCGACCGAAAATATCCCGTGTCGGTTCCCGTGTCGGTCGGCGGAGGGTTTAGGGTTTAGGGTTTAGCCTCGACACGACGCGCGGGATGAATGAATGAATGGATGGATGGTTGGATGGCACCGATCGTCGGACGACGACGCGCTCGTTCGGTCGTCGCGCGCGTTCGGTCGTCGTCGTTCTCGGTGGACGATCGGTCGTCCACCGCGCGGACACCCATCGCGTCGGCACCCGTCGACGCGACGCCATCGGTCGGCATCCATCGTGACCGTGGTGCGGGACATGTCGCCGTCCGGGTGGTTTTCAGGGAGTAAGAACCGCGTCGATGCGCCCGGTGGAGACGTCCGTGGGAACGCGGTGGGACGGCGCGACGGTGGACGCTCGGCGTCGACGGCGGGGAGACGGACGGAGGGAACGGGGGACGACGCGACCAAGGCGAGCGCGATGATCTCGACGAGCACGGGGACGGTTTTGGATTGGATCTCGGCGAGGACTGACATGGCGCGGTGGATCATGTTTCCCGGAAGAGCGGCGGACGGTGGGGCGCCGTCGTACGATTGGCGGGGGTGTCCGTTCGCGGGAGAGGTGAAGGATCCGTTGAACGCGCGCGTGACGTACGAGAGGTCGTTGATCGCGATCGAGGTGCACGAGCGACGCGCGCACAACTCGTGTGGGGTGACGTCGGGACTGGGAGACGCGAGCACGAAGACTGGAATGCGGACGTGCGCGTTGCGAGTGATGCGCGCGGGGCGATCGGCGAATGGGGACAGTAGATGCGCTGGGGATTTTTTCGTCGTCTATGTGCACGGGAACGCGTGCGATGTGGGAGATTGCGCGAGCGAGGCGACGAAGATCGCGGTGGGGTTGAAATCACACGTCATCGTTCCTGAATTTCCGGGTTACGGCGTGACGGAGGGGATAGCGCACGAGGAGAGCGTGAACACCGTCGTCAAGGCTACGGTGAAGTATTGCGTCAAGTACCTACACGCGCCGCAGAGCAGAATCATCATCATGGGACGCTCCATAGGAACCGGGCCGGCGACGTGGATGGCGCGCCTAATGTGTGCCCAGGGAGGCCCTCCCGCGGGGTTAGTGTTACAGAGTCCTTTCACGTCTATTCGAGATATAGCGCATCGGTACGTAGGCGCGGCGAGCAAAGTACTGCTCGCCGATAGATGGAACACCGCGGAAAACGTATTACACGTCGAGTGTCCGGTGCTGTTACTGCACGGTGATCTCGACACTGTGATACCCTTGTCCCATTCGCGAGCGTTGATGGATCGCATGCGCGCCGCGAACAAAGAGTTTGAGGAGGAGCCCCATCTTGGGGGGAGCAATCGGCACAAGGTGATCATGAATCTGTTCGTGCAAGAGGCTTGCGACCACAACACGTACGACGTCGAGCGACACGTCGTCCTGCCGATGCTGAAATGGTCGCGAAAGAAAATGATACCGCTCGTGATCGAAAACATGGAGCGTAGACGTCATCGCGCTCCTGCGAACGATGGGAGAATGAAAGTTCTAAAGCCTATGGGGTGTCGTCTCTCGGCGGAGTCGTTCATGCTCAAATTCGCGACGAGCTCACAGCGCGAAAAAACGCTACAGAGCGTCATGTGAAATGTGAAATGTTGCTAAATGTAATGTACTTTTACTCAAAACCTAATCGAATCACGCTACCCCGAATCGATTTTGTTGCGGCGAGTCGAGAGAATCTCGCACGCGCGTGGCGATCATGTTCAAGAACTCAGTGTCCAAACCAAGCGTCGCCTTGTCCAGCCGAATCAGCGATTGTAGGCTCGGCGTCATGACGGTCGCTAGAATCCCGAGATCGTGCGCCTGTGACTTGCCGTTCAGCTCTAGGGAAGGGACGACGAGGCTGTCGTCTTCGCCGTGTCTCAACGACGGTTGGAGGTGCGCGAACAACACTTCCAGGGTGTTCTCCGTCGAGATGACGAGGACGCGGATATCGGATTCAATCTCCGCCAGCTTGGCGATCAAATCAGATTCCGTGGCGTTCACGTTCCGGACGATTTTGTTGTACTCGATCGACTTCAGCGCACTCGTTCGAGACTCGACCAATCGAGTCAGCTCCCCGTTGAGGCGAATGGCTGTGGCGCCAAAGAGGTTCAACGTTGGTCTCTCGTCGCCAATGGCGCCATCAGAGATGGAAAACTTGAACTTTGTCAAGCCTTTATTCACCATCACGCGCTGTGCGCTGAGTAGCATGCTTCGAACGCATCTGAAACGCCGCCACATCGTTTCAGCTGCGCTGATCGTGAACGGATCGGAAGACGCGAGGATCACGTCCTCCGCCGAAGACAGACCAAACGTCTTTGCGATGAAATCCGAGTACTTGTTGGAGTCAGAACAAAGAGTCGCCGTCAACACATCCACCGCACCGTGGAGACGAAGTTTCGGATCGGGAAGCACGGGTCCCTTGAGCAATCCGGTTACCAAGTTCACGGTGGCTTCGAGTTCGGCCAAATCCGCAAGGTGCGGACGAGACGCGCGATCAGCGAGCACTCGATGAATCACCGCGCTGTGTGCTTCAACGAACGCAAGTGTTTGAGAAATGATCGCGGGCACGCCTTTGCTCTCAACGATCGCACCAGGGTACCGCGAGAGCGTGGCCGACGGCGCAGGCTTGGGTTGCGGAGCGGCGGCGAGCAGGCTTCCGACGAGGCGAATCACGTTGACCAGAAGCCTGTGATGACGCGCCCGTGGAATCGGAAGCTCCGCGAAAGGTTTCTCCGTGTTCATGGTTGCCATCGTGGCCGATGAACTGTGAATGTCGGCGTACGCGTCTATGGCGCGACAATGAATCAAAGAATCGAGCGTGCCGAGAGCCACCATCTGACCTGGTTCGCTCTGCGCCATTCTCAGCAGAAGCGACAGTGACGCTTCTATCGCCTTCGCGTGTGACGCCGCGCGTGGCGTATTCAGAACGAGATCGGGCATCGACACGCGTTCCAGCTCGCGCAAACACGCCTTGGCGACGTCGTTTTGTAAGAGCAACACTTCGATGCCACCGACTCCAGTGCCCGCGCACACCGCCACCATGGCTTCGAGTGCAGCCAAAGCGATCGCCTTCGTGTCGTTCGAACCCTCCAAGACATCACGCGAGATGATGTCGACCAGCGAGGTCGCGTCTCTCTGAATGATGGCGGCATTGCCTTTCTCAATGTCGATGTCCATGACTTGCGAAAACGAAGCGCTCGCTCCAGCCAGGATTTTACCGTGTTTGGTCACCGGGCTCACGCCATCCGTATCGGGTCTGCAGTAGGCTAAGTAATCGAGCAAGGCGCTGATTATGTCCAATCTCGACACTTGCGCCAAGGGAGTGCGATGAAGCAAGCACGCGATCAAACTTCGGAGCAGCGCTCGGCACTTGGACGGGGCCAAGACGGCGTTCATGTCGCCCTTCGACCTGTCTCTCTCACCGAGTTGGCGAAGCTGAGATAAAATCGTGTGTACCAGGCGACAGAAAGGAGGTGCCTTCGCGACGTCCGATCCACCGCCAAACGGCTCAGCTTCGCACAATCCCGATAGAATTCCATCGACAAGTTCAAAAAGAATGCTATGCGCGCTCATAGGGCTGTCATCGACCGTCTCCGCGGTGGAGGCTTGGTGCGGCACGGCCGCCTTTCGCAAATCAAAGTAAGCGACTATGCTCGACAGTCCGCACGTCACGGCGAACGTCACGAGCTTTTCCCACGCGAGGAATACTTCCGATCGCGCGGTGACATCTTCGATGACGATATTTCGCGCTTCTGCGATGCGAATGGTGGCCTCTAAAGCGCGCGCGCGACGATTTTTGACGTATTCGGAGGCGTCGTGTCTCATCACGTGAGAATGCGACTCTGCGTCGAGGCGCTTGAATTCCGCCGACAACTTGGCGTTCACCGCACTGACGTCGATGATCTTGTCTCCATGGCGATTGTTTGTGAAAACTCCGCCCTCCGCGACGTTTCTGGTATCACCCAAGAGTTGCAACACGGCGAGCTCGTCCATGGTTTCAAGCACGTCGCCACCCAACCCGGACGTGATCGCGTGTTCTTTATTCTCCTCCAGAAGATGCGTCACGCTCTTCGGTAACTCTAAGACTGCGAATTGACCGTAGTCGACGTTTGGGTCGTGTGAGTACGTACCTAAACCTTCGCGCCCATTGTCTAGCAATACGTTCATGATATCCAATACGAGAGGCGGCGCCATCTCCGGCACTCGACCCTTCGCCGGAGGCGACTCCACTTCGAGTACTTGGGCGCAAAGACGAAGAATGCTCGCACGGTGATACATCACTGACAGTCTTTTCACCGGCGCCGATGGAAGTGTCGTTCGTAACGCATCCGAAAGGAGATCGGGCAGAGCTAGGCTTGGCGCGTGAGGAGGCCACTGTCCCATGAGCGACAGCGTGGGTAACGTAGTCGACTCGCATGTCGACAGTCGGTGAAGTAAATCCGCTGCAAGTTCTGGAGCGTTGTACGGCATGACTGCATTTGCGTGCATAGAAGGCGGTGCGGCTTCCAAGAGTTCGAGCAAAACGCTGAGACAGTTGAACTCTGTAAAGGGAGAGAGAGCCATCTCATTCGGCGCGCCCGTCAAATCGAAACCCAATAGCAAATGAGTCAAGTTTGTACCGCGTCGCTCCAGGTTTTCGTGCAACAAGTCGAACACCAACGACGCGCACTCAATCGCGCTCGATGTGTTGGCGTCGATGTCATCCTCAGCGTCCCCAGGAGGCACGGTGGCGAACGCAAGTTCCAAGCAGCTCGCGCAACCTTCCACAATTGCGGCTCTCGAAGCTGGAGGTAACATCAGGACGATGTGCTCAACTCGACGGCAGAGAACACGTAATATCTTGAGCGCGACCAAGGGGATCGCCGGGTTATATTTGTACTGTATGTAACCCAAGACGTTCGCCATTTGCGACATGTCTGACGACAGCACCTCATCGAGCGTGTGGTAGAACACAGCATCCTTGTGTTTCGCGCGCAAGTCTGCCACCGCGTGCTCGTCAATCGAAAGCACGTACTCCAATAAACGCAACGCTCCCAACACACACTCCTCCAAAGCGGCGCCGTGGCTAGAGTTACGCTCAAAGCTCAACGGTTCGGCACCGATGGAGAGAATATTCATGGTCATCTTGTACGTCGAACCAGACGTCAAGAAGTCAATGAGAATGTCTGCACCGGGGGCGCTCGGTTGATCGAGCGAGCTACTCGTTTGACCCGTACTTCGTAAAGCCAACGCGTCGGATTGCTCACTGTATCCAATCGCAAATGGAGCGTTCGATATCCCAGCTTCGGTGTCTTCCGTCGTCGGCGTCGATGCCCAGGAGTTGGTGTACAGATGCAAGACGAACAAAAAGTGATCGACGCAGTCGCTCGCCATCGCCCATCGTTCCGTTTGGTTACTGTGGACTCTCGTGCCTAACTCCCCGTAGAGGCGTTCGCGAATAAAACGAGTATGAAACCAGGCAGGTCGACCTGCGTCACCGCATGGCCCGCTCACGCATTCGCTCGTCGTGGTAAGCAGTTTGCCCATCAATCGTAGCCAGCTCGCGGTGCTCTCGTAAGACCTTGCCTCGGGTTCGAGAACGCTGTATATGTACGTAATATCCGATCTCTGTGACGTCATCGTTTGTAACGCGCCAGTTTGCAACGGATTGGGCAGTACGCCCGCTTGATCGAGCAACTGCCACACGTCAGACGCTGTGTTCACATCCCAGCATAATGCCCCGATGGCATCAAGAAGGGACGATTTCAAAGACAGCGGAACTGGATCCGTGTACAACTGAAGGAGTGCGTCCATCAATGCCGCGCCGATTCTATGTTCCAACCACATCAACCAGTGAGCCGATTCAGAACGCTCGGCGTTTTTCATGACTGCGCTAAACACAGAAAGGTACGCTCGAAGACCTTCGGCGTCTGCTTCGTTCATCTCCGGATCGCCTTGTCTAGGGTCGTACTCCTCTCCAGCGTCGATCAAATCATCCGGCGACGACATAAATCGCTGCACGTAGCCAATCAGAGCGCCTAAGAATCTATCCCAGTTGGCCGCGCCCTGGCTTCGTTGGAGCAGCTCGAAAATGTGCCGCGCTCCCTCACTTCTCTGAGCAATGGTCGTGCACAACTCGAGAAGCTTCACTAAAGATCCAACAGAATGCTCACTGTCACTAGCGATTTCTAAGAAGCTCTTGAGACCACCGCATTTCAACGCCAGGTTTGCCTCTTGGGAATATATCTCCGCCAACGCGGAGCATACGTCCGCCAGCGGCTTCGCGGGGTCGATCTCCACCGTGAGCCCATTTTCTACAAAGGGTGGCTTCACAGCCGTACCGTCCGTCAGCATCCTGTGCAGGGTTGTTTTGCGGAGATTGTGATGCAAATATCTCGAAAGTATCGTGTGCACGAACTCCAGGTTCTGGTTTCGCGCAACGAGGTGATCGTCTTGGAACACACCCGTTTTCAGAACGCGATCGATGGCCTCGACGGCATCGTTTTTCAAGCTTTCTCGGATGCTGTCCTCGGCTTCCGGCAACCCGAGGTCGAGAGCTAAGACACCCCAAGCGAAACGGACGAAAGAAAACAACGGCGGTGCGTTCGGCGAGTTGACCGTGGTCGAGGTCGCCTTTGCCAGCTCGGTTCTGTTTGACGCCGCTTCCACACCCGACTGAATCGGCGTGAACATCCCCGCGGCGGCGAGAATCGCACCGTATCCCGTCGGCATGTCATCCGTTGCCACGTCATCTAACTTTTTCATCGCTTCCGCGGATCGACCCGACAACACTAACAAGGCTTGGGCGTTTTCCGCGCTCAGGTTTGGTGAAATGCGCGCGGCGTGGAACAAACACTCAACCACCAATCTACGCTCCTGAGCGACGCATTCTTGACGTAATATCGGCCGTCCGCGTATGTCTACGAGCTTGTCTAAGGGACCGAGCGGACGCTCGATCGAAGGTGGCGGTGCGTTCACGAGAGCCAACGCACCCGCCGCAGGCAGCTGCGGCGCCGGAGCAACCAAAAACGGCCCTCCAGGCGGAGGCGCAGTCACGAGCTTCACCAATCGTCCGAAAAGCGTACCATCTTTCAAAAGGTTCTCGACGTACTCCTTGAGTTCATCATCCATGACGCTATCCAAGGGAACCGTCCCGCCCGCGCACCGCAAAAGCGTGAGCAGCGACTCGAGCGCCGAGGCGCGTTCACGCATCAAAATCCCAATCGCTGCCGGCACCGCAGCGTCCGCCGGCGCACCGTTCTCTATGGCGCCGACGATGAGCTCGACACTCGCGATTTCGTTCACATCCATCGCCACCGCGATCGTGCTCGCGTGCTCCACGTCCAACTCTCCCAATCTCGCCTCGAGCCCGTTGCTCAGAGTCACTCTTCCCGACGTCACCTTCGTCGCATCCTCCGCCCTTCTCGCCTCGAAAAACGCCAACTCGCGCAGTCGCGTCTCTTGCGCTCGCAACGCCCCTCGCACTCGCTCCCGATCTCGCTCGGTCGCGCTTCCAAGCTCCAATCTTCGCAGCGCTGACAGGAGATTTTGGAACCTCGACGCCGGCGACCATCCGTCGCCCTGCTGTCGCACCGCGCCCACCGACGGCGTCGCCGCCGCCGCCGCCGCCGCCGCCGCGGGCGCGCTCGTCGACGCCACGGGAAACACGCTCATGGCTTCTCGCGCGCGCGCGGCTCACGGGCGCGTCACCGCGGTCTCTCGCGCGACGACACATCGGCCGAACGGACAAATCATCCGCCCGCGCGTCCGCGCGAGCCTTTTTCAAACGCACGCGAGTCCTAAAAGAGCATTCCAAGGTGTCACACTACGAGTGTTCCCGGACACGCGATGTGTACTTTATTTACCTGGTCAGTTCAAACATTATACACGTGTCTAACGTCTAAATATAATTTATAACCGACAAAAATAAAGTGGAGACGTTCCCAGTGACGCGAAGGTCGGCGTTCGCGCGATCGCGTCCGCCTTTGTGCAACGCGCCGCTCGGATAGAAGGTACGCTTCGACGACGACGAGAACGACGAAACGACGGCGCGCGGGGGATGCGCGATGACGCCGACGGCCATGCGTTTCAGCGCGTCGCGCGCGCGCGCGCGGTACGGAGAGGACGCGCGATGGGTGACCGACGCGAGGGCGGGCGGACGATGCGAACGAGGCGGACGCGCGCGCGTGGACGGCGAGGCGAGCGTCGCGCGCGGACGGTGACGATGCGAACGCGTGGATGGAAATGATTGGTGTCGTTTCGTCCGCGTGGGGTGGGCGCGAGGACGACGCGCGCGGGCGGTGGGCGCGCGCGATGGGGACGCCGGTGTGACCCTAAGGTGGCGCAAGCCCTAACCGCGCGATGGCGATGGCGTGTGATGGAGAGCGCGGCGACTGACGATGACGCGACATTTCGTTACGAACGATACAGATGGTGAAGTACGCGAGAGAACCGGAAGACTCCGAAAAGTCGTGCAAGGCGCGCGCCTCGGACCTTCGCATCTCCTTCAAGAACATGCGCGAAACGTGCATGATGTTGAAGGGTAAGAAGCTCGAGGATGCCGAGCAATACTTGAAGGATGTTCTCGCGATGAAGCGATGCGTCGTCTTCCGTCGCTTCTGCGGTGGTGTTGGGCGCACGGCGCAGGCGAAGAACGAAGGTTCCACGAACGGCCAAGGCCGCTGGCCGAAGAAGGCTGCGGAAGCGTTGCTCGGTTTGTTGGCGAACGCCAAGAGCAACGCGGACACCAAGGGCTTGGACGTCGAGAACCTCACCGTTACCCACATCCAATGCAACAAGGCCATCCCGCAGCGTCGCCGCACCTACCGTGCGCACGGTCGCATCAACCCGTACATGTCCAACCCGTGCCACGTTGAGCTCGCGCTCAGCGAGAAGGTTGAGGCGGTCAAGCGCGAGGCGGAGCCGGTGAAGCGCACTCGCAAGCAAATTGCGCGCCTTCGTTCGGGCTCCAAGAGCAACTAAGCGATCGTTGACGTGACTAGATTGGGGGGTTCGTGTGCTCGTAGTGCCGATGCGCGCCGATAGGTAGACGTCCTCGTTAGACGGGGGGTCTTGGAACTTGTAAGGGAAGATGAGTATTTTCTCGCTAAAAAATAGTTACATCGCTATCTCAATCCATGTGCCTCTAGAGGAACAAACTCGCGACGAAGACGATGTCGCGTTTCACCATTTCGCTCGCGGTCATAAACTTTTCCTGAAGCTCGTTCTCGCCTATCACCCGACACGCGTCGCCGAGTTGGCGCAAAACCTCCTCCACGCGCCGAATCGCGCGCACTATGGAGCCTTCGAATAGGTCCGTCATCTTCATGATCTCCGCGAACTTGTTGCCCTTACACCACGCGAGCATGATCTCCATCAACTCGCTCCTAAAACCTTCCACGTACTCTTCCACGTCGACGTGCATCTTACACTCGACCATTTGCTTGCCCACTTTGCGCGCGACATCCTTCAACCGACTGTACACCTCCGCGGTCTCTTCGCTCAATTTCGGCGTATCGCGAGACTTTTCGCGCCAAACTAAGCACGACACCAAAGCGACGAGCATTTCGACGTCGATCTCTTTGAATGTGCCGTTGAATATGAGCTCTGCCGTGACGAGTTCGTCAACAGAGGCGAGCTCGCACGCCACTCGTCCCTTGGTTTGCACCACGCCCTCCGCGCTCGTGTGACCCAGACGTTTCAATACGCGTCGCATTTGCTTCAGTTCATTGCGATACAAGAGGCCAGCGGCTGCCTTGGCATCTTTCTTCGCCTTCTTCAAAGCGATGGAGAGTTCACGCTTCTTCTTGTGAGCGGCGAGCTGCTCTGCGAGCTGCGCGCTCTCCACAATCGGATGCTTTTTCATCATCGATTTGATCCCATCAATACGTTTCAGAAGCTTGATGAAGGTGTCGCTAGTAATCTTCAAGTCCTTTTCTGGATGTAGTTCGGGGATTCCCTCTGGGAAGCGCTTCATCACCTCGCCTACGCTGCTAATGCACTGGTCTCTCGCCTCTCTCGGATACAAATCCTTCGGCAAATACACTCGAACGCTGCTGAGCACGTCGAGTTGTTCGAGCGGTACGCGAACCACTCGTGGCTCGGCAGACTCGTCTCCTTCGTTAGCGTGTACGAAGTCATACTTATCAGCCTTGTTTCGCCCGAGGGAGGGTCCCTTTCCATCGCGATTCTCTCGTGTACACACCAATACGTCGACGCCGTACGCCGCTTTACCCGCCTTGCCACCACCGCCGATGCGCTCGAACGAGACAATCATGCCCCAAACCACATCTTCTTCGCCAGGTTCGGTACCCGGCACAGGAACTTTGATCACATCTTCCTCGTCGGATGGGGTCATGATGGATGGAGGTTTCGTGCACACGCGGACCAAGCGACCCGGTTGAAGAAACGGCACCGCGTACGTCGGCGTATTCGTCACGACTCTTCGCTCTCGAATCATAGCGTCGAGACCGTCCTTGAGCTTGACGTATTCGTCGACTGTTGCTTCATCCTTGATCTGCACTGCATCCCGATCTCTCTCGATTTCGACTATCTTTGCCTCCAAACCGGGAAGCGCTCTGTCGTTTTGGAATTGCGCAAAGGACGACTGGATGAGGGATTCCGGTTCCGCGCCTTCGACGCGCATGAGGTTCAAAATCATCGCGTAGTTCAAACGGAACGCGCTGTCGAGCGCATCAGACTGTCCGTGGAGCATATTTTTCGCCACGGGCGGATCCATGCGCTCGTCCATCATGAGGATGACCAAACCGCGGTCGTCTTTACCACGGCGACCCGCTCTGCCGGACATCTGAATGTACTCACCCGAGGTAATCCAGCGGAATCCAGCGCCGTCGAACTTGCGCGGTGAGCAGAAAACAACCGTGCGCGCGGGCATGTTCAGACCGACAGACATGGTCTCCGTCGCGAAGAGAACCTTGATGAGACCCTCCTGGAACAAAATCTCGATGACTTCCTTCAAAATTGGCAACAATCCCGAGTGGTGGACGCCCAACCCGCGTCGGAGAAGATTCGGTAGGTTGGCCACCTGAGGAAGGCGTTTATCCTCCTCGGATAACGAGTCCATGGCGTTCCAATAGATTGTATCGATGAGCTTTTTCTCGTCGTCATCACACAAATCCACCTTGTGAAGAGAGTTTGCCATCTTTTCGCATTCGTGTTTGTTGAACGCGAACACGATCACGGGGTCGTAATTGCGCTCAACCACCATGCGAATTATTTTGAAAATGTCTTGATTCATCGCATCGTTCTTTCCATCGTCTCCGCGCGCGCGATTCGCGACTCGCGCCGCCGCCGCGCCGCCGCCGTCGGCGATGACGGTGACGGCTTGCTCAAAGTTGCCATCTCTGAACTTGGATTGTCGATCCATCACCAAGAAAATCCCCTCACCGTTCGCCGGGAAGATGTAATGCTCCAATGGCGTCGGACGGAAATCCGTGTACACGATGTGACACGGCTGATTGTGAGTCTTACACACCCAATTCGCGAATTCGCGCGCGTTGGGAATCGTCGCCGACAAAAACACGTACTTGACCATATCCGGCAACAACACGATCGACTCCTCCCACACCACACCGCGCTCGCTGTCTCGCATGTAGTGAATCTCATCGTAAATCACCCAACCGACCTCGCGCATCCCCTCTCCTCCGCGATACAGCATCGACCGAAGCACCTCCGTCGTCATGACCAAACACGAGGCGCTCGGATTTATGACGACGTCGCCCGTCATCAATCCGACGTCTTGAAACTCCTCTTTCAGCTCTCGGTACTTTTGATTACTCAGCGCCTTTAACGGCGACGTGTACACCGCGCGCTGTCCGTCCCTGATCGCCATCGCGATCGCGTACTCCGCCACCACCGTCTTCCCCGCCGACGTGTGCGCGCTCACGAGCACCGACTCCTTCCTCTCCAAACACTCCACCGCCTTTTGCTGAAACGTGTCCAACTCGAACGGGTACGCCTTTGCCGGACTCTCTGGAAGTTCAATCGCGCGCTCGTCTCGCCCCATCCCCTCATCGCTCGTCGTCACCGGGCGCACGACGTCGTGAAGACACCCGTGGCCGATGCCGGTGGGCGCGATGCGTCGACCGCCCGCCGCGAGCACGGCCTCCTCGTCCGTCTTGTGCCGCTTGGCGGACGCTTCGGCGCCTTCATCCTCCGCCCTCTCGCGAGCTCTCGTCGGCATGTCCACCGGCGCGTCGGCGAGCGGGCGCGCGCGCGTGTGACGCCCCCGGCGGCGGCTCCGAGCCAGAGACATCGCCGGGACGGGAGAGACGCGCGCGCGGCGCGCGCGAGGTCGGCGACGCGTCTCGGTGGGCCGTGCGCGCCTCGCGCGCCATGTCCACCGACGCCTCGGCGTTTCGCGCGGCGGCGTTCGGCGTGGAACTGCACGCGCACGTCAACGGATGCGTGCGACCGTCGACGCTGTCGGAGCTCGCGCGCGAGCGCGGACTCGAGGAGGAATGCGCGCGCGCTGAAGGGTGAGAGAGAGCTCATGATGTGTTTCGAGATTTTCAAGCTCGCGCACGAGTGTTGCTCGAGCGCGAGGGCGATTCGAAGGATCACGAGGGAGGCGGTGGAGGACTTTTTCGCCGACGGCGCGCGGTACGTCGAACTTCGAACGACGCCGAAGGATGTGCCGGAGCGTGGGTTGGACAAAGAGACGTACGTGTGCGCGGTGTTGGACGGTTTGCAGGACGCGTGTGGGACGCGAGGGGGCGGGAATGGGGAGAATGGGACGAACGTCGCGAGAATCATTTTGAGCGTCGATCGGGGACGCGACGATTCGCGCGAAAAAGTGATGCGAACGATCGATTTAGCGGTCAAGTACGCGGGCGAAGGCGTCGTCGGCGTCGATTTGAGCGGTGCGCCGAATCGCGGTGACTGGGACACGTACGAAGAGGCGCTGGAAAAAGCGAGACGAAGCGGATTGGGCGTCGCGCTTCACTGCGGCGAAATTCGAGGCACGGCGGACGAAGAGCGTCGAATGTTGGAGTTTAAGCCCGATCGATTGGGACACTGCGTCTTCACCGTGCGCGACGACGAGTTGTACAAAAAGTTACTCGAGTCTAACATACTCGTAGAGTTGTGTTTGACGAGCAACGTGCTCACGAAGAGCAACCCGAGTTATGCCGACCATCACTTCTTCAAACTGTATCGCGACGGGGCGCCGGTGTGTCTGTGTACGGACGACACGTGGGTATTTAACACGTGTCTCTCGCGCGAATACGAAATTGCGTGCGAGACGTTCGGACTCACGATGCGAGACATTCACGCGATGAACGTGCGAGCGATGGATTTCGCGTTTTGCGACGACGAGGTGAAAACCAACGTCTTGGCGCGCATTCGTAGCGTAGAACTAGCGAAACTAGCCACGTAGACGAAGACGAGTAGTAGTATTACAAGCTAGAACCTCGCACAAGCGTGAGCGCGAGGTAACAATGCACAGCTCAGCTATTGAATCACGCAGCATCCACCCTGCGCCTTTTTACCGAAGAGTTCCGGTCGCAAGTGCGCGTCGACGACGGTATCAAACACTGCCTTGAGCCCGTGTTGCGTCAACGCGCTGCACTCAACGTACGCCGTCGCGTCGATGCGTCGTCGCAGCGCCTCACCCTCCGCATGACTCACCTCTGCCTTCCCCGCGTCTCGAAGATCCGTCTTCGTGCACACCAACACGATCGGCGCCGCGGGCGCCGTCGACCGCAGCTCCGCCGCCCACTTGGCCTCGACGCTCTCGTAACTCGCCCTGCTATCGCACGAGAACGCCAACAGCATGCAATCCGCGTTCTCATAACTCAACGGTCGAAACGCCGCGTACTCATCCTGTCCCGCCGTGTCCCACAGCCCCAGGCTCACCGCGCGTCCGTCGTGCGTCGTCACGTTTTTGCTGTAATTGTCAAAAATCGTCGGCATGTGATCCGTCGGAAACGTGTTCGTCGCGTAGCACATGAGCATGGACGTCTTCCCCACGGCGCCGTCACCGACGACGACGCATTTCAGCGGCACGTGATCGAGCTCCATCGGCGTCGACTCGACGTCCGCGCGACGAATCGACGAATCGAAATCGAAATCGACACCGACGTCGCGTCGACCGAACGCGCGCCCCTCTCGCGTCTTCCCGCGCTCTCGCGCGCGCGTCGGACGCGATCGACCGCGATCGACGTCGAGACTCCTCGCTCGCGCGCGTCCACGCCTTTGCCGCCCGCGACGCGCGTCTCGCGTCGAACGATGCCGAGTCGTCTCCGCGCGTCACTCGCGCGCGTCACTCGCTCGCGCGCCGCGTCTCCGCGCGTCGCTCGCTCGCGCGCGGGATGTCGCACCGTCGCAAACACGTCCAGGCGCTCGCCAACGAGCGCGAGGTGTCGCTCGACGACGACGACGTCGTGTGCAGGGTGACGGCGGCGCGCGGGTCCAACCTCGTCGAGGTCGTTCGAGGCGATGATCGCGCGCCGAAAGCGCCGACGCCGACGCTGGTGCGCGTGCCGATGAAATTTAAATCGGTCGCGTTCTTTCGCGCGGGCACGTTCGTCGTCGCGAGGTTTCTGGACGACGACGAGGTGGAGGGCTCGGGGGAGAGGTGCAAGGTGACGGGGGAGCTCACGCGCGTGTTGTACGCGGAACAGGTGAAAGAGATGCGGAAGCGAGGGGACGGGACGTGGCCGGAGGCGTTCCAGGAGGTGGAGTCGACGCGAGGGGCGTGCCCGCTTCGAGATTTGGTGCGCGCGTTGGACGAGGAGGAGGAGGAGGAGACGCGCGCGGCGGCGGCGGCGGCGGCTGGAGGCGAAGGCGCGGACGGGCGCGAGGCGAGCGACGACGATTCCGACGGTGATTCGTCCTTACCTCCGCTCGTAGAGAATAGAAACCGACGTAAAGTGCAAACGTACGTCGATAGCGACGAGAGCGATAGCGAGTAGCCAGTAGCCAGTAGCCAGTAGCGAGGTTGTCGAACGGTCGGCGGTCACTTTTTCCCAACTCGAAGAGCGCGCGACTCACCCGCGCTTCCTCAGAGACGAACGCGCGCGTCGCGTCGAGACTCGTCCGTCATGTCCGCGGTCGGCGCGTCGTTCGCGATGCGTCGCGCGCCGGTGAAGACGCGCGCGCGTCGCGTCGCGGCGTCGGGCGGGACGACGACCGCGCGCGCGCGCGCGGGACGACCGTCCACCTCCGCGACGGCGGCGACGGCGGGCGGCGACGCGGACGCGCGCGCGACGTTGGCCGTCTTCGTGAGCGGTGGAGGGTCGAACATGCGCGCGATCGACGCCGCGTGCGAGAGCGGTGCGGTGCGAGGGCGCGTCGGGGTCGTGGTGACGAACGCGGCGGACTGCGGCGGCGCCGAGTGGGCGCGAGCGCGCGGCATACCGGTGTTGATTCATCCGCGTAAGAAGGGCACGACGGACGGTTTGACCGCCGAGGAGCTCGTCGAGGCGCTCACGCGCGAACACGGCGCCAAGTTCGTGCTCTTGGCTGGATATTTGCGTCTGATTCCACCGGAACTGTGTCGCGCGTACGAAAATCGCATGGTGAACATTCACCCCGCGCTTTTACCATCCTTCGGCGGTAAAGGCATGCATGGCGAAAACGTCCACAAGGCGGTCGTCGCCTCGGGCGTTCGCTACACCGGTCCCACCATTCATTTCGTCAACGAGGAGTTCGACAAGGGTAAGATCATAGCGCAGAGCGTCGTCCCCGTGCTCGACGACGACGACTACAACGCCGTCGCAGCGCGCGTTCTCGAACAAGAACACCTCTTATTCCCGCGCGTCGTCGCCGCGATGTGCGACGATAGAGTTCGTTTTAGACCCGATGGTGTGCCCTACATCGTCGATTCCGACTAGTCACCGATCGTTCGAGAAGGTCGAGCTTTTGTAACCTGGGGCTCCAAATGTCCGAAGATTTTCGAGCCGTTCGTCGTCTGAGCTCCGGCAGTTTGAATCTGAGCTCGACGCGCCCATCGCGCGCGCGTCCTCAGAAGTCATCTCGCGACTTGCGCGGCGACCTCAGAGCGCGGAGAACCCCTTTGCGCGTCACTTTCGCGCGCGAGACGCCCTCGAGGACGCGTCGAGGCGACGCACTCGCGCGCGCCCATTTCGCACGAACTCGAGGTCGACCCTCGAATTCGTTGAGCGCGGTGACCGCAGAGCTCGCGCAAGATGTTCTACTCGCAGTACATCCTCGCCAAGCGAGGGCCGCTGGGGACGATTTGGATCGCGGCGCACTTGGACAGAAAGCTGCGCAAGAACCAGATCGCGGAGACGGATATCGTCTCGTCAGTGAGTACGTGATTACGTGGGCGCATTTTAAATGACGAGCTCGTTTCGTTCTCGATGCGCGCGCGCGGTTCTGGGCGCGAGAGATCAGGCGATGAGTGAAACAATGACTGACGTATCTCGCACGCTTGTTCGCGCACACAGAATCTATCATCAATCCCGACGCGCCGCTCGCATTGAGACTTTCGGGACAATTGATGTTGGGGGTGGTGCGCATTTACAGTCGTAAGGTGAACTATCTCTTCCAGGATTGTTCCGAGGCGATCGTCAAGATCAAGCAAGTCTTCCGTCCGGGCACGGTAGACTTGCCAGCGGATGCGACGACCGCGCCGGGCGCGACGATTACGCTGCCGTCAAACTTCGACGATTTGGAATTCTTTTTTGATCCGGGACACGCCGCGGGGTCGCACGGTCGGGCGAGCGTGAGCAAAGAGAACATCACGCTCGGTGATCCGGATCTCGATGATTTCGACGCACAATTTGAATACAACGAAAAATTACCCGTGGATGATGAACGACTCGAGGACGATGTCGAAGTTGAAGTTTTCCGTTCCGCCGTCGTGGAGGCTGGCGTGCAGTTGGAGGACTACGACTACGCTCACGATACCTTTGACGCGCCGAACGGTGATGATTTCAATGGCGGTGTCGATGATTCTGGGGACGAATTTGGCGCTGGGAACGATGATGTCATGCCATTGGCCTTGGACCCGGATTTGATGGACGATGAGGACGAGTTCGCCGCGAGAAAGAGCATTGGCGGCGAAAGCCTCTTCGGCGGTACGTTGCCTCTCCCGTCCATCCCTGGCTCTAGCGTGATGGGTGACCGACCGGATGATGATCGGGTTCCGGGACCCGCGAGTAAGCGCAGAAAGGTTGAACGCGTGATGGTGTTCGACCGCGCCGTCACGCTATCCAATGATCACATTCGTGCACAGTTGAGGGATACGCGCGACATTGTGAACAGAAAGGGGTCGGTGTTCGATGACGACGCCGTCCTCGCTGATCCTGAAACTTTAGAAGCTAGTTTGCGTGGACGATTGATGGCGTGTGATGTCGGTAGCAAGCTCAATGATGCATACAGAAAGGCCAGCGCGGTGTGCTGGTCTCGTCCAGAGTCTGTCGAACGCCGCGGCCAACACGCCGAGGACGCCGCCGAGGACGCCGCACCCTTCACGATGAACTTTGACTACGCTGATAACGACGATGGTTTCGGTGGTGACGCTGGTTTTGTAGAAGCGGACGATATTAACGTCGAAATGAACGTCGAGGAAGCCGGTGCTGAAGAAGAAGAGGGAGACATGGATTGGAACGTCAACTCGAAGATCATGCTCGAGCACTTGACTTCGGCGTTTTCCTCTTCCGGCGATCGCCCTTTGTCGCTCAATAATCTGACTCACGGCAAGAAGAGAGGTGAGGCTGCCCGTATGTTCTACCAGGTCTTGGTGCTCAACGCGCACGAATACCTCAAGGTGGATCAAATGACTGCTTTCGGCGACGTCGCGATCTCCAAGGGCGCAGCGTTTGCCTCGACTTGATTTCCAGAACTTCGAGGGAGTACGCTTTTAGGCTTGTAACACGAACTACTACACATCGAACGACGCTCTTATCGCAAATGCGCAAACTCAGGGGTAATCTATTACAACAATCGTTTTCCTCGCGGCTGAAATGTGTCATGAAACATGAAAAAAACTTCCAAGCGTGGCATTTACGCCGTGGCGGCGATTTGGTCCGCCTTGGCCGTCGGGACGACGACTTCGGCCTTCTTGGCACCTTCCGGCGTACCGAAGTACAATTCTTCGAGCACACCTTCCCACTTCTTTGCCGGTTCAGCCCAGGACAAATCTTGAGAGATGCACGTCGCGGACATCTTCTCGTAGGTCGGCGTGGTGTAGTCCGCGGAGGCGGCGACGCAAGTCTCGACCAACGCGTCGACATCTTCCGGAAGAAGGTTGTCCGCATCCATCGCACCCATGTGGTAACCAGTTACGCCTTCCTTGACCGTGTCGACGAGGCCACCGGTGGAGGCGACGATCGGGACAGTGCCGTATTGCATGGCGTGGAGTTGGATCAAGCCGCACGGCTCGAAGCGAGACGGAACCATCAAGAAGTCAGCCCCGGCGGTGATGAAGTGCGCCAGCGGAGCAGAGAACTTGATGACGCCAGCGCACATCGGCTCGGCCTCGTCCAAATCTTCGAGTTCCTTCTCCAAAGCCTTCTTACCGGTGCCCAAGATGACGACTTGCGCGTTCGGAACCGCCTTCAAAAGCTTCGGGACAGCCTTCATGAAAATGTCGACACCCTTTTGCTCTTCGAGACGGCCGATGTAACCGAAGATCGGCGCTTCGGCGTCGAGCGGCAAGCCGACTTCGGCTTGGAGCGCTTGCTTGGCCGCAGCCTTACCTTCGACAACGGTGTTCTTGTCGTACGGGACGTCGATGAACTTGTCGACGGACGGGTTCCATTCAGTCGGGTCCATACCGTTGACGATGCCTTCCATGCCGTACTTTCGGATAACGTCATCGAGTTCGACACCCTTGGACTTGCTGGAAGAGATTTCCTTGGCATAGTTTTCGGACACGGTCAAGTTCCTGTCGGAGTTGGCGAAACCAGCCTTGAGCCAGTTGCTCTTGCGGTAAATCTTGCCGTCGAACTCCTCCTTGCCGTCTTCCTTCGCCGGGTTGGTCTCGTCGTACACCTTGTTGTACCCATCCTCGAAGAAGAAGTCATCCGCGGCGGATTCCGGCAAGCCGTAGTCGGACATCGGGCGCGGGAAGAAGCGGCCTTGGAACGCGATGTTGTGAATGGTCATCGCGCACGTGGCGTTGGCGTACGTACCCGCCGGCTTCATCACCTTGTTCAAGATGACCGGAACGAGGGCGGAGTGCCAGTCGTTGGCGACGAAGACGACGTCTTCGCCGTAGCCAAGGTCCGTGAGCGCCATCGGCGCCTTGATCGCGGCGTGGCAGAACATCGCGAATCGATCTTGGTTGTCGGCGAAATCGTAGCCAGATTTTTCGCCGTAGAGCTTGGCGCCAGTCTTGCCCCAAACCTTGGCCAAGAAATCCGGATGATCGACAAAGACGCGGTCGACGCCCTTCTTCTTCTCGTGGAAGAACCCGACCGACTTACCGAGCGCTTCGCAGTGCACGGACGTGTCCCACGCACCCTCGTATTGATCGTACCGCGGCGAGACGGTCATCACCTTGTGCCCGCGCTTGGCGAGCTCCACCGGCAACGAGCCGACGACGTCGCCGAGACCGCCCGTCTTGCTCCACGGCGCGCACTCCGCGGACACGAACACAATCTTCATCGGTCGTTCGCTCTTCACGATCTCCGCCACCGTCGTGGTCGTCGCATCGCTCTTCGCGCGAACGACGGTCAATCGGCGCGCCGTCGCGTCGACGGCGCGCGCGGAGGACGCCAACGTCGTTCGCGTCGCGCTGCGTCATCGAACATCCCGCACCGTCAGTCTCACCTTCATCCACGCGCGCTCGCGACGACGACGCGTCGACCTCCATCGACCGCGACGTCGCGTCGCGACGACGCGCACGATGCCGACGCACCGCGCGCGCGGTCGATTGTCCACGAACGCACAATTCAATTCGCGCGCGGTCGCGTCTCCTCTCCTCTCCTCCCCCCGCGTCTCTCTCGCCTCGCCTCGCGCACGCACGTTCGGGAAGATACTCCGCTCGCGCGCATGTCGCCCTCGCGGTCGTGTGCCAAAGTCACGCGCGCGTCCTCGCGCGCGCGCGCGACGCGACGACGTCGAGTCGTGCCAGCGCTGGCACATCGCGGCCGCACGCGCGTACCACAACACATAGTACAATATACATGTTCACTACGAACCAACGTTCCGTGTTTCCCAGCACGGTGGTCTGTCTGTCTGCACACGACCCACCGCGTCCGAGACGCGACATCGCGCCCTGTGGTCGTTCACCGCGGGTCGTGACTCGATCGAGAGTCCCCCCCCCCGACCCGACCCGACCCCAGGGCGCGACGCGGGACGATTGGGACGATTGGGACGGCCATGCGCGCGGTGTGGGCCGCGACGGGGACGACGGCCGAGTCGTCGTCTCTCTCGTCGTCGACGCCCGAGCTCGGGAACGTGTCGCTCGGAACCTTCGGTCGCGCGCGATCGCGATCGAGAGAGACGCGAGGGGAGACGGGGAGACGCGCGGGGAAGGTGATTCATCTCGTTCGACACGGACGCACGGAGATGAATGATTACTTGCGAGAGAATCACTGGACGGATCCGGATTTCGTCGATCCGATGATGATCGACACGCGGTTGACGAGCGAGGGGGAGACGCAGGCGCTTGAACTTCGAGAGGTGGCGCGGGGGTTGGATCCGGTGCCGGAATTGATCGTCGCGAGTCCGTTGCGAAGGGCGCTTCGCACGGCGGAGTTGGCCTTCGGCGAGGCGGGGGAGGATGAGGTGTTGGGGGACGTGCCCAGGGTGGTGTGCGCGTTGGCGCGCGAGAGGTTGTTTCATGGGAGCGATATCGGACGGTTGGTGAGCGAGTTGAGCGGGGAACACGCGGATTGGGACATGTCGGAGCTCGGAGACGGCGCGTGGTGGTACGCGCCCGAGGGGCGGGATCCGTTCACGACGGCGGAGCTGGAACCGGCGGAGACGTTCGAGGCGAGGATGGAGGAGTTCGTTGCGTGGCTCGAGGATAGGCCTGAAAAATCCATCGCGGTGGTATCGCACTGGGGTGTGTGTTATTCGCTCACGGGGGACGAGTTTCAAAACTGCGAGTTGCGTTCGCTCGATTTCGCCTCCGACGTCATCGCGGGGAACGGTTCTTTCGGGAAATTCGACGTCTTCTTGGAGAAGAGCATCGTAGGTAAAGTAGCGCGCGCGCTTTTGAATTTCATGAGCAAATTATTTTAATATTTCAATTTCATTGCATCTTTTTTTAAAAGAGACACTTTACTTCGTAACCTTGTACTTTTTGATTTGCGCCAATAAATTTTTCGCCTCCGTGTTGTTCTTGAAGTGATCGCGAACCGGTTGCAAGATTTCGTTGAGCATAGCCGAGAGCGACGGCTTCAAGTCGCCCGGGTGCACGGCGCCGGAGATGTACTCCGCCTCCAACTCTTCGTACGTCTCGTACGTCTTGTCGCCGCCGTTCTCCTCCTTGCGCTTCAAGACAAACTTACCAGACCACGGCAAGATGACGTACTTGATGTACTCCATGCACGGGTTGCCCTCGATCACCTTTTCCGGGCAGAACGCCTTCTTAATCTTCGTGTTCACCTCTTGCTCGCTATCCTCCATGAAAATCGCCGAGTCCGGGTCAGACTTGGACATCTTCTCTTGTCCTTGCTTGAGACCCATGAGCATGTGGTGCGACAAGATGATGGGCTTGTTCTTGCGCTTGATATCGTCGCAGTACTCTCTCGCGAGCATGTTCACCTTGCGCTGATCCATACCGAGCTGGCAAATATCAGCCTTGAGGAAGAAGATGTCCGCGCATTGCATGCACGGGTAAAAGATTTGCGAAGCCGCGAGTTCGTCGCTCTCGCTTCGACCCATGATTTGCGAGCATCGCAAAATACGCGCCAATTTGTTCTTACGCGCGATGTCCAACACCAACGGCCAGTATTCATCCGCTCTCTTGTTGATTTCTTCGCTACTCCAGACGAACTCCACGTTATCCAAGTCCATACCGATGGCTTTCCACACCTCCACCATGTATTGTCCAACCTTTTGAATCTTCTTCAAATCCCCGCCCATCTTGTTGTTCATCAGCGCGAACCAATCGGCGACCCAAAACTTAAATTTACACCCAATCTTTGTCAATTTATTCACATTCAGCGCCTTCATCACCCCCTGCGCGATGTGCATGCGTCCGCTCGGCTCGAAACCGTCGTAGCACACCGGCGTCGGCTTCTTCTCCAACAACATCCTGAGCTCGTTCGGTTGAATGCACTCCTCCGCGATCGTCAGCGCGAGCTCGAGCCTTTCATTCAGCGTCATCCCACTCCCCTCGTGCGTCGGATTCGTCTCCACGCCGCTCGCGTCGTCCGCGATCGTCGTCTCCTCCAGCTTTCGCGCGGCGGCGTCCACCTCGCCCGCCATCGTCATAGCCACCGTCCTCCGTCGCGCGTCCGTCGCGCCTCGTCGGGTCACGAACGCTGACTCGTCGATCGGTCGATCGATCGATCGGTCGTCCTCGCGCGCGCGTCGCGTCGTGAACGACGCGCGGACGATGGATGGATGGATGGATGGATGGATGGATGCCGCGCGCGCAAACCCTCGAGCTCGACGAGTCAGCGCTCGTCACTCGCCGTCCCGCGGGATGTCTCGCGCGAGGACGACCGCGACGACCGCGATGGCGGCGGTGGCGTGTCTCGTCGTCGCGTTCGCGACGTCGGCGCTCGGGAGGGCGTTCCCGAACGAGGACGGCGCGCTCGGCGACGTCGCGACGACGGGAACGGGAACGGGAACGACGTCGACGTCGAAACGGTCGTCGACGCGGTGCGCGAGCGCGCACGCGTCGAGGTGGATGATCGCGGACGAGCGCGGGTACGCGTGCGCGTGGATCGATGTCGATCGATCGAGCGGGTGCTGCGACGCGAGCGCGATGTCGACGAGGCGGTTCGCGTGCGACGGGTGCGACGCGCGGGTCGGGTGCTGCGAGGCGTACGAGACGTGCGTGTCGTGTTGTTTAGGACCCGAGCACGATCGAAAGAGCGCGATGAGGAGACACGCGAGGGGGAGAAATCAAGTCGCGACTGGGTTTTTCGATGACGAGTTCGAGTACTGCGCGAATAGGTGTCGAACGCAGCCGAGCGTGACGGTGCACGAGAACACGTACGCGTACGCGACGAAACACTGTTACGGCGAGTATCCCGTGAACGAGGACCTGGTGCCGGCGAAGGGCAAGAAAACGTTCGCGGGTGATGGGCCGGACGAGTCGTGAGGGCCGACGCCGACGCGACGTAGACGCACTGTGTATTATTTGTAATTGTTTGTATTCGAGCGCGCCGCTAAACTTTTTCGAGCCCGACCTCAGAGCGCCTCGCCTCATGTGGCGCGCGTGGGCGCAGCGCGCGCGAACGTGCGCGGCGCGCGCGTCGAACGTGGACGCTCGAACGCGCGCGGTTTTGGCGCTCGGATCGAACCAGGGCGACCGCGTCGGGCTGTTTCGCGAGGCGTTCGTTCGCTTGCGCCGAGACCTCGGATTCGAGCTCGACGCGCACTCGTCGCTGTACGAGACGGCGCCGGCGTACGTGGAGGACCAGGATAAGTTTCTAAACGCGGCGTGCGTCGGAACGTTTCCCGAGGAGATTGGTGGGGACCCACTCGCGCTGTTGGACGGGCTCAAAAAGATCGAGGCGGCGTTGGGACGCGACTTCGGGACGCGACGGTACGGCCCGAGACCGATGGATTTAGACATTATATTTCACGGACGAGGTGGGCATTCGTGCGAACGATTGGTGGTTCCTCACGAGCGGTACGATGAACGACCGTTCGTGCTCGCGCCGTTGGCAGATTTGACGGGCTCGGTGAAGGCGGCAGCGGCGACGGAGAGACGAGACGCGACGACGGATGGATTACTGCATGCGCAGATGATTTGGGAAGGAATGGGCGAGGAGAAATGCATCATGGAGAGTGCGAATATCGTTCGCGTCATGCCTCTGAAGGATGGATTGTGGAGATGGGGACGTCAGACGATGGTGATGGGTATTTTGAACGTCACTCCGGATTCGTTCAGCGACGGAGGCTCGTACGTCGACGTGAACGTCGCTTTGAATCACGCGCGCGAGATGGTGGCCGCCGGGGCGACGATCATCGATGTGGGTGGACAATCGACGCGTCCGGGGGCGACTCGTGTGAGTCCAGAGGAGGAGAGCGCTCGAGTCATTCCCGTCATAAGCGCTCTGGCAAAGGAGTGGCGCCATCGAGACGACGCGTACATTTCGGTGGATACGTTTTACGGAAGCGTCGCGAGCGCCGCCGCGGACGCTGGAGTCGATATTATCAACGATGTCAGCGGAGGTTCGTGGGATCCAGCGATGTTACCGACGGTGGCAGATATGAAAAAGCCGTTGCCGTACGTCGTCATGCACGTGAGAGGCGATCCCAGCAACATGCAAAACGCTTCGAACACCACGTACGAAGGTCACGTGTGCGATGAGGTGGGCGATGGACTGTTGCGAACGGCGCGTCGATGCATTCAACACGGCATCGAACCGTGGCGACTCTGGATTGATCCGGGAATCGGTTTCGCTAAGACGAGTAGAGCGAACGTCGAGATACTGAGAGATTTACCGCGGGTACGAAGCCGTTTAGCGCCGTTGGGAGGCGCTGTGATGAACGCGCCCATGCTAGTCGGTGCGTCGCGGAAGCGTTTCTTGGGAGAGCTTTCTGGAAAGTCGGAGGCGGGTGAGCGCGACGCGGCCTCTGTTGCAGCGCTCGTCGCGGCTGTTCACGGCGGCGCGGACGTCATCAGGGTGCATAACGTCGTCGACTCAGCGAGCGCTGCGGCGGTATCGGACGCCTTGTGGCGAATGTAGAGTTAGTCTTTAGTTTTTTGGTTTCTTTTAGGACGTAGCCGATTGTATTTATTCACGCAAATAGGCGTTGTTTGAGAATGTCGAAATTACATCGGCCAGGACTAAAATGTGTCTAAACTTCCTCGTCAGCTCGCTCATGCTCACCTCCACGATGTCGTCATCATTCCATGTCGTCCTCGATCTTCGGGGCGAGGAAGTACGCAACGTAGCCGACGTCTTCGACGACGTATTGCACCACGATCGGCAAATTGCTGCTCAGACGAAGCATGACTTGGTCGCTCAACGGCGTCGCCTTGGTGAAAGAGTTCAAGTATCGAAGCGCAAAGGTCAAGTTGACCGGCTCGGCGAGCTCGATGGAGATCATGTTCTCCTTCTCCTCCGAGGCGTTTTGGCGGCACATGATGTTCGCATCACCGATGTCACCCGCGGTGGAAAACTTGACGCCGTCCTTGGTCACGTTGATGGACACCGTGTCCCCGATGGTCGCCAAGTCTCTGCAAATGCGCTGGAACTCGACCGACGGCATTCTGATGGTCACCGCGTAGTCCGTCTCCGGGATACCCAAATGTTCACTGTCAATGTCCATGAGCTTCAATTCGAAGTCAGAAATCTTTTCTTGGCCTGCGTCGTTCCGTCTCCGTCAGTCCTTCGCTCGCGCGTCGTCTCTCGCGTCGCGTCGCCGTCACAATCGCGCCCATCGCGTCACGCACCCGGAGACTCAAACATAAACGTCACGACATCACCGGCATCGTCCGCTTTCATGGTGATCGCGTCGTCGTTACCGGCGCACTTCAACATTTTCGCCTGCGCGCGCGCGGTTCAAAATACCAACCAACAGTCAGTCTCCATCCTCTCGCTCGTCCGTTCGCGCCCCGTCGTCCTCGCGCGCGCGTCGACGCGTCCACGCGCGACGCGCGATGCATAAAAATCACACGCGCGCGTTCCACCACCCTCCCACACGCGCGTCCACCGATTCCCCACGATGAACGAACGACTCGTCTCGCGCGCGCGCGGCGCGTCGACGACGAAGATCCGCGCGCGAGTCGAATCGTGTCGACGCCCCCCCGACGCGCGACGCGCGAACCGCGGTCGCGCGACGTCACGCGCTCGAAGAAAAAAAAATAAATTCGTCTCTCTCTCGCGCGCACCATGTTCATGAGATTCATCCCCATCGTCAACGGTCGATCGCATCGGTAATGTTCGAATCCGTTCGCGTGCAGCTTGAGCGACACGAGGGAGACGTGGCTCGAATCCATGGCTTGGAGCTTGAACCCCTCCTGCGGATCCGCCTCGAAGTTGGCGTCGGTGACGAGATCCTTGACGGAGTCGAGGACTTTCTTGAGCACCGCCCCTTGGGCGAGTCGCGCTTCGAACATGGTCGGTCCCGTCCGCGAGTCGCGCGATGGCGCGACAGACGCGATTTCAAAATCGATCGCGCGCGATGGTCCGCGTGTGAGAATGCCGAGGCGCGCGCGCGCCGACGGGAGACGAGAGACGAGAGACGAGAGACGAGACCTCGGATGCGACACACACACAAAACAAAAACTAATCGTCGCGTGGGATGTGCGCGCGCGCGTGGAACGAGACGCGGGTCATCGATGATCGGCGCGACGCGCGCGGTCTCGCGCGGCGCCGCGGACGAAGGCCCAACTCACGGCGACGGGCGCGTCCAAGACGGACTCGCCGTCCATGCCATCGATCGCGGCCTGTGCCTCGGCCTTGGTGTCGTACTCTATCAATGCGTATCCCTTGACGAAACCGGTGCGGCGATCGAGGTTGAGGTGTAGGTTTTTAATCTCTCCGAAATCGGCGAAGACTTCGTGCACGTCGTCCTCCTGCGCCTCCTCGTGCACGCCGGTGACGAGAACGATCCACCCTTGGATCGATCGAACGGGATCGGTCGCGCCGCTCGCGCCGTCGTCGTCCCCGTCGTCTTCCATCACTTCGTAATCGCCCCTCGCGTAGTCTCGATCCTTCTCGCCCTCGTCGAAACCTCGTCCCTGCGTCGCGAGACGCGAGGCGCCGCCGTCAGTCGTCGCGCGGACGCGTCATCACCCACCGTCGCGCCCATCGCGTCTCGCGCGAACGCCGTCGCGTTCGCGATGCGAGACATCACCGCGCGAACGTCGCGTCTCTCGCGCGCGCGTGACGCACCCTTCGACGTCGACCCCCTCGCTCGGCGTCTCGACCTCCTCGCTCCGAGTCATCCTCGCGCATGTCTCCGACCCCGCGCGCGCGCGCGCGCTCGCGCTCGTCCTCGTCGACTCGACCCGACACCGCGCGAGGGCGCGCACGCCGCGCGAATCCTCCCCTCGCTCGCGCTCGCGGCGCGTCGACGAATCCCGTCGTGGCCGCACTTCGCGACGCGCGCGACCGAGACGAATGCGCGCGTTCGCGTTCCTCCTCCTCCTCCTCCTCGGCGTCGCCCGCGCCGAGGCCGCGGTGACGTACGTCAAACCGCACTGGTCTCTAGTCTCAGAGTGGTCCCCCGCGAGCGATCGCGCCGCCGCCGCCGCCGCGCACTCGGCGGCGATGCAAAAGTATTCCCAGGCGCTCGAGGACAACCCACAGATGAAACCGTGCGTGTACTGTTGA